>Ga0209992_10002644_pt1 | contig 16062 bp, 19 predicted proteins | sample 2SBtaG_2_FD_182564 | JGI IMG/M metagenome (GOLD analysis project Ga0209992, IMG submission 182564) | Deep subsurface microbial communities from Kolumbo volcano to uncover new lineages of life (NeLLi) - 2SBTROV12_ACTIVE470 metaG (SPAdes)... | ecosystem: Environmental > Aquatic > Marine >... | reverse complement strand
TCGCCAACAATATAAGCATACATATTTACAACCTTTTCAGGATCGCTTAAATCAGTTGATACTTCTCCGAAGTTATCTTGCTCGTATTGTTTAATAATATCTATTACATTAAAGACTTGATCGCCTAACCATTGTTTAGCTTGATAAGTTCCAATGATATAATAATCAGTATTAAATGCGTGATAGTGTAAATCGTCTTTATTGTCTTTTATCCATTGTTCATCTTGATCGGCTAAAAAATCATAAAAATAATTTTGTATTTCTTCTTTGTTATAATATTTCATTATAAACCTCGCTTTCAAGATTTGTTATAATATAGAGAAATTGACAAATCAAGAAAAAAAAGCATAAAAAGAGAAAAAAAGGTATTTTAGGGATTGACTTTTATATATATATGTTTATTACCAAATAAATGTTGTTTAGTTGCATATGTTGGGAAAAAAAGCCCATTGTTTTGTCAAGGGTATATCTACAAGTATGGACTAAACAACATTTTATAATTAATAATGAAAGTTAGAAAAATGTTAAAAAGAAATAGAACTAATATATCAAAAAGAAATAGAAGTGGATTATTAAAAAGAACTACACCTAGACCTTTAACAAGAGGAACAGGATTAAAAAATGACAAGTAATTATTTAAAAAAACTTGGTAAAAGAAAAGCCAATACTCATGGCAGATGTGGAAGTAAAAAAGAAAAAAGATTAGCTTCTAAAGGTGTTAGAAAAGAAAATAAAAGCCAATTATCTAATATTTAACTAAATTAACACATAATTAAAAGAAAAGGGCCTTAATAGGCCTTTTTTTATGCCTTAACCAATCCTGGCCAATTAAACCTGTAATTTAACCAAACATTAATGAAACAATGCTTAAATATACTCATAAGCACATATAAAGAGATAACATGATAACAATAATAAAGAATAAGTTAATAGATCTATGTATAGCTAGTTATAAGCTAGTGAAAGCTGTATTTGTTGCTATACTTGACTTTATTAGAGATCTTTACCAGGTACTGAGATACTGGCATTAATATTTATATTTAGAATTATAAAAAGAAGAAAATTTCTTTTAACATTCCCTTAAAACAATTCTTTTTTTATTAATTAAGCTGTAAATAAATAAATAATTAAACATAATTAATAATAATATAATAAAATCAATCATTTATATCTGTTACAATAATAAAAATTATCGTAACATATAATTTTATATAAATTTTAGTAATAATAATATTTAATAACCCCCTTCGTTATAATAATTATAATTATACTACCCATTACAACTGGGGGACTACTTCTTAAAGGTTTTATGAAAAAGAAAAAAGTAAAAGTAAAAGTATTAGACTTCTCTGATTTGGTTAAGAATTTAAACGAGAGAACTGTCTATCCTAATAAGGTGGGGAATAACCTTGTTAGAAATACAGATGTGGCAAGAATGAAAGATTTTATTAAAGGGGAGAAGAAAGATGTTTAATGAACAAAATAGTAATCCCTTACAAGCCTAGAAAACTACAACAAGAAGTACACGAAAACTTACAACGCTTTAATGTCCTGGTTTGCCATAGGCGATTTGGGAAAACAGTTCTAACCATAAATGAACTCATTAAGAAATGCCTTCAATGTACCCTCCCAAGACCACGCTATTATTATATTGCTCCTACTTATAGTATGGCAAAAAGGATAGCGTGGGATTATCTTAAATACTACACAAGCGTACTACCGAACATGGATTTCCATGAAACAGAACTAAGAGCAGAACTTCCTAATGGAGGAAGAATACAGCTACTAGGCTGTGAACGACCTCAAACCCTAAAGGGTTTATATATAGATGGGGTTGTTCTTGATGAGGTGGCCCAAATGCCTCCGAAGATGTGGACTGAAGTAATCCGACCTGCCCTATCGGACAGGGAAGGTTTTATGATAGCGATTGGTACTCCACAAGGACACAATGCGTTCTTTGATTTATACCAACATGGCGTACATGATGAGAAGTGGTTTACAAGATTATTTAAAGCTAGTGAAACCAAAGTTGTAAAGGAAGAAGAATTAGAAGAAGCAAAAAAAATGATGCCTCCTGAAATATATGAGGCAGAGTATGAATGTTCTTTTGAAAGTAATGCTATCGGCAGTATCTACGCATTAGGTTTAAATAAAGCTGATGATGACGATAGAATAACAAAAGTACCTTATGATCCTACAATCAAGGTGGATACCTTTTGGGATCTAGGTATGAAAGATAAAACAGCTATTTGGTTTGTTCAACAAAAAGGAACAGCCATACATTTAATAGATTACTTTGAAGATAGTGGTGAATCATTAGAATATTATGCGAATATATTAGATGATAGAGGCTATGTCTATAATACACACTACTTACCTCATGATGCTAATGTTCGTGAAATAGGAACAGGTAAATCAAGAGTAGAAATAGCACAATCTTTAGGCCTGGTTACAAGTATTGTGCCAAAGATGAGTGTAGAAGATGGCATTAATGCTGTTCGTATGACACTTGGTAGATGTTATTTTGACTTTGAAAAGACAAAAGAAGGCCTAGATGCTCTTAGACAGTACAGATGGGCAGTAGATGATAAGGGTGTAACGAAAAATAGACCAGATCATAACTGGACTTCGCATAGTGCAGATGCTTTCAGGTATCTTTGCACAGGTTTACAAGAAACAAAAAACTGGAATACAGAAATTAAATACCCAAATTTAGGAATAGTATAAATGAAATTAACAAAACAACGATTACTCTCTTTAATCTCACAGGAGATTACAAACTCAGTAGGGTTTTATGGGAGTAATTTAACTGAACAACGCAGAAATGCTTTACGATATTACTTAGGAGAGCCTCTTGGTAACGAGATAGAAGGTCAATCCCAAGTGAGATCCCAAGATATGCTAGAAGTAGTAGAAGCAATACTACCAAGCATGATGCGTATATTTACACAAGGGGAGAGTATTGTTCGTTTTTCACCTAATGGGCCTGAAGATGTGCAATATGCTGAACAATCTGGTGATTATATTAATCATATTTTTAATGTTGATAATAATGGGTATTCTATACTGCATACTTTGTTTAAAGATGCTCTTATTTCTAAAAATGGCTTTGTTAAATACTATTGGAAAACATCTAAAGAGCAAAAAAAAGAATCTTACGAAAATTTAACAGAACCAGAATACCAATCACTTATAGCTGATCCTGAAGTAGAAATTGTAGAGGTAGAAGAAGCTGATACAGAAATTGATTTAGACAATATTGATGTAGATGAAGCTACTTACAATGTAAAAGTTAAAAGAGTTAAAGATTATGGTAGGGTGGTTATAGAAAATGTACCACCAGAAAGTATTTTAGTAACCTCCACAGCAACAAGTTTAGACGATTGTAATTTTATTGGACAGAGAGTTTTTAAAACACGATCTGAACTAATCAACATGGGATTTGATAAGAAAATTATCAATGAACTTCCTCCTGCTGATGAATTTATTTACAATAACGAAGCAGAAACAAGAAAAAACTATGATGATAGCGATATGTCGCAAGAATATCAAAACATAGATCCTGCTTTAACAGTAGTTCAAGTTGTAGATTGTTATATGAAGTGTGATTACGATAATGATGGGATTGCAGAACTTCGTCATGTAGTGGTGGGTGGAAGTGGTGCTAACGCATATCATATTTTAGAAAACGAAGAAATAGAGCAAATACCTTTTGCTATGGTAACACCAGTACCTATGCCACATAAATTTTATGGTCTTTCCATGTATGATTTAATTGGTGATATACAAGAAGTAAAAACAACATTACTTCGCCAAATATTAACCAATGCTTATATGCAAAATAATTCTCGTACAGTTGTTGTAGATGGTCAAGCAAACATAGATGATCTATTAACATCAAGAGCAGGTGGAATAGTGAGAGTTAAATCTCCTGGAGCAGTTACTCCTATGGCTACACCAAACTTTATGCAAGAAGGTCTTGCTATGATAGATAAAATTGATTCTATTAAAGAACAACGATCAGGTGTAACAAAAGTACAAATGGGTTTAGATGCAGATGCAATAAATAAATCACATACAACAGCTACATCAACAAATGTCATGATGAACGCCTCTACACAGCGTATAGAATTAATTGCAAGAAATTTTTCTGAAGGTGTTAAAAGAATGTTTCAAGGTTTACTTACTTTGGTATGTAAACATCAAGACCAAAATCGTATTATTCAATTAAGAGGTAAGTTTGTAAGTATGAACCCTAGAGAATGGGTTGATAGATACAATGCAACAGTACAAGTAGGACTTGGTAGTGGTTCACAAGATCAACGATTAGAAGTTCTAACAAGAGTATTAGGTGTGCAAGAAAAACTTATTGGTACAGGTGGTATGGGTATTGTAGATCCACAAAAAATATACAACACATTAGAAAAGTATTTGGAAAACGCAGGTTACAAAGACGCAAGTCAATTTTTTAATAACCCTGCTAATACTCCCCCTCAACCTCCTAAACCTCGTCAGCCTGATCCTGCTATTCAATTAGCACAACAAGACTTACAAATGCGTCAACAAAAAAATCAAGCTGAATTACAACTAAAAGCAAGAAAACAACAATCAGATGAATTGTATAAAACTGAAAAAATGAATTTAGATCAACAAAAACTAGCTACCGATATAATTAAAGAAGAAGATACAAAACAAATGAAAAGACAAGAACTTAATACAAAAATTATTGACTCAGCTTTAAATGATGAAAGGTTACAATAATGGCTTTTACACCTTTTTTTCAAGGAACTGATGCAACAAATTTAATTCAAGGATATTTGAATAAAAATATTACAGCAGATACACCTTTTGAACCTGCTGACATGAACGCAAACAATGTTTTTCGTAATCCTTATTCCCCTGAAGGTTTTTACGCTAATGATACAGATATGTACCCTGTAAGCACTTATAAACCTCCTGTAATTGATAATGAGGGAATACCAAATTGTGAAGAAGGATATTTATATGATGAAGTATTAAAGGCTTGTCGTTTTGTTGGTTTTTCTGAACCTGCACAAGAACAAAGTAATAGAGAAGAAACAGATAATAGAACTGAAAGCCAAAAAATGTATGATGAAATGAAAAAAGATACATCTATACCTTTTGGAGCAGAAAAATTTATTGAAAAATATAAAATAGGCGAAGATGAAAATGGAAATGCTATTTATAATTTTGATCCAAATGTAGGTAGTGGTTTTGGTGCTTTAAAATTTATTGATATGTTATTTAGTGGTGGAAAAAATAGAGAAGAAAAATATAATACAGCTATTAATACTTTACTAAATCAAACTAAATCAAATTTCTTTCCTGACAGTAATCCTTTAGCTTTTGGTAATCAAAGTGGAGATTTATTTACAATGTATTCGCCACAAAATTATCTTAATCAAGTTGGAGATGTTAAAATACCTGGAAGTAATCAAGGAGCAACAATGAATCAATTACTTGCAACTGTTGGTCAAGGAACACAAGGAACTGGTCAAGGATATGTTGCTCCAACACAACAAGTTAATTCTGGTCAACAAGGAACGCAAGTATCTAATACAAGTGGAAGTTCTTTATTTAATAATGGAATTTTTAATCCTGTGGCTCAACAAGCACAAATAGCACAAAATATCGCAACAAATTTATCAAATACTGATCCTACAACAGGAAGTCCACATAGCACAAATAGTACAGGCTCAGGATTTTCTACTTCTTTAGGTGGATTCTATAAAGGTAGATAGTGGAAAAAGAACAAGAACGATCAATTAAAGCTAAACGAATATTAGAAGATCCAATGTTTGTTGAAGCAATACAAAAAATTCGTCAGGATTTAGAATTACAATGGCTAAACTCTGACTTAAAAGATTCAGAACAACGAGAACATATTTTCCTCATGAGAAGAATGACAGAAGTTGTTGTGATGCAGTTGCAATCTGTTTTAGAAACAGGAAAATTAGCAACAAAAAAATAAAAGGAGAATACAATGGCAGAACAACCAGAAATGGAATCTGCAACAGATAATCCTTCACAGGAAACTGTTGTACCAACGCCCAAGCCTCTAAACACACAAGGAGAGGTAGCTGACGCCCTGAAAAACTTACTAAATACAGAAGCCTCTAAGAATCAGGAAACAGCAAGTGAAGAACCAACAAAGGAAGTAAGTGAATCGGAAACGAATAACGCTGATCCCTTTGATGATGATGAACTTATAGATCAAGTTGAAGAAGATAACACTTTAAATAGTAATCAGGAACTTTATAAAATTAAGGTCGGAGATCAAGAATTAGAAGTCAGCCTAGATGAACTTAAAGATGGGTATTTTCGTCAACAAGATTATACTCGTAAAACCAATGAACTTTCTAGCAATAGAAAATCAGTTGATGAACTTAAAAATTCATTAACAAGGAATAACGAGGAGGCAAAAATCAAAAGAGATCAATACGAAAAACAACTTCAAGTATTATCTGAACACTTAAAGACTACTGAAAACCAGGTAGATTTAGATAGGTTGTATCAAGAAGATCCTGCTGAATATGTCAGAGCAAAAGCCGAGATAGATCGTAGGAAAGAAATGATGGAAGCTACTAGACAAGAGCAACAACGATTAAACTCTGAAAAACAAAGAGAGCATGAAAGAAATTATAATGTTTATTTGGAAAAAGAAAGAAATCTTCTTGCTGAAAAACTACCTATTTACAGCGACAAAGAAAAAGGCCCTGAGTTCGTAAAGAACCTTACCAATTTCGCAAAAGATATTGGATATACAGACCAAGAAATTTCAATGTTAGTAGATCATAGAGCAGTTCTTATGTTAGCTAATGCCTATCGTTATAATAGGTTAAAAACAGCTAACGCAAAAAATAAGAAAGTAACTAGAACTCCAAAAGTTGTAAGTTCATCTAGTCCTAAAGTTGTTGAAGAAACAAGTGATGTTGCAAAGCGTATTAACTCTAAAAAAGCAATTCTGAGAAAAAGTGGAAAAGTCAAAGACGCAGTAAACATTTTCAAAGAAATGTATTCTTAACAATTAACTAATAGGAGATAAGTATATGGCACAGCCAACAAATACTTTTGATACTTATGATGGCGTTAATTCAATAAGAGAAGATTTAGCTGATGTGATCTATAATATTTCACCAACTGAAACTCCTTTTATGAGCAACGCATCAAAAGGTACAGCGACTAATACTTTGCATGAATGGCAAACTGACTCATTAGCGGCAGTTGCAGTAAATGCACAAGTTGAAGGTGATGACTATGCAGGTGAAGCAAGAGCCGCAACTTCAAGACTAACTAACTATACTCAAATTTCATCAAAATCAGTAACAATTTCTGGTACTGATGATGCTGTTGATAATGCAGGAATGGGAACGCAAATTGCTTACCAACTTGCTAAAATGGGTAAAGAAATCAAGCGTGATATGGAAAACGCTATGGTTGGTATTGAACAAGCTAAAGTAGCAGGTAATGCTTCTACAGCTAGAAAATCTGCATCAGTAGGTACATGGTATGGCCCTGCATCACCAACTAACAACTATTCTAAAAATGGATCACCTTCAGCAGTTCCTCTAGGAACTGGTGCTACAGCAATCGCAGGTGGTACAAATAGAACTTACACCGAAGATTTATTAAAAGCAGGTCTTTTAGTAGCATTTAATAATGGTGGAGAACCTGATACAGTTCTTATGACAGCAAGTCATAAACAAATTGCTTCAGGCTTTAATGGTGTAGCAACTAAGTACAAAGATGCATCAGACAAAGTATCAATCGGAACGACTGATATTTATGTATCTGATTTTGGCGAAGTAGCTTTTGTACCTGATAGATTCCAAAATGCTAACAGAGCAGATATTTTGCAAATGGATATGTGGAGTGTTGACTTCCTTAGACCTTTCCAAACTTCTGACTTAGCAAAAACTGGTGATAGTGATAAAAAATTACTATTAGCAGAATGGACTTTAACAGCAAAAGCACCAAACGCTAACTATGGTATATTTAACTTAACTGCATAATTATTTGTAGTCTAAGGATAGGGAGGGGAATTATCCCCTCCTTTTTAATTTTAACAGGAGAATAAAATGGGTGTTTTTACAAATAAAAAACATACTTCAAGTTTATACAAGGTTGTTGAAAATTCAATCAAAGCTGATCCAATGATTAGTAGAGGTAATAAAAAAAAACAATCTAAACAAACTTCAGGTGGAGATAGAAAATACGATCCAATGTTAAGTTTTTCAGGTAATCAAGGTTTATCTGTTAAAGGAACAATAGATCAAATGATTATGAAAGCTATAAAATAATATGGCTAAAAAGTTTTCTTTAAATGAACCTGGCGATCAATCATCAGTTAAAACAAATTTAATTGTAGATGAAGCAGAAGATAAAATTCATATAGAAAATTATCAAGCACAAGCAGACATAAAAGAAATACTACAAGCTAATAAAGTTGCACAAAATGAAGGTGCTTATAAATCTAAAGTTTTACAAGAAGCTAAAGGTTATAGAGTAGCTAGATTACCAAACATTATTGTTCATCAATTAGCAAAAAAAAAAATAATTTCATTAACAGGAAAAGTTTTAGATAAGCCAAAGTTTTTTAGATGGCTTAATGATCCTGATAACAGACACTTTAGGATTTACACAGGGAATTTATAATGGCTCTTACAACTTACGCATTGTTAAAAACAACAATAGCAAATTATCTCAACAGGACAGATCTCACTTCATATTTGGGTGATTTTATTACGCTTACAGAAAGCAGATTAAATAGAGAGTTGCGTGTAAGAGAAATGGTTAATACAGATACCAGTACAACAACAGTTTCAGGTACACAATCATATTCTTTGCCTAGTGGTTTTTTAGAAGCAACAGCAGTTATTTATCAAAGTGATCCATATAGAACATTACGATTTATGGCTAATGGAGATTTTTATAGAAAATATAATGTTACACAAACATCAGGACTTCCTACTTTTTTTACAATAGTTGGTAGTAACATTTTATTAGGTGTTGCTCCTGATTCAGCACAAACATTACAAATAGATTATTATAAAACAATAACAGCTTTATCAGAATCAAATACAACAAATACAATTTTAACTAATTACCCTGAGTTATATCTTTATGGTGCATTAGCAGAATCTTCTCCTTTCTTAATGCAAGATGAAAGATTAGATACTTGGGCAAGATTATATAAAGAGGCTTTAGCCAACGCAAATTTATCTTCAGAAAAAGGATCAATAACATCTTCTCCAATGCAGATGTCAGCAACAGGAATAGTATAATATGATTAAGTTCGGACAATTACAATCTGATCTTCCTGCTTATCAAAATTCAGGTGCTTTAAAAGTTGATAATGTTATACCTTTAAAAGAAGGGTATAAATCACTACCAGGATTTCAGGCTTTAAGTAGTACAGGTTTAACAGGTAGTGCAGTAGGTTTGTTTTCATCTTTTCAAGCAAGTGGTGTAACTAACTATGCAGGTGATGCAACAAAATTGTATCAAATGAATAGTTCACAAGTATTTATAGATAAGTCTAAATCAGGTGGATATAATAATAGTACAACATCTAATGCTAGAGATTTTTGGAAGTTTACACAGTTTGGTACAAATATTATTGCTACTAACCATGCAGATAATATTCAAAAATTTAATCAAGGAACAGACTCAGCATTTTCTGATTTAGTTTCTATAAAAGCAAAATACATTACAGTTATTAATAACTTTGTTGTTGCAGGATATACAACAGAATCAAGCACAGGGTACAACCAACGAGTTAAATGGTCAGCCTTAAATGACAGTTCAGATTGGACTCCTAGCCAAGCTACGCAATCAGGCTATCAAGATATTGTCGGTGAACATGGTAATATTGTCGGTATAGTTGGTGGGGAACAATCAGGAATTGTATTCTTTGAAAAAGCTATTTACAGAATGTCCTATGCAGGAACACCTCTTATATTTAGATTTGATAAGATCTCAGACAACATAGGAGCATTTTGTGATAAGAGCATAGTATCTTTTGGTAGTATGATTTTCTTCTTAGCACAAGATGGATTTTATATGTTATCTGGTGGCCAACAACTTACACCAATAGGTAATGGTAAAGTTGATGATTTTTTTTATAATGATTTATCTTCTAATTTAGATGGTATATGTAGTGCAATAGATCCTAACAATAGTATTGTTGTTTGGTCTTACAGAGGATCAGATGCAACATCTACTACTACAATAAATAATAAATTAATTATTTATAATTATAGTGTAGATAAATGGTCTACAGGATCAGGATTAGACTTACAATTTATTTCTACAGCATCACAAGAGGCTTTTACAACATTAGAAAGTTTAGATGTTTTAGGCAACTTAGATAATTTACCTAAATCATTAGACTCTTATTTTTATGGAGAAGGGATTGTTGGTTTAGCAGGATTTAATTCAGAAAATAAATTTGGAAAGTTTATTGCTACTTCTTTATCAGCTACAGTTGATACAACAGAATTTGAAGGAGCAGAAGGTAAAAGATCATCTATCATTAATGTTAGACCGATTGTAGATAGCGAAGAAGATAGTGCTACTGTTACAGTAACACCTATAACAAGAGCATCACAATTAGATAATATTTCTGTAGGAACAGCAGTTTCAACACAAGATAGTGGAGATTGTCCTATACGATCTAATTCACGATACCACCGAATACGAGTATCAGTAACAGGCAACTTTAAAACAATGAGTGGCGTAGATATAGAGGCAAGACCAGAAGGTAAAAGATAATGGCTGATAATCAGTTTCCTGTCGTACCTATATCAATACCAGATCATAGTTTACATTTACAATTAGTTTCTAGTGCATTGAATAATACTATTAATGGAAAATTAAATAGCACAGGTTCAGTAACACTAAGAGCAAGTCAAACAACAACAACACTTACAGATGAAAGAATTGGTGGTAACTCAGTTATTTTGTTTATGCCAACAACTGCAAATGCTAATACAGCAAAATCTAGTTTATATGTATCTGCAAGGGGAGATAAAACAGCTACATTAACTCATGCTAGTTCTGGTAACGCAGATCAAACATTTGGGTATGTGGTTGTAGGGTGATTATACAAGTACCAAAAGAAGATTTACATTTTATTTGGAATGAAGTTGAGCCTCTTATAAAAAAGGCTTTAGACGATACTTACACAGCTAGAGATATTTTAGATGGGTTAGTAAAAAACTCTTTTCAACTTTTTATTAGTTGGGAAAAAAAAGTAGAGAGTGCTGTTATTACAGAGGTAGTACAGTATCCTCAAAAAAAGATTTGTCGTTATTTCCTAGCAGGAGGTAACAACATGGATAATTGGTTAGAACCAATACAACAAACAATAGAAAAATTTGCTAAGTACAATCATTGTAACGCTGTAGAAGTTGCAGGTCGCAAAGGTTGGAGCAAGAAATTAAAAGGATATGAACAAAAAGTATATTTATTTAGTAAGGAATTATCATGAGTAAAGGTAGTAATCCAAGTAGTGTTACAACTACATCATCATCAGAACCATCAGAATTTATTAGACCTTATTTTCAACAAGCAGTAGATTCAGCACAAGATTTGTACGAAGGAAGTACGCCTAATTTTTTTCCTAATGCAACCTATACTGATTTTGCTCCTGAAACATCAACAGCTTTAAATCTTACCACATTAAGAGCATTACAAGGTAATCCTTTATTAAATCAATCTCAAACTGAAGCCTCTAATATATTAGCAGGAAACTACCTTAATCCTACAACTAATCCTTACTCCAAAGCCTTATACGATCAAATGGCAGGTGATGTAATATCAGATGTTAATTCACAGTTTACAAGTGCAGGAAGATTTGGTTCAGGTGCTAATCAAGAAATATTAACACAAGAACTAGGTCAATTAGCTAATCAAGTTTATGGCGATCAATATAATCGTGAGAGAGATATTATGGCTAATACAATGGCTACTGCTCCTGGACTTGGTGAAATGGATTACAATGATATTGCTAAACTACAAGGTGTAGGAGTAGAAAAAGAAGGTTTAGAACAAGCTAAATTACAAGATGCAATAGCTAGATATGATTACGAACAACAAAAACCATATATAAAATTAAATCAATATTTAGGTGCATTAGGTGCAAGTGTACCTTCTAATACAATAGAAACTTCACCTGTATTTAGAAACACAGGAGCAGGGTTACTTAAAGGTGCAGGTATGGGAGCAAATCTTGCAGGTCAAATTCCTGGAATGAATCCTCTTTATGGTGCAATCGGTGGTGGCCTACTAGGAGGATTTTTATAATGGTTTCTTTTAATAGTAATAGAGGTGGTTACAGAGGTTATGGTGTTTTTGATGATAGAAATTCAGCTTTAGCAAAAGAAATACTTTTTGGACTTGTTCCAAGTGGAAAAGTATTACATCCAAATTATAAAAATATTGATGGTGAAATTTATAGCAAATATATGTCAGAATATGATATGCCATTTCAAGGTTATACTAATGATCGCATAGTCGCAAATCCTGATAATAATTTTGCTTTTGCAGGTGGTAGATCATTATTAGATAATGTTTATGGAACTGCTAAAGATAAAAAATTTCAAATAAATACTCCTAATGTAGTTAGAATGAAAAATGCTAACGAAATGGATTTATTAAGAAGAAGAAATCCAACAAGTTTAGATACTTCACAGTTTCAAGATCCTAATGTTAGTGATCCATTGTTAAGAAATTATCCTGAACACAGAGAAACAATAAATAACATATATTCTAAAATACCAAAAGATCAAAGAAAGTATGTAAAAGTAGTTGATGGTCAAGTTTTTTTTGATTTGCCTGAAGAATTAGAAACTCCTGATATGTCAGTTCCAGGTGTAAGTAATCAACCTAATATTGAACAAGCAAATAAAGGTGGAATATTAAATGTAGAACCTAAATCTAATCAAGAAAATATTGAAACAGCAAATAAAGGATTATTAGGTACAAAAGAAAAACCTAAAATGACAATGCAAGGTCTTTTAGATAAAGCTGTTCAATTTGCTACTTCAGATTTCGGTAGAGATTTCTTTATGAATATTGATGATGATTATTCAACAACACCTAAATCTTTTTTATCAAGAATTACTGATGGATATAATGTTGCTAAAGCTAATGAAAGAGAAAGAGAAAAATTAGACATAGAAAGAACTAAAGCTAATAAAATGGGTGGAGATCAAAACTTTGCTTACATTGTAACAGATCCAAACACAGGAAATAAATATAACGCTTTTGTAGATAGCAAAAATGGTCGTGTATTAGTTAATGTTGATGGTGAGAAAAAAGCATGGTCGCCTAATATGTTTGGTGGTGAAATACCTGCTGAAATTTCAACAGTAAGTAATTTAGGAAAAGCAGATCTTACAGGAAATGTATTCATAAAAGAAAAAAGACAATTAACTACTTATGAAAACCAACTTAAAAAATTATCTAGGTTTATGGAAAATGTAGATAATGGCCCTGTAGGTATGGAAAAATTAGCTACACAATGGAGTTCTTATATAAATACAATACTAGGTAAAAACGATTTAACACCACAAGAATTAAGACAAAAAGTTCTTGAAGGAGATTTCCAAGCCTTAATTGGTGCTAACAGACTTGAAGTTGTTGGTGGTGGTGTTATGACAGAACAAGATGCTATAAGAATTATTACAGCAATAGGTGGTGATCCTGCTGATATAGAAACAAATCCTGAAGCAGTTATTACACAAATATCAAAAATATTTGGTGAAAAATATAATTTATATAAAGATGCTTTAGATACTTATAATATTAATGTTGTAAGTGGTGGCTTTGGTGCATATCCTAAAAAAGAAGCAATAACATTTAATGATAATTTCTTAAATGTATTAAGTCCTGATACAGCACTTGAATTAGACTTAGCATTAATACCTGATTTTTCTAAAACTCAATTACTTAGATTATTAGATCTTAATACAGATAGTGATGGTTTAGTTATTGATGATGCTTTTACTGAAATTCAAAAAGAACAAATTATAGCATTAGCTAAAACATTTGGATTAGAATTAGATTTTGATGAGGAAATAGAATGAGTAGTTTAGATGACATTAGAAACGCTTTACAAAATGAAGTAAATAAAAACAAGCCAAAGAAAAAAGAAAAAGTAAGTTACACGCAAGGCTTGATGAAATCAGCTATTGGTCAAGGATTAATGTTTGGTTATGGTGATGAAGCTAGAGCAAAAGTTCAATCATTAATAAAAGGAACTAAATACGAAGATGAAGTTAAAAAAGAAAGAGAACAACTAGCCTCATTTAGAGAAAGCAATCCAATCTCTGCTTATGGTTCAGAAATTGCAGGTGCAGTTTTACCTTCTATAGCTACAGGTGGTGCAAGTTTATTAGCTAGAGCAGGAATTAAAGGTGCAGGAAAAGTAGGTGCTTTACAAGGAGCAGTTTATGGATCAGGTGTCGGAGAAGATGCAGAAAGCAGAATTAAAGGTGCTGTAGGTGGTGCAGTTATTGGAGGCACAGTAGGAAAAGTTGCAGGTGCAATATTACCAAAGACAACTGAACTTGCTAGAAAAATGTTAAACAAAGGTATTCGTATAACAGCAGGTCAATCAGTAAAAGGAAGTGGAGCATTAGGAAACTTAGCGTATGGATTAGAGGCTTCCTCAACATCTATTCCAGGTGTTGGTTCAGCAATTTCACAAGCAAAAACACAAGCTATATCTGATTTTAATAAATACGCTATGTTGGAAGCTATAGAACCAATTTTAAATAATAAATCAAGAAAAATAATTCAAAATAGATTAAAAAACTTAAATGGAAATGAAGCATTTGATGTTGTTGATGATTTTGTAAGTAAAGAATATTCAAAAGTTTTACCTAAATTAAAAATTGAAGGTGGAAAATTATTAGATCTACAAGATAGTCTAATGAATGTTGTTAATAAAGCTGATATTGATGCAAAAGCTAAAGATCTTATATTTAATAAATTACAAAGAGATTTTTTAAGTAAAACTGAAATAAGTAAATCAGGAATTAAATTTATTTCTGGTAAAAATTTAAAAAAATTAGAAGAAACTTTAACTGCTGATATGAATAATTTTATTCGTAAAGGTGGTTTTGAAACTTACATAGGATTTGCTTTTAACGATTTACGAAATACTTTAAGAAAAAGTATTCAATTAAATAATCCTAAATCAAATTTACAAAAAATTAATTTAGCATTTGCACAATTAAACCCAATAGGAGAAGCTGTTGCAAGTGCCAATAAAACACAAGGTGTATTTTCAACAGCACAATTTCTTAATGCAATTAAAAAAGTAGATAAATCAATTAGAAAAAAAATTACTAAAACAGGTAAAAATCTTATGCTTGGTTTAGCAAGACAAGGTGATGAAATGTTTGGTGATTTTGTTCCTGATAGTGGAACTGCATCAAGACTTATTGCAGGTCAATCAGCTATTAGTCCTGCTGTAGCAAGTAAATATATTTTACCTACTATTTTATCACAAGGATTTTATGGATTAGGTAGAGGAGCAAGTAGAGGGTTACTTAACATACCTTCACTTGTAGCAAGAGGAGCAGGAAGAATGACATCAGGTCTTTTAGGAGAACAAGCCTTTGAACAACCACAAAATCAACTTCAAAATTTAATGAATAAAAGGTTACAACAATGACAGTATCAAATTATAATACTACAGCATCAAGCAATACAGCAATTAATGGTGTAAATATTTCAGAGGGCATGAGTCCTTCAGATGTTAATAACGCTATTAGACAAGAACTAAAAGATGTTCGTGATGTATGGAATGACAAAGAATGGTTTTTACTTGGATCAGGTTCATCAACAGTTACTTACACTAGAGCCTCATCTACAAGCGTAACAATTAATGCTGATGTATCTACAACTTACCATGTAGGGCGTAGAATAAAAATTACAGGTACTAACACAGGAACAATCTATGGAAAGATTGCAACCTCATCTTACTCCTCGCCTAATACTACTGTTACTTTTACTTTTGATAGTGGAACA
>Ga0209992_10002640_pt1 | contig 16083 bp, 22 predicted proteins | sample 2SBtaG_2_FD_182564 | JGI IMG/M metagenome (GOLD analysis project Ga0209992, IMG submission 182564) | Deep subsurface microbial communities from Kolumbo volcano to uncover new lineages of life (NeLLi) - 2SBTROV12_ACTIVE470 metaG (SPAdes)... | ecosystem: Environmental > Aquatic > Marine >... | reverse complement strand
TCACTATCCAAAGTTCATCTGCCATCCCCTGCTCCTATATCGATTGTCGGCTATATGTAGAGATTACTCGAATCGGCGACGAAGTAGTGGAGCACGACGGATATGTGGACTAGAAGCGCTATTTGTAGCCTTTATCGGGTCTCTTACAGTTAAGTGTTTATCCAACTTTTCTGATAAAGATTTAAGCCGTTTGATGACCGTCTCTATGTCCGCAGCAGTCACAGTGCTGGCAGGAACAGGGGCATTTTGCACATCCACAATGTTCACATTTACCTTCTTCATTCATTTTCTGTCCCCCGATCTCGTCTCGGAATATATATCTTTTCACAGAAAATTGAATAGACAGAGTGAACCATCGCTACAAGTCCTGAATTTTGACTTATACTTATAGGTGAAGGACACCTATACGGAGGTCCAATGAAATATACGATTGAAGCAGAGCAAGAATCATTCAGCGTCTGGACTAACGAGAAGCCAAGACGCCAAATTAAGATCGCCAAATTCTTGCATCTACCTAACACAACTCTTAAAACAGCCGCCATGTTTGGGCAATACACCCAGAACTCGTGGCCTACACAACCTGAATACGCCACTTTTTCTTTTCAATCAGGAAGCCCTGTCTATAAATGGGAACCGTCAAAAGACGGTATTATGACAATCGACGATAACCCAGACTTGAAACGAGTTGGGTTCCTGAACGTCCACCGTGTGATCGGTGAAATAGCAAGAAAAGGAACAGTGTTGATACTAGAACTGGAGACCGCACGATGAGAAGTAACCCTTTTAGTTCCGCAAGTGACCACGGTGGAAGGATGACAAACCCTTCTGATACCAATAACCCTATAAATCAACCATTTGGTTTTGCCACAGTCCGTAGACCAACTGAACCTATGCCAGAAGTAGTTGCAGTTCCCAAAGACACTGTAGACAGTTTGAAAGACCTCCTACAGGGCATGACAGAAACTTTTCGAGAACATGGTATGTTTGATCTTGCTGATGAAGCAGAAATGGTTGTCGAATTGCTCTAGGGAGACCAGTTGCCGGTCAAATGTACAAAAAGTGAATCATCCTATATGGCAGGCTGTCGTTGTGATGATTGCAGAACTGCCCACACAGACAGAGAACGAGATAGAAGAACCACTAAAAGACGGGACACCAGTAAAAGTCCTTCCGCTAGGGCTCGTTCTGGCGGACGTGGGCTAAACTGGGACGATGCGCTCACCAGGGGACAAATTGCAGAAGCCAGAGGCTGGGAAAAATAGTTGGGCTGATAGCGACCAACAAAGATATGAACCTCCAGGGGGAATTGATACCAGTTTTTATCGAGGTACGACACCCGAAATAACTGAAGAAGTCGCTAAAGAACTACTCGATTACGATGTCACCCACTATCTAGGCGGCATCTCTAACTATCATCGTGCCTTAGACATGAGCCGATGGGACGACCTTGAAGTTTGGATCAACGAGCAAGCCGAAATAGCGCATAAAACCCGTTGGAGATACTTCGAAGACGAAGACGGCAACCCTTACGCACTGAACGAAGACAACAACAAGTTCACACCTGAACAAATTGAAACCTCCCCTATCAGAGTTTTGTACTGCATTAACGCTGAAGGTATGGAAGGACATGACCCAACACCCCCAGAATTCGCCAAGATCTTCCGAGACTGGGAAGACACCATTTACAAATGTGTACTTAATTACATAGATAAATACCCATATGTGGTTAATTGTCTCTGGTGGCGTACACGTGGACACTTTATGAAGTATGTGACTACTGGCTTCCTGGGACCCCATGCGGATTGCGACAGCAACTACCGTACACGTGATGGGGAACGCTACTTACCTATGTCCGAGTTTCCTACACGACAAACAATTTCGATTAGCGCCAACCTGAGCCAATGCGGTCGAGACTATAAAGGCGGGGTTCTTCGCTTTCCCTACTACGACGTAGACATTGATATGGACGCTGGAGATGTAGTCATGTTCCCCGCAAACTTTATGGGTATGCACGAACTCACGACAGTCACCGAAGGTGAACGTCACGCATACCTAGTCGCTTTCGGGTCGGGCACAGATGGTAAACCCCAACCTGATGTGTCCGAACCCGAATGGGCCAACATGTGGACTCCGCCTATATGGTTAAACGATGTTCACGATGACTACGCAAAGGTAATCAGACACTCTCCCATTTGGGCTAAAGAACCACTCTTCTATAACCCTGTCGGTCAGAATAGGCCGCTAGAAGGAGTAGGCGTAGACAAAGCAGGTGGAGGCCACTTTGATCAAGACGACCCGTTTCTACTTAACAGGAATTGGGAAGACGAGTGGGTTGTAGGAGATCAACGAAACGATTGAGCGCCTGTAATCCAACCTATGGCTGAGTAGCGGACTCCTGAAGTTATATGCCCTAAATCGTGAGGCACCCATACTGGGAACACAGTTGCAGCGCCTTGTTGGGTAGTCCCAATAATTGGTTCAATGTTTTCATAACAAGAAAGAACGCCACCCTCGTAACTATCCGCAGACGACAAAGGAACACCAATAGTGATTTTTCTTTTAGATGGCTCAACGTGTCCCCAATCAGCATGAGTGTCTAGATTGCGGTTGTTCGGCATGTACCTGTTAATAAAAATTTCTGGTACTGCATCAGGGTACTCATCAATTTCAAAATGAAAATATTCGTCGTTGTATTGCTTCCCAAGTTTGTAAAACTTTTCGAACATCCCTGGGTCGTCTTCAGGGACTAAACGAATAGAGTCTCTTAAGCCATACCCACATTGGCCATTAGATTCTAAATCTCCTTGAGCCCACCGACACACGCCAGGAGGGCAACAATTATCGAACAGTCTGGTATCCGCTGACTCTATAATTCTTTTACACTCGTCAGCAGAAAACACTGGCTCTGTTAAAAACACATTAGGCATAAGAGTCTTCTCCAAGAACCCATCCAACGGCAGACCATCTCTCTCCTGATGTTATCTCTTGAACTGAATGTAAGGTCCAAGAAGGAAACAGCGTTATCGATCCTTGAGTTGTATCTGCCATCCAAGGGTTGGGACCATCAAACAAAACCAACTCTCCGCCTTCATAAGATTGTGGCGCTGATAATTGAATAGAGAATGACAACTTTCTTTTGTTGTGGGTGCCGCCCCAATCAGTGTGCGCTGACTGAAACCCGCCTTCTACATAATGAAGAACTTCTATGGATGGTAAACCTTTTTCTATTTCAAAATTCCAACGATTGTTCGACACGATGGCTTTAGAGACTTCATCTACCAAACCTTGATCCCCGAGGTTGTACATATTGGCTTGTCTTATAGACGTATCCAAAGCAGGAGGTTTCCCTGCAACACTGGACAACACAGGATGGCCAGACGTTTTTCTGACACGTTCAACAATTTGATCACATTTATCGCTAGTCCATAAAGGAAAAGTAAGAAACGTGTTCATATTGTTACCGAATTCACACTGTTTTTAGTGTCCCTATTCGTTTCAAACTTGTAGTTTAGATGCTTGGTTAATAGTGGTTTCAGGAGGTGATAAATCAATGTTGTTACGCTTTGTCCGACGATTATTCAGTCGTAAACAAGTGTACTCGAACTACCAAGGGCAAAGACTGTCCGACTCAATAGAACGAGAAATACTTAAGAATTATTTTCGCTTTTAGAAAGTCTGTGGGTTTCCCGCATTTCTAAAAATGTCTGTCCAAGGTCAAACGTCGTATCATCGGTGTCGGCCTTGGACAGTTTCGCAACTAACCGCTTGTCTTTTGCACTTAGATTCGCTGCTTCGCCGCTATCTAAGTTGTTACGGTCAAGAGTTTCTGTAATCCTTACAGCCATAGCCCCAAGCCGTTGAATGAACTTAGGATCATCTAAACCGCCTGTGCCTTCATAATCAGTTCGTTTTGCTAACAGATCGACAGCCATTCTCCACGTTTCTAAAGAAGGTGGCTTAACCCCGCACATTCTGGCAAGAGTCTCTCTCGCTTTAGGATGCTCGTCTGCTAACTCATCTGCGAGGAAACCTAATTGTTCCGCTTTATCTGCCAACGCACAGGCTTTAGCCATACGTCTTTGCATCTCATACGGATTCATAAAATCAATCTCACTTTTGCTCTTTTCTTTGATAAATGGTTAATCGCTCCCGACACTGCATCGACTTGATCGTCGTGAGAGCCTTTAGGGAATTGCACACATTCATCAATTAAGTCTTTCGTCCATCTTCCCCTCAACAGTTTTACGTTACCCATTTCACAGGCTGTAGAGAACACACGGGCTCTTTCTTCTTTGCTGCCCGAAGATCTAATTCCCTTAAACGGGTAACCAACAAGAACATTGCGTGCATAGTAATCAATAGTGTTCACACCGCTTGCTCCTGGTTCTTGCTCCATCCAAATATCTGTTTTGGAATCGTCTTGTTGTGCTGTCATTAGAATGCGTCGTTCAACATCTGCTGGGGTTCCACGCAATCTTTGTATATCTAAAACGTAATACCTTCCATCGGATATGCCGACTAGCGCACCAACTGTCCAGTCAGGGTCTTTGCCTTTAGCGTCTGCGGTAGCAGCCAAATCCCAGAACCTAACTTTTTTCATTGAATCAACATCTGCGACTTCGGTAACCATGTCGAACCATTCAGTTTCAAACATGCCTCCCTTTTCAGTAACTTCCCAGTTGCCATCCAACAAGCGTGCTCTCTCTACAGCGTCTAACTCTTGGAGGCTTTCTACATAGGCTTCTCTGTCTAGAGAAGGGTTGTCAGAAATTCTTGCTGGCATAAATTTACGGTCGCCAGTGTTATTCAAAACAAATCGTTCATAAACCCAATCGTTGCCTCGTCCTCCAGGGTTTGTCGCTGCCCTAACTCTCAAAGGAACGTCTGCTACGGTCATCCCACAATCAGGGCAGGCTTTAAGCGACGGATCAGGGTTAGGTTTACGAACACGAGAAAAACCGACATACAAGTACACTCGGTCTGTTGACCATTGTGTTAACTCGTCTGCACCGACAAACTGATAAGCAAACGACTGAAAGTTGTATCTGTCTTCGTCACGTTCGCAATGCCCCAATGTGAGAGTGGAACCAGAAGGGAACGTCCATCTCTTGTTAGTTACGTTGTACGAAGCGCCAGTTTCGTTTAACCACTCTGTAGTTCTGTCGATAAAACCATCAGGACCGGACAACTGAGGAAACGTCTGCCTAAGGAGCAAGGCTGAGTAACCAGGGACACAAGCGTATTGAAGAGCCGCCAGTAAGAGAGTGTCAGATTTTCCACCACCTGCGGCTCCCCCAAATAGTGCTTCTCTAGTCGTCGTCCACGTCAGAAATGCTTGTTGCTTCGGATGAGGGTTGTGCGGCAGATATATGTTGCACGGTTTTTTCCACGACATCAGCGTCGATAACTTGTCCCTCGTCTGACTCTTCTCCATCCCACGCCTCCAATACGTCTTTCGGTAAATCTCCTGATTCAACTAAAGCCTCTAATACTTTGCGTTGTTTGTCCCCATCGGCTTCTGTGAGAACGTGCATGTGAGCAGAAAGTTGCGCTACTGGTCCACCTCGTGCTCCTGTAACTTCTAAACGAGTTGCAGGGTCAGCCCATCTTTCTGGGAACGCTTTTGCCAGGAACCTTTCGGCTGCTCGCCAATCGCCATCTGCTGCTTCTGTGTACCAACGGGCAACTAATGCTGCTTCGGCTTTTGCTCGGGCTTCGTCAAGTTCGTCAACAAACCAGAGTAATTCTTCTTGGGCTTCGGTAAGAGCAATCCCGTTTTCTTTGTCTTCACGAGCCTGCTCCCCTTTCTTTTTCCAATCGTGGAATGTCCACTCAGAAACACCTGCTGCTCTGCAAGCAGTGCGCTGGTAGTTCCCTGCTGAAATTAATTTGAGTAAAGTTTCTCGCTTCTCTTTAGGAAGTTGAAGCGGGCCTTTGGGTCTTAATTTTGCTGGCTCTTTCATTTTATTGCCACCCATCCAGCAAAGTTCATCCAACGCCAAAAAGAATCGACCGTGTGAAAACCGGCCTTTACTAATAACTCTTCATTCCATTTAGCAGTAATTGGAACCATGACACCTTCTAGACTGAGCCGCTTGCGTTCGATCTGTTCTTCTGTATAACCCATTTCCCTCTTGTGGTCATAGTATATGTCAACCATATCTTGATCTAACCGAGACTCCCCTAAGACTTTCTCGACAAACACAAGACGACCACCAGGTTTTAAGACTCTGGTTATTTCATCCATTACACGCAAACGGTGAACAATAGGCAAAAATTGAAGTGTCAAAACACACATCACGACATCAAAAGAATCTGACGGAAACGGAAAGTGTGTTCTTAGATCGTGGTTTAGAAAATAATAACGATCATTATCGCAATCTTCTTCTGCTTTTTTTAACATAGGCTCTGAAATATCCATACCAACCAAACGATGGATCGTATGCCCCTCTGCCTCTGCGTAACGATCAAGCCGACGAAGTGCTAGTCCATTTGAACAACCAACATCTAAAACGTGGTTTACATCTGACTCTTTACCACTAGCCAAAGCGGGAATTGCAATAGCGCACGACGAGACACGCATTTTTTCGTAGTCTGGAATACTGCGTTCCAGCATATTTTCAAACACTTCTGCTACCCCCTCGTCAAACTCCCAAGGCCCCTCTTGGACCACTTCGTCCCGCATAGGAAGAGTTTACGCCATATTTCTAAGGTAACAGCGTCTTCCAAGGCAGCGAATCGTCACGGTTAGCGTCACGACACTCAATACCGTTTGCTTTATACATTGAGCGAGTAAATTTATTTGACTCAATAGCAAAATATATTGCAGGGTCGTCGCCGTACTTAGGGAAAATTACTTCTTTCAAATACTTTGCTTTTGCACGATGTGCTCGCAACGCACCTTTCCCGTTTGGGTCTTCCCAGGGATTGAAACACCAGTCGTCTGGTGCCCAGCCAGTTTCGCTTTTGATTCTTTCTAAAGTCATGTCTTCATAAGCAACTGAGCGTGCTGTCACTAGAACCACATGCTCATTCTTTAGAAGGTCGATGATCCATGGGCGGTACTCTTCGACATTCTGAACAAAGTTAGACATTGGACGATTCTTTTGCATCTCTTTGAAGTTGCTCGATAGAGCAACATTTAAGTCCTGCAAAATGATTCGACCGCTTGGGCCAAACACAAGATCGTTTTTGTATCCGCCTCCGCTTGATGATCCCCCGCCCGTAACTCTTTCAAATGCGGAATGACTAGAACATGGCATCCATTTGTCGCCCATTTTGTGAGCGCCTGAACAACCTATTTGACTAGCCCGACGTTCGGCTGCTGCTCTAGTTGCGTATTTCGGCGCAGGAGCCTTTTCTTGTTCTGCCATATTCAAAGCAGTCAATTGTGCTTGAGCGGCAGTTTTAGTTTTGTGACAGCCCATTAAACGATTGCTTGAATCTTTAACGACTCCCCACGTTGAACATTGTGGATGATTTTGAATGATACTGTACGGCATGTTCCTATCCTAGATGGCCATCTGTAGTCTGACTGAGAAGGCATCGAGTGCCTGGTCAACTCTGTTAAGTGTGTCATTTGGAAATGGCAACCCGAATTCAAACTCAATGGCCTCTCTGAGTTCTATCGGATTAATTGGAAGAGGGTCTCTGACCACGGCTTGAACTAATTGATTTGGTTTATATGTGTAAGCCTCGACATGTGAAAACCCTTCACTCCATAATTCTTTCCATTCATCGACTGTAAAATACTTTTGAGCCTTCGGATGCTTCATTAAATCGGCAACAATGACTCCTTCTTCGTATCCAGCCGCAAAAGAGGAGTCAAACTGTGTTTCATGGTTTGAAATATTGTCTTTTGCTCCTATAGCCGCCAGGAAGCGATCTGAGGAACGTGAGATAGCCCCCGCATAAACCACTGTCCCTGGGGTCGATAAAGCGCTCACAAGCGTTACTATGCGTCGCCTATCGGTAGAAAAAGGCACAGAATTGAGCACTGACGCCAAAAAGATGGAATCGAACTTAGTTCCGTCTGCAACTCGCTCTAAAAAGACATCTGTGATGTATCTTGCCCCTTCAATGTCGAATCCTGAGTCTTTCCCACCAGTATAAAAAGGTTCGAAAGCCACGCAGTCAACATTCATGACATCTCTCATCACTAAAGACTTGTCAAGAAGCCCTGCACCGAAATCTAAAACTGTTTCTCCATACCAACGCTTCCACGCTTGCACATGTTTTTCGTTTTCAGGATTAAAAGTTGACGCCGCCCTTTGTGTCTTCCCTGACTTCGACATTGCCATAATCAAATCGCAACACATAGTGGGCATTAAAAACTCTTGCCGGTTAGACGCTCTCCGAAATGAGTTGTAGCGAAGAACGTCTGCGTACTTGTCTTCTAAATCAAAGTCCATTGATAATTGATTTAAGAAAATGCTGACTGCCTCACCCTTCTCTTTGCTTACTCGCACCACCTGGACATCAGATATGCCAACTTCAGAAGCGTGCTGCAACCGGCCGATGCCGTTAACAACACGAGACTTCCCTGCAACAATGATCGGGATTGATGTTTTAGCCCAGTGATACAAACTCTCAGATTGTCGAATTGCGTGAGAAAGAAAAGTTCGAATGTTTTTGCCCATCATTTCCCGAGTGTCTTCAACAGTCATATCCATACACGGGAAGAACGCATCTGATGTTGGGAGAATGTCAGGTAAGTCATTGACCATTTCTTTGACAACAGACATAGGGAACCTTTCAACAAGGCTTTCCCCAGAGTCGTTCTTGTTCATGTCATTCGTAGCCCGATTAAAAACGATGTTTGCTCCTCGTCGTCTTTCAAGATCTAAACCATAAAGAATTACTACGGGTGCTTTCTGTGCCCCGAGTTCCTTAGCGGCGTCCAACCGTTGATGACCTGAAAGGATCTCTCCTTCTTCGGTCACATACATAGGTAACACCCAACCAAGTTTCCTTAGCGATGTCTTTATCAATTCGAAACGGTGAGGGTCTCGTATGCGAGGATTATATGTAGCGCCTTTCAGCCAACTGATATCTACCAGTTGCACGTGCACAAACTTTGGTTTGCGGCTATTCATTTGAATTCCACAAGTTATCTAACCCCCTAACCATCCCACCTTCTCGAAGAAACTCAACGGCATACGACAACCGGAAATGATATTTGCCGGGTGTATTCGGTGGGTACCTGTCTTCCAATAGTCTAACTGTTGCTTCGAACGGGTAACCGTCCCACTCGGCATCAAAAAGGTCATAGACCCCCACCGCAATCTTTTTGGTTATCGAAGAAGCCACGGGTGGGGGGCTATGTATCTCCTCCGTAAGGACCTTGGGTGTCGTACCTTGCGTAGAAGAAGAAACATTCTCAGTAACGGTTGTTTGTTGGGTAACGGAACCAATGCGATCACTGAGAATAGTTGTAGTTGTCGTGGGGATATTAGAAACCCAATCACCGTCATCGTCAATTTCGAATATGGGAATTGAGTAACCCAAGTTGGCCATGCACAAAGACTCCCAAACCGTAAACGCTGGAGACAACGGGTTAGGTTGCATCCAATACGGATCATTGAAACGTCTCACTTGTTTGTTCGCATCTAATTGCCATTCGGCAACTAAACCTGAACTAAACATCAACGCTTCGACCTCTGGGTAATCTCCACTAGCCCAGTTACCCAAAGAAAGAATCTGTCCTTCCTCCAAGTTCCTGGCCCACACAAAACGAGGATCTTCGTTGCCCTTGCCGCCATCTCTGGCTTCTATATATCTTGAAACCATTCCCATTGGGATAGTTCCGTCTTGTTCCATTATGGAAACACGGGCAACAACTTCTTCATAAGACATATGAATATGCCCTGTGTCTGTGTCGCATGGTGTGTAAATCTTGTCGTGGTGAGCGAAAGCCGGGGTCGCCAACAAAATGGTGGCAAGCACCAACGCTCCTATAAATGTCTTCATTGTCTAAATTCGTTATGTCCTGTAGTCGGATCGGCAACAGAAGCCCACACTTCAAATTGTGCAGAGTCGAGTTCTAACAGTTCCCCTATGCGGAGCCCTCTCTCTTCTTTACTCATATATCCATCAGCGATGAGCCCTTGCTCCCACTCTGAATACTGTTTGCCGCAGGTGGATATGTTTGTGCCACCTAATTTAATTGTTGCTACTCTCCTCACATCTGCCGGAGCGCCAAGCATTGCTGCTGGGTCTCGTTCCTGAGGGAGATCTTTAAGTATGTCGTCAATGTCGTTAGGGGTAAATCCCGTTCCATCAAGACTGTCTAAGTCAATTAAAACTTCAGCCAATATGGCGTTGTAGTAACCGGCTTTGTCTGCCAGCCGATTATCGGCCAGCATGACTCGTCTTGCTTCGTCGTCGTCTACATCTAAGAAAACCACAGGGATGGTTTCCCATCCGAGTGCTTTAACAGCCTGCCACGTGTTGTTGCCTTTAAGAATCAAGTTGCTTGACTCTTGGACAATCAATGGCCGGTATATCCCGTTCACTCTTAAGGAATCTGATATCGCTCCGATATCACCCTGGCGAGCGTTCTCTGGATGTGGCTCTAACGAATCTGTCGGTACCCACACATATGATTCAAGACCACTGTGTTGTGGGGTTTCTCCAGATACATGTTTCCACGTTTTACCTTTCTTACTAGGTTTAGGAACAGGGTCATCAGTCAACCCTAATCTTGCCCTAACTGTTTGTATCGCCTCTTTGATCTCACCCATGCTTTCTAACCATTCGGAGAAGTACTCTCCATTGACTAATAAAAGATTCTTACCAACATGTATTTTCTTAGTCGTCGAACCTTCGTTTGAAGTTTCATCGTCTGATGATCCTGACCCTCCAAAAATGTCTTCGTCTGATTCTTCAAGTTGGTAAAGCCGTTCCAAAGAACGAGAATCCCAACCCGAACCATCAAACTGTGGTTTAAGAGTTTCTATGAGAGAGATAAGTTCTGGCCTGTCGTAAGTCGCTAAATCCGATGTGCGGTTATCAGCCAAGAGAATTCTTTTGGCTTGCTCATCGTTTACGTCAACGTGAACAACTGAAATCTTGTCCCAATGAAGAGACTTAGCGGCACGCCACGTGTGGTTGCCTGCCAAAATATTTCCGTTGCGAGCGTCAACAATGATCGGCGAATACTGGCCATTGACCTGCAAACTTTCTGCTATCCCCTGGATGTCACCCTTCCGAGGGTTACTCGGATGGGACTGAACATCATCTATTGGGATCGCAGTGTCTTGAAGATCAACAGCAATATTGGTCATACGGTTTGAGGTTGTTTGTTCTGAGCGTTGTGGTCTCTTCCAAATGTTGAGTACTTGTGAATCCATTGCTTAGAACACTCAAGTGCTTCAGCCAAATTCTCAAGAGTCTCCCCGTGATCACGTGCTACACGCAACGATTCCAAGAAATCGTCTTGTGCCTCTTTGTAAGCCGCATGTGCCTGCAACTCTTTATCTTTCTTATCTATGACCATCTGTATTAGATGATCTTGTTTAGGTGTCCGCCTTCTAGGCATTTGTTGTTTCCTTCCTATTACTATTTTTCTTTCCCTTGTTAGGGAATGCTTGTATAACAAGACATCCGTATTGTTTGGTCTTGCTGTCATAATCCCAGCGCTTAGTGCGGACTTGTAAGCCCATACCCTTCGCTTTCTTATGGATATAACGTGCAAGATCGTCGAACGATACACACTGTCGTAAATCGTTGTGATCAAGTTTCCATATCTGACCATCTAACCAATCGGCCCATGGGTAACCATCAGGGTAATTAGAATGCCAGTCATTAAACTCTTCAACTACTTCAGCCATCTGCCCTCGCTATTAATGTTTTAACCAGATCATTTAAGACACTGGTTTCGGTGCTGTCTTCTCCATCTGTGACTGCATCTACTATCACTCTTTTCTTTTCGATAAGAGCAAAGATGTCGTCGTCAATGGTTCCTTCTGCCAACAAGTACCATGCTGATACATTGTCTTCCTGGCCGATTCTGTGGCACCGGTCTTCTGCTTGATCATGTTCAGCAGGAGTCCAACCTTGCTCAACAAAGAGCACATCGGATGCCGATGTAAGAGTAAGTCCTACACCACCTGCTTTCATGTTCAGCACAATTACTCGGTGCTCAGGGTCATTCTGGAAAGTGTCAACAGCGGCTTGTCTGGCTTCTGCTGAATCTTTACCAGCCACCCTTAGTTTGCCGTAGCGTTCTGCTATTGCATCAACTACAGAAACATGGTGGGCGAATACGACCAACTTACGGTCAGTGCTGTCAAGGAACGTGTCGATCCATTCGCACGCCGCTTCAACTTTGCCTTCACCTGCCAACCTTTTAAGAGTTGTGATCTTAGAAAGATGTTCTGCTGAATTGCTTTCACGGCCTTCGCCACCTAACCAAACCAAAGTGTCTGCTTCAGCGTGGCGGTATTGTTTCATGGCTTGACCTGAGAGTTCGGCTTCAACTGTGTAGCGACCCTTAGCAGGCAACTCAGTTAGAACGTCTGCCTTGTTGCGTCTGACATAGCAGACACGCCTTAATAGATCATTCAACTCGTCAGCATTAGATGTTCCTGTGAAATCCCATCCATAACCGTTGTGCTTTGCAGCACAGTAACGCTTACGGAAATTCCAAGACCCACCAAACTCTTCGATGCGACCAATGATTTCTAATTGAGAAACCAACTCTATAGGTCGATTAAGAACTGGAGTACCAGTAAGAGCAAGCACCATGCCAGAAGCAGGAATCGAAGTGGCTAAAGACTTGAGAGCCTTAGTACGTTTCGTGTCTTTGTTCTTGGCGTAGTGACTCTCATCGAATACCAGTGATTGGAATCCGACTTTGGAAAGAGCATCTTTCTGTTTGTCAAGAATGTCGTAATTGATAACAACTACGTCAGCGTTCTTAACACCAACTTTGTTGTCAACAATATGAACAGTCTTACCTGGAAGCCACATGCGAACCTCACGTTGCCAATTTGTCTTTAGCGACGCTGGGCAGACAACAAGAGCAGGGTATGTGCCTTGATGCTGGATTGAGGCTAACGCTTGAACTGTCTTACCAAGACCCATCTCATCAGCGATGAAACAACGCTTGGTGTCAACAGCATACGCAACACCGGCTTTCTGAAAATCGTGCAGGGAAATAGGCACCCCAGTAACAGGGTGTGAACTTCCAAGACCATTGATTTCAATGTCGGCGTTTTTAGCAGACGAAGCGTCTTCTCTGCGTTTGCCTTCAGTGATGATCTCTTCTACTTTCTCTTCGAGGGAGTCGTCAAGATCAAAGTCCCACTGTTGGGCAAAAGCAACGACTTGCTCCATTGAGGTTTGTGGTATTACCCACACTTTTCTTTTGGAGTCCCAGCGCCTGCCAGTTATCTCTTTGAGTGCCGCTACGACATGTGCGTCGTAATCGAATTCAAAAAGAAGGTTTGTGTCTTCTCGTGTAACTCTGCGTGGCACGTCTTCTGCGATAACAGTGCTGTCTTCTATGACGCCTTCCATGAGAGCGGTAGCCGCTTCATCTAAATGAAATTCGTATTTGTTGCAGAACGCCAAGACAGATGGTTGGCTCCAGTCAACTACTGGGACTACCCAAACTTTCTTATCTGCGTTCCATTGAGCGCCAGCCAGTAGCCGAACTTTAGAAACGATCTCAGCATCGTAGTTAAAACGAATAACAAAGATCTCTAAGTCAGGGTTGCCTGAGACTGTGCGTGAAAGTGCGGCTTCTACTTCTCGTGCTAATTCACGAGCGTCGTATCGGCCGTCTTCCAGAATGGATTGGTTGGGAACTGGTAGAACGTCATACGAGTAACCGTATTGTTCTAGTTGGCCTTTGTACTTGGCAAGCATGTTGTATGCCTCCCAAGCGATGCCGTCAGTCCACTGTTCTGGGCTTAACCAAGAACAACGCTTTCCAAATTTTGTGTCTGACCCATTGAAACCAATACCGTCTTCGGTGTTCGCACCGTCACAGTGCACAGCAATCGAAGAGACTGCGGCATGTATGGCGGTTTTAGTTTCTAATGGGGTTTCTGTCATTGTAATCATTATGTCTTTCCTTATTTAGGTCTACCAATAGTGTACCTGTTAAAGGCTTAAACATCAACTGTTTGTGGAAATTTGTCGATTGTTTTCCAACCGATAGGTAGTACTTTCCACTTGATTGCTTTTAATGGGTAGTGATCAAACAAAAACTCTCCTTGCCCAGGGTCAAACCCGAGAAGGTCGTCTTCGTTATAAAAACGCAACTCAACAACGTCATCTACTGATAGCGATCTTGTGTTGAACACGCCTGGAAATTCCCATCCGCCTTCCCAGCCTCCAGTGCCATCAACATTGTTGTTGACCCTAAAGCAACCTACGTGTGGTTCATCTTCTCCCAGTGCTTGAAATTCCTCAGGAAGGTCACTCAATAGATAGGTGTAAGCAGGGGCGTCAGTTGTTGGGTCGCCATCAGAGCCATAGCCTTGAAAGGCTTTGTGGTAGATAGCGACTTGTATTGTGTATTTCATTCTTTGCTCCATTCGTCAACGTAACTAGCCCATTTGCAAACGCATTCGAGTTTGCCCTCATCGTCATAGCAAATTTGTTTGTGCTTGACGAGAAGAGAACGGCTCATAAGCGCCACCCGACTTTGAAAGTCCAGGGGTAGTTCGTCTATGTCTTTTTGGTTTGTGTCTTTCATAACTATAATTATACCAGTAGTTGACCCAAAAGCAACTTACTGATCTTTTTTGTTGATCATGTCGTTATACAAAATCAAACAAACAACTGCGATTGCAAGCAAAAACACGTACCCAAAAGCAGTTAACACTGAACTCATATTTGGCCGTTTGAGTTCGCTACTCTCATTGTGTGAATCTCACGTGCTAAAGCAACCATCTGTTGAATCAAAGGTTTTGAAACCCCTAACTCTGACGCAACTTGAGAATAGGTGAGCCCTATACCCCCATTGCCAAAATCGCAGGCTTCCTTAACAGACAGCGCACGTTGTTTAATGACTTCTTGCCTTAACTCAACTACAGCATCTAAAACTTCTTCGTTCAAAAGACGAGCACGTTCTAATGGGTCGTCTGTGTTTAGCGCCTTGTCTAAAAGTTCTTTCATTGGTTTCACCTTGCCGTTTCCTTAACGATAAGCATCGCCCTATCTTCTCCCCCATCAACTTGTGGGGCCTTAAAAGTTAACATGGTCACATATTCTGGACCATCGTCTGGTATTACCCCTGCATCTACAAGTCCATCAATACAGGCTTTAGCCACAGGGAAATGCCCACCTGTGTCTGCCATGTTTCGCCGATTAGTTCGGCAAGGGATGAAAGTAATTTCTAACGCTTTCATTTTTGGCACCTTAATTTTTTTTGCTTCTTCGAAAGCAGCGGCACGCCATTGCTTAACAAACTTTGCTCGCTTGTGATGGTGCCACCCTCTTTCTGTGTTAAGCGTGAAGAGTTTCCCTGGGACAACAAGTGTCCACGTCTTTTGGTTTCTTCGTTTGCCCACATAACCATCCTATACCCCCCGCTGTTCCTGTAAGAGTCTTCTTGCTTCAGCCAAGTGAGCAGCCCACTGCTCATCTGAGCATGGTGGTGCTTCCGCTTTATTTAACGCAGGTGTCGATTTACGTTTCTCTATATCAGCGAATTCCTTGAACTCTGCCCACGAAGGCCAGAACCTTGCTTTGTCTGAAATCTTTGAAAGGGCATCCATCGCATGGTCAAATTCGTAGTTCTCTAATTTCGAAACCCAGAACTTAACCTCTTCAACAGTGAGTGGCTTACCTGCCCAGCACACTGACATTTGAGCCAGCACGTAGTCGGCTTGATCTGCGTTCACGACTTCTTCCTCAACTGACCCCATTTGGCTTTTGTCTTTACTGGCTTCAAGTCTTTCCCTCTTATCTTCATTAGTTGTTTCCGTGTTGGTTGATCGGGTTCCTCAATTTTGATTTGGCCCATTATCCCTTTCCTCCCTTGCCTGCCGGATGGCATCCCATCCCTTAGGGGTTTTAGTGACTTCTTCTATCGCTACCGTTGCTGGATCTAATTCAGACCAATGATTC
>Ga0209992_10002638_pt1 | contig 16096 bp, 13 predicted proteins | sample 2SBtaG_2_FD_182564 | JGI IMG/M metagenome (GOLD analysis project Ga0209992, IMG submission 182564) | Deep subsurface microbial communities from Kolumbo volcano to uncover new lineages of life (NeLLi) - 2SBTROV12_ACTIVE470 metaG (SPAdes)... | ecosystem: Environmental > Aquatic > Marine >... | reverse complement strand
GAGGTGATCCTGGCTGGTACACATTCGATCACAGACCTCGCTTCAATAACAACTATATCGGATTGCGAAACCGAATCCCCATACTGAGTGAAGCATATTCGTACGCCACCTTCGAAGAGCGAATTCTGGCAAGCCTGTATTTCGTTGAAGCGATCGTTGATTATGCTGCCGCGCACGTTTCAGACATACAGGAAACCGTCCACGCCGCGGATGCATCTTCTCAGGCCGGTCTGGAGTTGGGCGTCCGGTTTCGTCCTGCCCAGAATTCAGAGTCCACTGAAATCTTGATGGGAGCGGTTGAATCGAAGGTCAACCCGTATAGCGGTGCGACCTATTTCGAGCGACTGGATTCCACCTATTTCATGGCCTTGCCTGAGTTTGGTGCATTCCAGCCCGTCGAAACGGAGGCTCTCCCGAATTTCTACTTTGTCGACTCGCAAGCTGCTCAAGTGGTTGGAAAATACCTGGATACTCACGGAATTGAGTATTCCACAATGGACACCAAGATGACGAGGACCGCGCGCGTATTCGCAATAGACTCAACGTCAGCATCACCTCGCGAATTCCAGCAACTGGTGGAGAAAACCCTGTGGGGTGCATACACTACGAGGGATGTGACATTGGACGAAGGAAGCCTTTTAGTGCCCGCGACCCAACCGCTTGCCCGACTTCTGTTCTATCTCCTTGAACCTCGTTCTGACGACGGTCTGGTCAACTGGGCCCAGATGGATGATTGGGCGACAGCTGGCGCTGATTACCCTGTCTATAAGTCGGTGAATTGATGAACGTGACGGCAGAAACCGTCGCATCACGGTTTCATTATCTGAAAGAGGGGCAGTCTGAAGAGTTTCGCTCGTTCCGCGAAGCTGCGATTTCATTTCAGCGAGAGCACAGTGCGGTGTATCGCAAATTCAAAGGATATACCTATCTGCCGGTTGAAGCCTTCAAACGTGCCCCGGTATGCACATTCGATCCTCGAGAAGCGCAACGGGTCTTCGAGAGTTCTGGGACCGGAACCGGCGTGACGAGCAAACACTACGTCAAGGACATCTCCATCTATCATTCCAGCGTTGAATACGGATTCAATCTCGCATTCGGAGATGAGGCCGCGATAATCCTCGGGCATCTTCCGCGCTACGCTGAAAAAAGCTCTCTTGTCCACATGGTTGACCACCTGGTTGAGACCCGAGGCAGTGCCGGATCGACGCTGTTTCTGGAGGACATGTCTGTATTGAACGGAGCTGTGGAATCATCATCAAAAACAGGAACACGACTCATTCTTTTTGGGGCCGCATTCGGGCTTCTTGACTTGATCGAGTCGATCGACATTCCTCTGCCGGCGAACGCGGTTGTTGTTGAAACAGGTGGAATGAAAACACACAGACGCGAAGTATCGCGACGTGAGTTACACGCGCGCCTTGCCGATGGATTCAGCTTACCGACTTCCTCGGTGACCTCCGAATACGGTATGTGTGAACTCATGAGCCAGCTGTATATGCGAGAAGACGGCCTTTTTTATCCTCCCCCCTGGATGGAAGTGGACATTTTGGACCCGTCCGATCCACTACGGAGGATGCCTCCAACAGAGGAGGGTGTGTTGGCTATATTTGACCTGGCGAACATTTACAGCGTCAGCGCCATTTTGACCCAGGACCGGGCATCCGTGCACGGTGACGGGATCAAGATTCATGGCCGGCTGACCGGAGCTGAACTCAGAGGATGTAATTTCCTGCTGGAAAGGTGATATGCTAGCAATTGAACACAGTAGAGACGGTCGAATCGTTACCCTCACCCTCAACCGACCGGACAAGAGGAATGCACTCAGCCAGTCGCTGGTAAAAGAGCTGACAAAGGTCGTCGATTCTTTGGGGCAGGACGCTTTCGTGAGAGTCATTGTGCTCACGGGAGCCGGCGATGTGTTTTCCGCAGGCGCTGACCTTGAAGCTCTTTCGGCGATGAGCACGGCGACCTACGAGGAGAACCTCGCCGATTCAGAAGCCCTGGCAGCCTTGTTTCTCGCCATGCGCAGCAGCCCAAAGATCATTTTGGGCAAGATCAATGGTCATGCGATTGCCGGTGGCTCAGGTCTCGTGGCTGCCTGTGATGTGAGCTTTGCATCTGAAGATGCAAAGTTCGGATTTACGGAAGTACGGATTGGATTCGTTCCGGCACTCGTCTCTATTCTGCTTCGGTCCAGAATCGGCGAGACTCCGCTCCGAGACGTGTTATTGAGCGGAAGACTCTTTTCAGCCACAGAAGCACACACCCTTGGACTGGTCACCAACGTCTGCAAGGACGCCAATCTGGAGAGCGAGGTTCTGGAATACGCGGAAAAAATCGCCCGCAACACATCCGAGTCGGCCGTGTCGGCCACAAAACAGCTGCTGGTGGAAACTTCTGAGCTATCATTTGCCGACGCCCTCGGTGTCGCTGCCCGGTGGAATGCGAAGGCCAGAGGCTCAACCGACTGCCAGGCAGGAATCAAAGCCTTTCTCTCCAAGAAAGATGCACCCTGGGTTGAATCGTACGATTCAGATCATTGCGATCCGGCCTGAGGAAATCGATGGACGCCCTTTTTTCCCTGGCTCGATCCCAAGAAGAAAAACAGTTCCTGGATGCACTGTGTGGGTGGCTGCAGTCGTTTCTGGAGGATATCTTGACAGGCCATCCACCGGCACGATGGCAGTCGACGACGCTGGATGTACTCGAGTCCCGGCGCAGGGAAGGCGTGTTTGCCGAGAAATGGCAGAGCCGCATACGTGACGATCGCATCAACAAGCTGATGGATCTCGGAGAATTGACATCATCCGGCTATCAGCCTGACACTGAGTCGGATCTGAAGCAGCTGCTCGAGGCTCATTTCAACCCGATTGGTTTTGATATTGCACGGACATTGGGCTACAAAGGTCGTTGGCTCCAACCCGGTATACGCTCAGTCATCCTGGCATCTCTGTTATTGGCTGAACTACGGCACTTCAACATATCTTCGGGCCGAATACTCCTGTTTTCTAAACGTGAACTTGGGGCCGCAGGGCTCTCGGTAGAGGACTTGCGTTCCAGCGGAATGAATGAAAAGAAGCGCAAACTTGTATGGAAGAGGACCGTGTTCATTCGGCAACTCCTGGCCGACGCTGTTTATATGGCGGCTGATTTGAAGAGAAAGCCCCGTCGCGCATTCAAATCATGGTGGTTCACCCAGCTTGAATACACCAAATCAATAGAACGTCAGAAGTACGATATCTGGACCAATCCGGTGATCATCAGTCGAGTCGGGAAGATGCAGATCGGATTTCAATCCAGATTCGGCCGGACAACATTTCGATAGTCGGCGGCTTGATAGAATCGAGGTTTCATGTCGATTCCTCAAAGAACCAGCGTTGACTGTCCTATTTTTAGGCGTTGATTCGCTCGGTTTGCCTTCGAGAAGCCGTATACACCGCGCATCGACAGAATCAGTCTTTCCACCCTGTATTTCTTCTGGAAATGGCCACATACAAAGAAGCCGGAGTCGACATAGAAGCCGGCGAGCAAATGGTAAATCGGATCAAACCTCTGGTCCGAAAAACGTTCACTCCCGGAGTAATGACCGATATCGGCGCGTTCGGCGCGTTCTTCGATGTTGATTGGAAGTCGTTTGACGATCCTGCCCTCGTTTCGTCTGTAGACGGAGTCGGTACCAAGCTGAAGGTCGCATTCGCCATGAATCGGCACAACACGGTCGGGCAGGATCTGGTGAACCACTGCGTGAATGATATCGCCGTCTGCGGCGCTACGCCTCTTTTCTTCCTCGACTATTTCTCAACTGGAAAACTCAATCCGGAAACTGCATATCATGTGATCGAAGGCTTCTCGAAAGCGTGTGTTGAGAATGAGTGCGCACTCATTGGTGGTGAAACGGCGGAGATGCCGGACATCTACGAGGAAGGGGAGTATGATCTGGCCGGTACGATTGTCGGGGTCGTAGAAAAATCAAAAATCATCGACGGTTCTGGAATAGAGGAAACTGATGTACTGATCGGTTTTCCCTCGACAGGACTACACACGAATGGCTACAGCCTTGCCCGTCACGTTTTGTTCTCCCGGTACGATGTAAATGATTGCCCTGAAGAACTGGGTGGTATCAGTGTTGGAGACGCTCTTCTGGCCGTCCACAAGTCGTACCTCCCGGTAATCCGGCAGACAATGAGCATCGCTGACGTCAGGGGACTGGTGCACGTAACAGGCGGAGGCATTCCAGGAAACTCGAAGAGGATCATGCCGGAAGGCCTGACGATAAAGGTCGATTACAACTCCTGGTCACGCCCAGCTTTGTTTGATCTGATTCAGTCAACAGGAAATGTACCGGAAGAAGACATGCGATCCGCATTCAACCTGGGAGTAGGTTTGATTGCGGTTGTCAGCTCACCTGATGCCGAATTGATGCTCAGTAAAATGTCCGGAAGCGGGGCATTTGTGATGGGAACGGTGGTATCCAAATAATTTTCGGGAACCATGCGGGTAAGTTGCGGGTGTTTCTATCTTAAGGCCGGTAACCAGCTCAGTGTTACCTGAAATTCGTAGCGAGGAAACATGCCATGCAATCTGTGGCGCTCATCATAATATTGAGTTATCTGGTAGGGTCAATTCCCGCCAGTGTATGGGTGGGCAAGATCTCAATGGGTGTTGACCTCAGAGAACACGGTAGTGGAAATGCCGGCGCGACGAATGCTTTCCGGGTCCTCGGATGGAAAGCAGGTACAGTGGCTGCTGTTGTTGATCTCGGCAAAGGAATTCTTGCCGCGGGCCTCATCGCAATGATTCGAATTGACCAGCTGCCATCGGGACTTGGGTTCTGGGAAGTAGATTCAGTTGTGCGACTGTTGGCAGGCGTAATGGCCGTAATCGGCCACATGTATCCGGTTTGGGCAGATTTCAAAGGTGGTAAAGGCGTCAACACAACAGCCGGAATGCTGCTCGCAATCACGCCAATGGTCATGCTCGCCACCCTCGGCGTGTTCGCCCTCGTTCTTGTTGCGTCCAGGTATGTATCGGTAGCATCACTCTCGGCGACTGTGATGTATCCAACAGCTATCGCCATCAGAAAGTATGTTCTGGGCGTGGAGGGTCTTGATGCTAGCATCTTCGTTTTCAGTCTTGCCCTGGCTACAAGTATATTCGTCGCCCACAGATCCAATATTCGCCGACTGATTCAGGGCGAAGAGAATCGAATAAAAACGTTTAGGATGGCCCGCGGAATGAAGGGGAGGGGAGAAATCTGAGTGCTTCCGTGAAGTGTTCAGTATCGAAGTTCTGAAATAAAGGATAATCCTGGTGGATGACATTGAGAGGGGATTCACATCGCGTCGCAGTAATCGGAGCAGGTAGTTGGGGAACGGCACTAGCCATCAGTCTGGCAAGCACAGGTCATGAGGTATCCCTCTGGGCGCGACGCCAGGAAGCATCCGAGACGATGCGCCAGTCACGCCACAACCCACGATACCTTCCCGACGCACTCATCCCTGAAAACGTCACGATCACGCATAATCTCGAAGCGGCTGTCAAGGATACAACGCTCTGGTTGATCGCAACGCCATCGCAGGCAGTACGCTCCGTAGCCGAAATACTGAATCAGTATGTATTTCCTGAACTGGTCGTCGTTTCTGTCGCCAAAGGCATTGAAAACGGAACACTACTGACAACGTCCTGTGTATTGAATGACACACTGACGGATCTGCCTAAAGAAAATATTGCAGTCCTCTATGGCCCGAGTCATGCGGAAGAAGTCGCGCAGGCGACCCCAACTACGGTAGTGGCATCTTCCTATTCGATGGAGACCGCAGAGAAAGTGCAGGCGACGTTCATGACTCCCACTCTGCGCGTCTACGTCAATCCGGATATCAGGGGCGTTGAGATTGCAGGATCAGTAAAGAATGTTCTTGCCATCGCGGCCGGAATCAGTGATGGAGTTGGCTATGGAGACAATGCGAAGGCGGCGATTCTGACAAGAGGCCTGGCTGAAATAAAGCGCCTGGGAGTGGCCCTGGGTGCTGATCCGAGGACGTTTGCCGGCCTGGCTGGCATTGGTGACCTGGTCGTCACATGCATGAGCAAGCTGAGCCGGAACAGGAATCTTGGCTTCTCGATCGGCGAGGGGAAATCGCTCGAGGAAGTTCAGGCCGAAATGACCATGGTAGCCGAGGGCGTGCGCACAACTGCTTCGGTCATGGAATTAGCCAACAAATTAAATGTGGAAATGCCCATAACCGAGGCCGTCCATGGCATTTTATTTGACGGAATACCACCTGACAAGGCGGTCAGAAATTTGATGATGAGGAGTGCAAAGCGAGAGGAGTGGATCCCTTCGTTTATGGAAGAAGACTAACCCGGACCAGGAGAGAAAATGACGATTGAGGAAGTAAAAAGGTTGGTTGCGAGGGGCGAAGGACGCCATCTGGAGTTCAAACGCAGAGTCCCGGAACCCGAGCGACTTGCGAAAGAGGTGGTCGCCTTCGCCAATTCAGGAGGCGGAAGGTTATTCCTTGGCGTCGATGACGATGGGACGATCCTGGGCGTCAAGGACTCGTTTGAAGAGGAGTTTTCGCTTCGCCAGGCTCTGGGTATGAACTGCCGACCTGCCGTACACTGGGTCTCTGAGAGAATTCCCGTATCCAATCGTCGCGATGTCATTCTCGTCACGGTGCCGGAAAGCCACCGAAAGCCGCACTTTTTGGTTGTAAATGAAGAAGATGGCAGTGGTCCGGCCTACGTACGTATCGAAGACATGAGTGTGGAAGCCACACCTGAGTCAGTCAGCCTGATGAAGTCAGAACACAACGGGGAGGGAGTGAACTTTGAGTTCGGCGAAAAGGAACTGCTCCTCATGCGCTACCTCGAGCAATATGGAAGGGTGACAGTCAACGGGTTCGCCCAGATTGCAGACCTGGAATCCGGGGAAGCAGGAAAGCTCCTCGTCACGCTGACTCGAGCCGGTGTGCTGGATCAACATCGCGAGGCAAAAGGCGATTTTTACATGATTCATTACAAGAATCAGAATGGGCGTTGAGACCCATATCCGAGTGTGGGTAAAAAAAGTCTGATGCAGATCAAAACACGGTCCCGAAACAGATTTGTTCTTCGTACATTGACAGGACGCACTTCTAAGACCGTTATTGTTCGTATTTCATGCCAGTTGTAGATGTCATTTCTTTGCACGAAACGACGCGTTCGCGCTATCTGAACTACGCGTTGTCCGTTATTACTGCTCGTGCCTTACCGGATATCCGAGATGGATTAAAACCAGTTCAGCGGCGCATTTTGTATGCCATGCATAACAATTTGCACCTCTATCCCGATTCCAGATATAAGAAAAGTGCGACGGTCGTTGGGGAAGTCATGGGGAAGTACCACCCTCACGGGGACTCTGCGATTTACGAAGCGATGGTTCGAATGGCCCAGGAGTTTTCCCTCCGGGCTCCCTTGGTTGATGGACACGGAAATTTCGGTTCTCTCGACGGGGATTCGCCGGCCGCCATGCGCTACACCGAGGCCCGTCTCAGGCCGCTGGCCATGGAGCTGCTTGCCGAGATCAAGAAGGAGACGGTGGCCTTTCGTCCCAACTTCGACGGCACGCTGTTCGAGCCTGTCGTGGTTCCAGCAAGGGTACCGAATCTCCTCCTGAATGGAGCGGCCGGAATAGCCGTCGGAATGGCGACCAACATTCCTCCGCATAATCTGGTCGAACTGATCGATGCTTGCATCTACATGATTGGCTCACCGAACGCGCGGACCCAGACGCTGGTCGAGAAATTTATAACCGGCCCGGATTTTCCAACCGGTGGTCGAATTCTCAACACTCAGGAGTCGCTTATCGAGATCTACTCGAAAGGTGAAGGCCCCATTGAACTGAGAGGTGAATACGAAAACGAGGGCAAGAGCCGCGTAATCGTAACCAGCATTCCATACGGAGTAACCAAAAGCACGCTCATTGAGCAGATTGCAGACAACATTATCAAGGGCAAAGTCCCGCAGCTGGTAGACGTTCGTGACGAATCCACGGACGATGTTCGGATTGTTCTGGAGATCAAGCGGGGATCCAACAGTGAGGTCGCCATGGCGTATCTGTTGAAGCACACGGCCCTGCAGACCAGATTCCACGTAAACCTGACCTGCCTCCTGCCGACAGACAATCCTGAGGTCGGAGCACCGGCCAAAGTCGATCTGCAGACCGTCTTGAGACACTTCCTCGATTTCCGGATGGAGGTTGTCGTCAAGCGCCTTCAATTCGAGTTGGCACAGCTTGAAAAAAGAATCCACATTCTGCGGGGATTCGAGAAGATCTTCGATTCCCTCGACGAAGCTATTCGAATCATCCGGGCCTCCGAGAACAAGCAGGATGCTTCCTCCAGGCTCATGCATCGCTTCGAGTTGGACGACGTTCAGTCAGAGGCCATTCTTGAGACCAAGCTCTACAAGCTCTCCAAGCTGGAAATTGACGCCATCCGGAAAGAGCTTGACGAGAAGGAGGCCATGGCTCACGAACTGAGAAAACTTCTGGCTGATGAGCCTGCAAGGTGGAAGCTCATCAAAGCCGAGCTGAAGGACATTCGGTCGAAGTATTCGGAGGGAAGGAGAACGGTAGTCGCGGGCCCTGACGCTGTGAGAGAGTATTCCGTTGAGGACTACATCGTCGACGAAGATGTCTACGTCATCGTCACAAAGGACGGCTGGGTCAAGCGGCAACGTTCCTACAAAGGTGTGGAAAGCATTCGTGTCAGGGATGGCGATGAAGTAAGCTGGATACTGCCCAGCTCTACCAGAAAGACCGTCATCTTCTTCAGCAATTTCGGCAAGGCCTACACAACGCGTTCGGAATCACTTCCCAGCACGACCGGCCATGGCAGTCCCGTACAGAAGCTTTTCGATTTTTCTGACCGAGAGTACATTGTGGGCCTCATATCGATGGATAAAAAAGCTCTTCCAAAACTTGTGGTTCAAGAGGATGCTGAACTTGAGCTGTTTGGAGAAGGGGAGCAAGCGATCGAGGGTCCGTTTGCCGTCGGTGTTACCTCGGACGGACAGACGCTGCGCATGTCACTCGACAATTATGCGGATCCATCGACTGTTAACGGCCGGATGTTCATGAAAATCGCCGCCGGCGAATCATTGCTGAGAGTCGAGCCCTGTGCCGGCTCCGAAAATGTGTGCCTCGCTACAAAAGAGGGTAATTGCCTGATCTTCCCGACGTCGCAGATCCCAATCATGAAAAATGCCGCGAAGGGCGTCATCGCAATTCGTCTGAATGCGAAAGATGAAGTAATCGGATTTGCACTTTCGGCTGCTGCAAGACAGGGTCTTGAAGTAGAGACAACACGTGGCAGATCTGAAATCGTGCGCCCCACCAAATTCCCGGTGGCAAACAGGGGAAACAAGGGTCGTCTCATAATCAAGCGAGGAGCGATAAAACAGGTTATCTATCCCATCGTAGAAGTGAGCAACGGATCGTCCGGATAGAGCTCCGCGACACTTGAGAGTGCACTATTAAGAAACCCCGAGCAAATTACAGAACCCCAAAGGCAGGCTGACATTGAGTACGACAACCTATACCGGTAAGAATATCCAGGTCCTTGAAGGCTTGGAACCAGTGCGCAAACGTCCGGGGATGTATATCGGTGGAACTGGAAAACCGGGCCTTCATCATCTTCTGTGGGAAGTCGTAGATAATGCAGTTGACGAGGCCACAAACGGCTACGCCTCTCAGATCGATGTAGTTCTTCACAGGGACGGTAGGTCATTGACCGTATCGGACAACGGACGTGGTATTCCGGTCGACAAGCACCCGACCAAGAAGATTCCAACGATCGAAGTCATTTTAACTACGCTTCACGCCGGCGGTAAATTTGACAGTTCGAATTACATAACGTCTGGCGGTTTGCACGGAGTCGGCGCATCAGTCGTGAATGCCCTCTCCGAGTCTCTCATCGCCACGATCAAGCGTGACGGAGCAACGTGGGAACAGAAATACGAGAGAGGAAAACCCGTAACCAAGCTGAAGAAGACCTCCTCTTCATCCAGAGGTACAGGTACCTCCATTTTCTTCAAGCCTGATGCTGACATTTTTGAAACGGTTGAATTCGATCCAACGTGGATAGGAGATAACCTGGAGATCAAAACTTATCTCAATGGTGATCTGCGCATCTTCTTCAAGAATGAGATGACGGGCGAGAAGCATGAGTACCATCATGAAGGTGGAATCGAGGAGTTTCAGGAGTTTCAGATTCAAAAAGCCAATGCCCGGCCGGTTCATCAGGATCCTTTCGTGCTCAGACAGGATGTGATGAATTCAGGAACGCGTGTTGAAGTCACGCTTCAATGGACAGAACAGCCGAAAGAATCCCTGCATTCGTTCGTAAACGGGATTCCGACGCGCGACGGCGGTACTCACGAACAAGGACTGAAGGATGCCGTCAGGTCAGCACTCAGGTCCTACATGGACACACACGACCTGCTGCCCAAAAAACTGGAGATTTCGGCGGATGATATCCGAGAGGGTGTTGTCGGGATTGTCAATCTGTACATGGTTGATCCTCAATTCCAGGGCCAGACGAAAGAGAAACTCAATAACCCCGAGGTTAAGAGCCTCATTTCGGGGAGTATTCGAATTGAACTGGAGCAGTTTCTGAATCGGCATCCGTCGACAGGAGAAGCAATCGCAACCAGGGTAATTCAAGCAGCCAAGGCACGTCATGCCAGCCGGGCCGCGGCCAGCAGCGTCCGACGCAAGACCAGTATCAGTCACCGCCTCAATCTTCCGGGGAAGCTGGCTGACTGTTCATCGACCAGTCCAGAAGAAAGTGAACTCTTCATCGTGGAAGGTGACTCGGCCGGTGGCTCCGCCAAACAGGGCAGGGACCGAAACACGCAGGCTATTCTCCCGCTTCGGGGCAAGGTTCTGAACGCGGAACAGGCGACAATCCAGAAGGTCAAGGACAACAAGGAGTTATCCAATGTCGTTCAGGCCTTGGGTTGTGGACTCGGAGACCAGTTGGACCTTAACAAGCTTCGTTATCACAAGGTCGTCTTATTGATGGATGCTGATTCCGATGGCCATCACATCTGCACCCTTTTGCTGACATTCCTCTATCGCTATATGAAGCCTCTTATTGAAGAAGGCTACGTGTTCATCGCCCAGCCGCCTCTGTACAGAATGGATGCTGCCAAACAGACCTACTGGGCGTTGGACGACGCCGACAGAGAACGAATCGAACGAAAAATCAGGCGTAAGAACAAGAACACGAAAATCGATATTCAGCGCTTCAAGGGACTGGGCGAAATGATGCCCGCCACATTGAGGGATACAACACTGCATCCTGAAAAACGAAGACTGCTTCGCGTTGAAATTCCAGACTCCGACAGATTCCTGACGGAGAAAACGATCTCAGAATTGATGGGCAAAGACGCCTCCGCGCGATTCAAATTCATCATGAACAATGTCGATGAGGTTGAAGACCTGGATGTGTAACAGGCTTGATTAAGTAATCCGCTGATCGCATCATGAGTGTCTCGTACTCATGATGCAGTGACAAGAGCAGAAACACACATCCCTTTTTACGCATCCGCAGCAATAGTGCTGGCCTCGGTGCTGTTCTGGCAAGGATGCGACACCGGTTCCGGTATCTCGTGCACCGCGATAGATGACAATCCATTTATTTCGCCCGTCGTTTTTGATGGATCCCAGATTGAACAATCATTTTTTGGCTGGGGAGCGTTCGGCATCTTCGTTCGCGCGGAAGCGACAGATCTACGAATGAGCGTCGAAGTCTCCGACGATTCCGTTGTGGGTGTTGCTCCAAGAAGCGATTCCGATGCTAAAGTTGTGCTGCAGCTTCGAAATGGGGGAGAGACTACAGTCACATTCAGTGTAGAGAACGGTTGCGGAGATGAGTCCTCGGTGAGTGTCTCCGTAGCGGCTCAGCGACCTTTGGGTCGAGTCGATACTCTTTGTTCGAGTCGCCCTTCAGGGCAGTGGATTGATTACTGGCCTCTTCAGGAAGGAAATAGTTGGACATTCAACTACGAATCCCGGGATGCCGATGCCGATGGTGGATTTCGGAGAATGGGATCGGCTCGCTTGTCTGTACTCTCATCCTCGTGTGAATCGACGCACATCACGCATCTTCTCACCGTTGAATACGACTATGTGATTTTCCTCAACAGTGACCGCAGCAATACGAATACCCATGTTGTGTACACAGATTCACTTTCCATCAGAGAGAATGCTGTTGGACAACTCAGGGTGTCGAGTTTTACAGAAGTAGATCAGATTCGAGTTCGTGAGATGATTGTGGACCGATACCACCCACTCGGCTCGCCTGCTCAGTTGGACCTGCATCAGGATTACCCTGAAATAGGTATTTCCGAGTCGTCTTATCTGTTGATCAAAGGAATTGGCCCGTTACGAATCACTGCAAGCAGCGAAATAGGACTGATTACCCAGGATATTCGAATGAACTTGCTTGAGCATGTCGTCGCAAGTGAAATCTAGCTCAGCTACAGGTCCATGTCCCAGCAAGTCTCCAATACATGGTCCCTGTGGTGATCGAAGATTAGATTAGTCTCGACATGCTCCACCTCAACCTGCGCAGTTATCCCTTCAAGAACGACCGTTCGCAGGTGTTCTGAATCTCTTACCGCAACGTGTATCAGAAAGTCGTTCTCTCCCGCAACGTGGTACACGTCTCTGACTTCGGAAAGGCCCAGTACATGGGCAGTAAAACGGAAAACCGCCTGCGGATCATGCTTGCTCAATCTGACCGATATCATGGCCAGTAAGCGTACCCCGAGCTGTTTCGGCTCCACGCATGCATGATAGCCCTTGAAGACGCCAATCTCCTCGAGCCTGCGTGTGCGCTCCAGCGCGGTCGAAGGAGCAATTCCCAGCTGCATGGCAACAGACTTATTTGTCACCCGAGCATCCTTCTGATAAAGCTCGATTATGCGTTCGTCGATTCGATCTATTCGTTTCATAGCGGAATATTACCGTACAGAATTCGGAATATGAGAATATATCGCCGCTAATATTCATTTTTGCGTTGATATGGAGAAATTACCGCACTTCAAACCGATATCATGTCAGATTTCAATCACGCGTCAGATGTCAACTCAATAGCACATCCTCAATCAGATATGGAAATGAGCGAGGCTGACCTTTCGGCGGCACGCCTGCTTTCACCTCGACGCAAAACCACGAATCAGGTTGATATCGACGGGCTCGCTCAAGAGCAATTACATCACTTTGGCATCGACCCTACCTCTGCTTATGGCCATGTTCTTCTTCAGGCTTGCACCCGTTTGTACGAGGCCCACACGACGGTTTCACAACTCTGGGACGTCACCATCGACACAATCGATAACCTGGACAAGGAAGACAGAATTGCGTACTTCAATGCCAAGAAATTTCTGTCCTTTCAGGTTGCCAAGATTCTGGACACTCTGCAGAATCCATTTCGCAAGTCGTATCAGAGCCTGAACATGACAGATTCGTCTCTTCAGGCGAAAGGACCGTATCCCATTTTTGACAATGTCACGGCTTTGTTTTCAGCCAATCCGGTAATTGTTCGAACGGCAACCTATGTCTATGCGTGTACTGAATGGGTGGACGACGCCTTTCACGGAAAGGAAGCGCTTCACGAGATCTATTCCCGTCTACTGAATCCTACATCGATTTCGCTGGCCAACCATATCGTGGATCTCGAGGCCGGTCCCTACGCCTCGGAGTATCTGGCCTGGAATTTCAATTCAGGCATGGCTGCGATTGACACGCTACTCGGGCATTTGTTGGGCCGTGGCGATATCGTCATCGTCTCCCGCAACGTATATGGTGGGACGCATCAGTTGCTGACAGACTTTTACGGCGATCCTCGTCGCACGGGCGTCCAACTAGAATGGTTTGATGGTTACGAAAAAGATGAGTTTTCGGCCTTTGTTGAAATGGTAGACGCAAAACACACGGAGGCCATTGCAGAGGGAGCCAGGGTCTTTGTGTTTGTCGAGTCTCCGTGCAATCCGCACGGGTACGTTCTGGACGTTGCCGGCATTTGCAGCCTTTCACACGAAAAAGGATATACGGTCATTCATGATTCGACCATAGCAACCCCTTTCTTGTCCAAGCCCCTCAGACGGGAAAAGAAAGGTGAAAGACCTGATTACCTGATCCACTCCTACACCAAGGATCTAACTGGTAGTGGAAACGCGACTGCCGGCGTCGTGATTGCGGAAAACAAGCGAATGTTTATTCCCAAAAATGAAGTCATGGATGGCTTTTCATGGAGCGATACTCTTTTCTGGGACGCTTATTACGTGAAAGGAGCATTTCTGGACTCAGACAAAGCTTTCGAAGTGATTTCAGGAATAAAGACGCTTGATCTGCGCATGACGAGAAAATGCATCAACACGTTGATACTTGCACGTTTTCTGAACTCCCATCCACTTATTAACGTCAATTGTAACGCGATCGAGGGTCACTTCAACTACGAGATTCGAGAAAAAAACCTGAATCACTCACTGCCTGCGCCGCTTCTGACCATCGATTTTGAGGATGCGAATTTGGAGAGGGAAGTATTTACCGCATTTTTCGACTGTCTATCGCCCGTATTCAATCACCAGGTTAGCCTCGGTCAATCGAATACCACCATACTGTGTCCGGCTTTTACATCCCATTCAGAACTGGATCGGGAAGCGCTGGTGGGAGCCGGAATCGCGGCCACGACCATTCGAATTGCGGTGGGAGATGAGATGGTTCGCGAGTTGATCGGTCACTTCATCAATGCCGGCCGATTGATCATCGACCCGGAAATGCCTGGCTTTTCCAATTCGTTCATGTCCCCTGGTACGATTGACAGAATGGTTCGCGATATCAGTCTGGATACTCAATCGCGATTGATTCAGGCAGAACGCACGATGGCAGAGTACGTCTAGACACCATATTCCCGGCTTTCGCTTCAATCTGGGCTGATTGCCCGTATTTCTGTAATTCGCATGAATTGCACTTCGGTTTGTTCGTTCCGTGGAAACGAATTGACGGTGGTTCGTATTATTAAAGACAATTTAGTCTTAAATATCCGGTTCACATCATGACTCAGTTTTCAATTGAAGATGCAGTGGGCGATATAGTGGCCCAAAAGCCATCGTCATCCCAGGCTTTCTACAGGTACAATATCGATTTCTGTTGCGGGGGAGGGAGCTCCCTTTCAAAAGCCTGCAAAAAGGCCGGCATTGATCCAGAAGAAGTACTCCAGGCAGTCAATCAGGTTGATGCCAGTGCGGATGCAAACCTGACGAACTGGAAGGAAGTATCGCTCACGGGCGTGATCGGCCATATCCTTTCCGAATATCACGAACCCCTTCGCATTGAATTGAATCGCCTGGATGGGATGCTGGAAAAGGTGACCCGGGTGCATGGGCACATCGACGAGAAGCGATTCGAGGCCTTGGGTTCGGTCTTCACAGCATTCAAGGCAGAACTGCTGAGTCACATGCAGAAAGAAGAGGAAATCCTCTTTCCTCTCATCATGCAGGGACGTGGACAATCTTGTGGAATGCCTATTCAGGTGATGGAGCACGAGCACCAGGAAGCGGGAAACGCTCTCGAGCAACTGCGCGAATTGACAGACGACTATACGCCGCCGGAATACGCCTGTAATACCTGGCGTGCGCTCTGGAACGGATTCGAAATGCTCGAAAAGCAGATGCATCGACATATCCACCTCGAAAATAATATTCTCTTTCCGCGCACGATGAATTTGAGTAACATGGGAGTGTAAAAACACACTCAGGCTGACCCAGCCAACCATACTGAAAGACGGAAGATGATATTAGAGGAAGGCGTACTTGAACGTGCCCGTAATGGCCTCACGTTCGAGCGCTTCATGCAGCAGTGGAGGGACAAGAACGCACTGTCGATGAAAGGCCTCGACAAAGTTCAGCGCCGAACGAGGTTCTATTCAAAGTACAACCTTGAGCGCCAGGAGCGCGTTCAGTGCGAGTGGCAGATGTCCCCTTCATTTGAGAAGGCTGTAAGAGAATTCGAGGGGCCGCTGTGCTGGTTGTTCATCACCGATGA
>Ga0209992_10002637_pt1 | contig 16096 bp, 15 predicted proteins | sample 2SBtaG_2_FD_182564 | JGI IMG/M metagenome (GOLD analysis project Ga0209992, IMG submission 182564) | Deep subsurface microbial communities from Kolumbo volcano to uncover new lineages of life (NeLLi) - 2SBTROV12_ACTIVE470 metaG (SPAdes)... | ecosystem: Environmental > Aquatic > Marine >... | reverse complement strand
CAGAAGGAAATTAACCGAGCAATGAATAGATTAAACAATCGACCAAGAAAATGTCTTGGTATTAAAACGCCTAATCAGGTATTTTTAGGCATCAACCCATCTGTTGCACTAGCAACTTGAATCCGCCTTTATCATTAGCAGATTAACTTTTAAGTTTGTCTTTTAACAACTCATTAACCTGTTTCGGGTTGGCTTTGCCTTGTGATTGTTTCATGACTTGTCCGACGAAGTAGCCGATAAGTTTTCCTTTTTTGTCATCGGGTGCGTCTTGGTATTGACCAACTTGGTCTGGACTATTCGCAATCACATCATCGACCAGTTTTTCTATTGCGCCGGTATCGGTGACTTGCTTTAAGCCTTTGCTTTCAATGATGGTATCGGCATCGCCTTCACCGTCCCACATTGCTTCAAAAACTTGTTTAGCAATTTTTCCGGAGATGGTGTCGTCTTTGATGCGTTTGACCATGCCGCCTAACATTTCAGCACTAACTGGACTTTCGTTAATACCTTTGTTCTCTTTATTTAATGCAGCTGCAAGTTCACCGGTAATCCAGTTGCTACTGAGTTTTGATTCTCCTTTGGCAGCATTAACACTTGTCTCAAAATAATCGGCCATTTCTTTTTGTGCAGTTAATACGCCACTATCGTATTCAGATAAGCCATACTCTTTTATAAAGCGTTGTTTTTTTGCATCTGGTAATTCAGGTAATTCACTTTTTATTTTCTCGATAAAACTATTTTCGATATCTATCGGTAATAGATCGGGATCAGGAAAGTAACGGTAGTCGTTTGCTTCTTCTTTACTACGCATCGAACGAGTTTCGTTTTTATTTGCATCATATAAACGTGTTTCTTGAACAACGGTTCCACCATCTTCAAGTAAATCAATCTGTCTTTCTACTTCGATGTTGATCGCTTGTTCGACAAAGCGGAATGAATTGATGTTTTTTAATTCTGCACGTGTACCAAATTCTTCTTGTCCTTTGGGTCTAACAGAGACATTGGCATCACAACGAAATGATCCTTCTTGCATATTGCCATCACAGATTTCTAGATAACGAACAATCGAATGAATCTTTTTCATATAAGCGACAGCTTCTCTGGCATTACGCATATCAGGTTCTGATACGATTTCCAAAAGAGGTGTGCCTGCACGATTAAGATCAATACCCGTATATTCACCAAAACCTTCGTGCATGGATTTACCTGCGTCTTCTTCAAGGTGTGCACGGGTAACGCCGACCGTTTTTGTGCTTCCATCTTCTAATTGAATATCAATATTGCCTCTGCTGATGATGGGTAACTCAAATTGACTGATCTGATAGCCTTTGGGTAAGTCTGGGTAAAAATAATTTTTCCTGGCGAAAACGGATCGTTCTGGGATCTCTGCATCAATCGCCACACCAAATTTAACTGCCATGGAGACGACTTCTTTGTTAATCACGGGCAATACACCGGGAAGTCCCAGATCAACTGCGCAGGCCTGAAAATTAGGTTCAGCACCGTAAGTTGTTGCTGCACCAGAGAAAATCTTGCTCTTGGTTGATAATTGAGCATGAATTTCAAGCCCTATGACTGTTTCCCATTCCATGATTATTGGAACTCCTTGGGAATTTGTTTATGCCAGTCGGTATTCATTTGGTATTGATGTGCAATGTTGAGTAATCGTGATTCCTCAAAATAATTACCAATCAATTGCATGCCTACCGGGAGTTGGTTAACAAAACCAGCAGGTACCGATATAGCAGGTAAGCCAGCAAGATTAACAGAGACAGTATAGATATCGGAAAGATACATACTGATTGGATCGTTTATCATTTCATTGAGTTTAAATGCAGTTCCGGTTGCAGTTGGTCCGGCGATGACATCAACCTCTTTAAATGCATTTTGAAAATCATCACGAATTAAATGTCTGATTTGTTGTGCTTTTAAATAATAAGCATCATAGTAGCCAGCAGATAACACGTAAGTACCTATCATGATTCGACGTTTCACTTCTTCTCCAAAGCCTTCGCCACGACTACGACTATATAAATCAGAAAGGTCTGTTGGGTCTTCACAACGATAGCCAAAACGCACGCCATCAAAACGCGAAAGATTTGATGAACACTCTGCGGGTGCGACTACATAATAAGCAGGAATAGATAATTCTGTGTTGGGTAACTCTACTTCTTTACATGTCGCACCGAGTTTTTCTAATTCTTTCACACCTTCTTCAATAATTTTAGCAATGCTACCATCCAGTCCTTCGCCAAAATATTCTTTTGGTAAACCTATCTTTAAACCTTCAATGGAATCGTTTAATTTTTCTGTATAGTCATCAACGGCTTGTTCGGCAGAAGTTGAATCACGTTCATCAAAGCCGGCAATCACATTCATCATTAATGCCGCATCTTCTGCCGTATGTGTCATCGGTCCACCTTGGTCAAGGCTTGATGCAAAGGCAATCATGCCATAACGGGAAACCCTGCCGTAGGTGGGTTTCAGACCGGTTATGCCGCATAGTGATGCCGGTTGCCGTATAGAACCACCAGTATCAGTACCGGTAGCAGCAGGGCAGAGTCGTGCGGCAACGGCACTGGCAGAACCACCGGATGATCCGCCGGGAACATGTTCAGTATTCCATGGGTTTTTAACCGGGCCATAAAAGCTGGTTTCGTTTGATGAGCCCATAGCAAACTCATCCATGTTTGTTTTACCCAGGTTAACAAAACCAGCCGCATTCATTTTTTCAATTACTGTCGCATCATAAGGTGCGATAAAGTTATCTAACATCTTTGAACCACAAGATGTTTTTATTCCATTGGTACAAAAAATATCTTTTTGTGCAACAGGTATTCCTGTTAATGAGCTATGTTTATTTTCAGCACGCTGTTTATCAGCTTGTTTAGCTTGCGCTAAAGCCTCATCTTCATTAATTGTAATAAAACAATTTAATGCATGGTTGAATTGTTTACTGCGATCAATGTACAAGCGTGTTAATTCTTCACTACTGATTTGTTTAGATTCGAGTGCAGAGGATAATTCTGCCAATGTAGACTGATGCATGATAATAATTTTTAAAGATTTAAGAAGTGTTTATTCGATAACTTTCGGAACCAGATAACAACCGTCATCAGTCAACGGCGCATTCTGTTGAAATTTTTCGCGTTGGTTTTTTTCGGTTACCTTATCGGCTCGTAGACGTGCAGACAGATCAAGTGGATGTGATATCGGCGAAATTCCTTCGCTACTGACCGAATTCATGCGTTCTACCAGGGACAGAATATTGGATAGTTCATCACTGTAATCGGGAATATCCTGCTCATCGATTGATAATCTGGCCAAGCGGGCAATTTTTAGTACTTCTGATTTATCGATGGACATAACACGCCATTCATAATTAGTTGAAAAATAGGAATTTATCACATTCCTTTACTTGCCCAAAGCCTCGGCCATTGTTAAAGTTACACCCTTATTGTTCAAGGTGATCTTGGCGCGGTTTTAGACCGTTAAAAAGTATCGTGTAGTTGATAATTTGAGGATACAACATAAACAGTTGCTCACTAAATCCTTCCTACATAGCCATCTGTCAAGACTATATCATAATGCTAAATTTAACTAACTGGTTTACTGAATGTTTAATCGAATAAGAGGTCTTTTTTCCAACGATTTATCTATTGATTTGGGTACAGCTAATACGCTGATTTACGTGCGTGGCAAGGGTATTGTTTTAAATGAACCTTCTGTTGTTGCCATTCGTAATGATGGTAACAAAATCAATGCCAAGTCGATCTGTGCTGTTGGAAGTGAGGCGAAAGGAATGTTAGGGCGTACGCCGGGACACATTACCGCGATTCGTCCCTTAAAAGACGGTGTGATTGCCGATTTCACCGTGACTGAGAAAATGTTGCAGTACTTTATTCATCATGCTCATGGTTCTACCTTGTTTAAACCAAGCCCAAGAGTATTAGTTTGTGTTCCTTGTGGTTCAACTCAGGTTGAACGTCGTGCTATTCGTGAATCAGCCAGTGGTGCTGGTGCACGAACTGTACATTTAATTGAGGAACCGATGGCGGCAGCGATTGGTGCGGGTATGCCGGTCAGTGATGCACGCGGTTCTATGGTGCTCGATATTGGTGGTGGTACGACAGAAGTTGCCGTTATTTCATTGAATGGCATTGTCTATTCAGATTCTGTGCGTATTGGTGGCGATCGATTTGATGAAGCGATAATCAGTTATGTGCGTCGGAATTATGGCAGCTTGATTGGTGATGCAACGGCGGAACGAATTAAGCATGAGATAGGTTGCGCTTATCCAGCTAATGAAATAAAAGAAATGGATGTTCGAGGTCGTAATCTTGCCGAAGGCATTCCCAGAAGCTTTACTTTAAACAGTAATGAAATTCTTGAAGCTTTACAGGAACCACTAACAGGTATTGTCGGTGCGGTTAAAAATGCTTTGGAGAAAACACCACCTGAATTAGGTTCTGATGTTGCCGAACGTGGTCTGGTCTTAACCGGTGGTGGTGCCTTGTTAAGAGATCTGGATAGATTATTAATGGAAGAAACAGGGCTTCCCGTCATTATTGCAGAAGATCCTTTGACCTGCGTTGCAAGAGGTGGTGGACGTTATCTTGAAATGATTGATGAATTTGGAACTGATATTCTCGCTGTGGAGTAAATTCTGGATTCCAGGATAATCACTGAAGGCGGAGGTGACACATTAGTACTCTGTTTCTAAGAAGCTCTTCCATCAACATTCGTTTTGCTGTGTTTGTACTACTCTCGATCATTGTCATGCTTATTGACCATAATCAAGGTCATTTAAAAATTATTCGATCAGCCCTATCAACATTAGTTTACCCGTTGCAATATGTAGTTAACTTGCCTGTCGAAGCGGTTGAATGGGTTTCGGTTTCATTGGTGACACATAATAGTTTGCTGGAAGAAAATGATCGGTTGAAGCGCGAACATTTATTGCTTAGTTCAAAGTTGCAGCGATATGAAATTCTGGAAAGTGAAAATAGTCGCTTGCGTAATTTACTGGAATCTTCTTTTCGACTTAATGACAGAGTGCTTGTTGCTGAATTAGTCGCTGTTGAATTGCAATCATTCCGACGACAAATAGTTATCAATAAAGGACAGAGTGATGGCGCTTACGATGGACAGCCAATCGTTGATGCAACAGGAATTATGGGGCAGATTGTTCATGTTGCTCCATTTTCAAGTACCGTGCTTTTACTGACGGATCCCAATCATGCTTTGCCTGTGCAAGTAAATAGGAATGGCTTACGTGCTATTGCTGTGGGTACCGGGCAAAGGGATGAACTTTTACTTGAAAATCTTACTAATAATGCGGACATACGTGTTGGCGATCTCATTATTTCATCTGGCCTTGGGCGTCGTTTTCCATCGGGCTATCCCGTTGGGCAGATTGAAAAAATTTCACGAGATCCTGGCGAAGTTTTTGCTAAAGTTGTAATTAAGCCAAGTGCTCAATTAAGTCAGAGTCGTGAAGTGTTAATGGTCTGGCCATATGAAAATACTAACGACACAAAAAGTGAATCTGCAGAGCTTGAAATACAATGATCCCACTTAATGAACCTAAAAAAGGTAATGGGCTTATTGTAACAAGCTTTGTTGTGGCGGTTATGTTAACAGCGTTGCCTTTACCGGATTGGGCGGTTAACTGGCGACCTGCCTGGGTAGCACTTGTATTAATTTATTGGTGCATGGCTGTGCCTGATCGTGTCGGGATTGCAACTGGTTGGTTTCTGGGGCTTATACTGGATGTGCAACAAAGTACCTTGCTCGGCCAGAATGCGTTGGGTCTTGCCTTGGTTGCATTTCTAACCATTAAATCTTATCAACGTATGCGTGTCTATCCATTAGCACAGCAGGCAGTGTTGGTTTGTTTTTATCTTTTATTCTATGAACTCACCATGTTGTGGATAGCAGGATATTTAGGAACGGGTACTCGTGACTGGACTTATTGGATGCCAGCTATGACAAGTATGTTGTTATGGCCATGGTTATTCATCATTTTAAGAGACTTACGTCGTAAGTATCAAATCTCCTGAGGTCAATTTAGGTAAAATAAAATGGTTCAGGAAACTATTCTCAAAGATAACGAGCATGAATCAGGTTTAATAACCAAGCGTGTCTATTTTTCCGGTTTTATCATTCTTTTACTGATTTTAATGATTGTCTCAAGAGTATTTTATTTGACTGTATTGCAACATGAACACTTTACTACGTTGTCGAAATCGAACCGTGTAAAAATAACACCAATACCTCCTATCAGGGGATTAATCTATAGTCGTGATGGAGTTGTTCTGGCAGAAAACAAACCCACTTTTAGTCTTGAAGTGATCCCGGAACAAATAGATGATGTTGATAAATTAATTGATCAATTAAAAGGGATAATCAGTATCGAAGATAGCGACATTAATCGATTTAAAAAATCACTCAAAAAGAAGAGACGGTTTGAAAATGTTGCCTTACGTCTGAATTTAAATGAAGAAGAAGTTGCCTTGTTTGCCGTGAATCGTCATCGCTTTTCTGGTGTTGATGTTGTCGCCGGTTTAAATAGATACTATCCATTAGGCGAAGAGCTAGTGCATACCATTGGTTATGTAGCACGTATCGATGAAGATGATGTGAAACAACTAAATGCCTCTAATTATAGTGGTACGACGCACATAGGAAAGCTTGGAATTGAAAAGTCTTATGAATCGTTATTGCATGGTGATGTAGGTTATCAACAAGTTGAAGTTAACGCACAAGGCAGAGTGATTCGCGTTCTCGAGAGAAGCGCACCTAAGCCGGGAGAAGACCTTCACTTAACAATAGATCTATCTTTACAACGAATTGCAATAGAGGCATTGAAAAATAAACGCGGAGCGATTGTTGCAATGGATCCAGTAAATGGAAACATTTTAACATTTGTGAGTTCTCCCGGTTATGATCCAAATAAATTTGTAAACGGAATTGATAGCAAGTCTTACAAGGCATTGTTGTCGTCAAAAGACAAGCCATTAATAAATCGTATTACACGAGGAAAATATCCACCTGGTTCAACAATAAAACCGTTCCTTGGTCTGGTTGCTTTGGATAATGGTGTTCGGAAATTAAATGATGAATCGTGGTGTCCCGGCTGGTTTTCATTAAAAGGCCACGAACATCGATATCGTGACTGGAAAAAGCAAGGGCATGGTCATACTGATTTGCACAAAGCGATAACGCAATCATGTGATGTTTACTTTTATATGCTTGCCCATGAACTGGGAATTAATCGTATCTATGAAGGTCTATCAAAATTCGGGCTTGGTAAACAAACTGGAATAGATATTGGTGGCGAAGCAAAAGGATTATTGCCTTCGAGGGAATGGAAACGTGAAGCTATAGGTCAAGCATGGTTCCCGGGAGAAACATTAATTATGGGTATAGGACAAGGTTATGCTTTAACTACACCTTTACAGTTAGCCAAAGCTACTGCTTCCCTGGCCAATAGAGGTAAAATTGTGCGTCCTCGCTTAGTTTTCAAGACAAGTAATTCAATTACAAATGAAGTAAAAGCTTTACCTGTATATGCTGAAGATCCAATTACGATAAGTAATAATACTTATTGGGATAACATCATTAAATCAATGAGGGACGTTGTACATGGTGTTGGTGGTACTGCCTGGCGCAGCGGTTTAAACGCAAAATATGAGTTTGCCGGTAAAACGGGAACGGCTCAAGTCATTGGAATCGCCCAGGACAAAGAGTATAAAAAAGATGAGATTGCAGAAGAGTTTCAGGATCATGCTTTGTTTATTGCGTTTACTCCGGTAGAAGCACCAAGAATTGCAGTAGCAATCATAGTTGAAAATGGTGGTGGTGGTTCGAAAACGGCAGCGCCCATAGCTCGTAAAATGTTTGACCAATTCATGAATAGCAAGGGCTTAATAAGTAAAGGATAATTATCTTGGAAGAACAAAGCCTTGGGCAGCGCCTGCATATTGATTTTCCTTTATTGTTCGCTATTTTTGTTTTATGCATTATTGGTTTGATTGTTCTCTATAGTGCTGGTGGTCAGGATATTGATCTGGTTTACCGACAGGCAGTAAAACTGTTAATTGCCCTGGTCGTTATGATTATTGTTGCGCAATTACCGCCGGCAGAGATTAACCATTGGTCAGTCTGGCTATTTGTTTTTGGTATTATCTTATTAGTGTTGGTCATTTTATATGGTGATGTTGGTAAAGGTGCACAACGTTGGCTGGACTTAAAAGTTTTCCGCTTTCAACCTTCAGAATTGATGAAATTGACTGTGCCTATGATGGTAGCTTCTTATCTTGCAGATAAATCATTACCACCAAAATTTTCATGGGTTCTTGTAGTCTGTGTGTTGATAATAATTCCGGTATTGTTAATTGCTAAACAACCTGATTTGGGTACTGCTTTATTAGTGGCAATAGCAGGTTTTTCTGTGCTTTTTATTGCCGGGATTTCATGGCGTCTATTGGCAGCAATGGGAGTATTAGTTGCTGCAAGTGCCCCAATTGTCTGGTATTTCATGCATGATTATCAGAAACAGCGTGTATTAACTTTATTGAATCCAGAACAAGATCCATTGGGCGCGGGTTACCACATAATACAATCAAAGATTGCCATTGGTTCAGGTGGTTTTTATGGCAAAGGTTGGCTAAATGGTACGCAATCGCATCTTGAATTTTTACCTGAACGATCAACAGACTTTATTTTTGCCGTGTTTTGTGAAGAATTCGGAATGTTGGGTGTGTTATTATTATTATGTGTATACCTGTTTATTATTTCACGTGGATTGTATATCGCTATTAATGCACAACATACTTATGGACGTTTATTGGTAAGCAGTTTAACGCTGACCTTCTTTGTCTATATTTTTGTAAATATGGGTATGGTTACCGGGCAGCTTCCCGTCGTCGGGATACCATTACCTTTAATCAGTCATGGCGGTACTTCTATGGTAACATTGATGATAGGTTTCGGAATTATAATGTCGATACATACTCATAGACGTTTTCTCTCATTCTAATTACAAATGCGTAAGTCAAATATCATCTTTTCTATCATTTTTTGCCTGACTTTTAATATTGTTCAGAAAAAAAATGCATATGCGAATAATGAAATTTCTGTTTCGCAAGATGAGTTTATTGCGCAAATGGCAAAACAACATAATTTCGATGCGGAAAAATTAACAAAAGTATTAAAACAAACAATTGTTTCTCAAACTATTCTTGATGCGATATCGAGACCCGCTGAAAAAAAATTAACATGGCATAAGTACCGAAAAATTTTCATAAAGGAAAAAAGAATTAATCAAGGTGTTGCTTTTATGCAGAATAATAAAGCCAAACTAAGTGAAGCTGAGAAAAAGTTTGGTGTTCCTGCTGAAATTATCACTGCTATCATTGGCGTTGAAACGTTTTATGGTCGTATAGCCGGGAGTTATCGTGTTGTTGATGCGTTGAATACACTTGCATTTCATTATCCAAAACGTGCAAATTTTTTTCGTTCTGAATTTGAACAGTTTTTACTTCTTGCGCGGGAACAAGGTTTCGACCCACTGTCATTAAAAGGATCTTATGCAGGAGCCATGGGAATGCCTCAATTTATCTCAAGTAGTTACCGTCATTATGCTATTGATTTTGATGGAGATGAGACTATTGATATCTGGAATAATGCGGATGATGCTATTGGTAGTGTTGCAAACTACTTTGTTGAACACGGTTGGATAGAGGGGAAACCGGTTGTTGTTAAAGTGAAAGTTGAAGGTGACAAGTATAAACAGGCCTTAGATGGAAGTTTGGAACTTGATATAAATGAATCTGACTTAGAACGGCTAGGCATTCACTCCAGTTCGTCTTTTGAGAAAAATGAAAAGTTAAAGTTATTTGAATTTGAGTTGGAAAAAGAAAATGAATACTGGCTTGCGCATAAGAATTTTTACGTGATTACCCGTTATAATCATAGTTCTTTGTATGCAATGGCAGTTTATCAATTAGCTATGGAAATTAAAGGCCGTAATAAATAAGCAGAGCTTATTGAATAATAAAAAATGAATTTCTCAATCAGCATAAAAAAAACAGTAGTCTGTTTATTTGTAATTACTTATGTATTGCTATCAGCATGTGGTGTAACAAAAAAAGCGCCAACATCAAGTGATGCAGCGCCAAATAAACAGATTGATGTATCTAATATTCCAAATGCAATACCAAAAAATGAAGCAAGGAGTCGCTACGGCAATCCAAAATCATATGTCGTGTTTGATAAACGATACTATGTTATGGAAAGCGGCAAGGGCTTTGTAGAGAAAGGTATTGCTTCATGGTACGGCACTAAATTTCATGGTAGACGGACTTCTAGTGGTGAAACTTATGATATGTATGCGATGACAGCAGCACATAAAAATTTACCACTACCCACTTATGTTAAGGTAACAAATCTTGAAAATGGTAAAACTATTATAGTTAAGGTGAATGACCGGGGGCCCTTTCATGAAAATCGGATTATTGATCTTTCTTATACGGCAGCGATCAAGCTTGATATCATAAAAAACGGAACAGGTCTGGTTGAAGTTAGAACAGTTGAACCGGGTCAAAATATACCTGCTAGTTCAGGCGATGGCGCACCTGTTAAAGCAGTTTCAGTCTCGAATTCTAATGATCAGGCTGAGGCTGGATTCTATATTCAAGTAGGTTCTTTTGGTCAATTAGGCAATGCGGAAAGTCTGCGAAAAAAGTTAAGTCCTTTGGGAGAACAGTTGATTAAGATCAGTCAGACTGTAGTCGATGGTAAAACTTTATATAGAGTAAAAATTGGCCCATTAACGGATATTGATCACTCTGATTCTATTATCTCTAAATTAGAAAACTATGGTGTTTCCAATCACCGTATTGTTGTTAATTAATATTTTTGATTAAAAATGATGACTATAAGATTTATTAAAATTACGTTTGTATTTTTGTTTCTTTCTATTAATAGTGGACAGCTCCTTGCGGACACCATGATTATTCCTGCTCCGCCGAAAATTAAAGCATCTTCTTATTTAGTGATGGATTTTAATAGTGGAGAGTTGCTAGTAGAAGAAAATAGTGAGCAAAAATTGCCACCAGCAAGCCTGACTAAAATCATGACGGTTTATGTTGTTTCCAGTGAATTGGCAAATGGAAAAATATCGCTTGAAGATGAAGTTCTGGTTAGTGAAAAAGCCTGGAGAACCCAGGGTTCCCGAATGTTCATTGAAGTAGGCAAGAAAGTTAAACTCGATGATCTATTGCATGGTGTCATTATACAATCAGGTAATGATGCCAGTGTTGCTTTGGCTGAATACATTTCTGGAACGGAAGATGTGTTTGCTGATCTTATGAATAAGCATGCCGAACGTTTGGAAATGCATAATACGCACTTTGTAAATAGTACAGGCTTACCTGATGAGAATCATTATACAACTGCCAGCGATTTGGCAAAGTTAGCACGAGCATTGATTAATGATTTCCCGGAAGTATATTCACTACATAAAGTTAAGGATTTTACCTTTAATAAAATCAAACAGCATAATCGAAATAAGTTACTTTGGCGTGATCGTAGTGTCGACGGAATAAAAACAGGGCATACAGAAGCAGCAGGCTATTGTCTGGTTGCGTCAGCAGTCAAGGATGGTATGAGACTTATTTCCGTGGTTATGGGTACTGATGGTGTCAATGCCAGAGCCAAAGCAAGCCAGGCATTATTAAATTATGGTTATCGTTTTTTTGAAACGCATAAGCTTTATAGTGCCGGAGAGTTGATTACCAATGTAAAAATATGGAAAGCAGATGTTGATGTTTTAAGGCTCGGAGTCGAAAAAGATATTTATGTTACTGTTCCAAGAGGTCAATATGACAAGTTAGAGCCAGTGGTTGAACTTGATAATCAGGTGCTTGCTCCAGTAAATGAGGGTGCTCAAAAAGGAATATTGAATGTCATGCTCGCTAGTGAAAATATTGTTTCTGTTCCTCTGCTAGCTCTGGAAGCTATTTCCGAAGGAAGTATTGTCAACAGATTAAAAGATGAAGTTCGTCTTTTATTTGATTAATTATTGCTATGACGACGGTATATTTAAACGGTGAATTTAAACCACTTGCCGAAGCCTCAATTAACGTGCTCGATCGTGGCTTTACATTCGGTGATGGTGTTTATGAAGTCATCCCTGTTTTTAATCGTAAAGTTTTTCGGTTTGATGAACATATACAGCGTCTTGAGAATAGTTTAAATGCCATCTATATGGTTGATCCTTTAACAAAGGATAACTGGCACGCCATATTTAATCAGTTAATAGATACTTTAGAAGAAGCAGATCAATCAATATATTTGCAAATTACACGCGGTGTGACTGAGCGTGATCACGATATTTCTCTTGCTGAAAATCCTACTATTTTTGCTATGAGCCGTCCTCTAGTAAAAAGAGATTTATCCGCAGGAATTAAAGCAATTACTCACGAAGATATTCGTTGGCAAAATTGTGATATTAAGGCCATTACCCTATTGCCAAGTGTATTACTCAGACATAAGGCTAAAGAGCAGAGCGCAAAAGAAACTATTTTGCTACGAGATGGATATATTACAGAAGGTGCTGCTAGCAACGTTTTTATAGTTGAAGGTGATAAAGTTTATACGCCTCCTAAAGATAAGCATGTTTTACCAGGAATAACCCGCGATTTGGTACTTGAGATTCTTTCAAAGAATAATATTAATACTACAGAAGCAGCAGTTAAACTGGAACAATTGCTTAGAGCGGATGAGATTTGGGTTACCAGTTCTACCTGGGAAATCGTCCCGGTTATTGGCTTGGATAATAAGCCTGTAGGAAAAGGTTGTGCAGGGCCAATGTGGAAAAAAGCGAATCGTTTTTACCAGGAATACAAAAAAGCAATATAATTATTTTTATGGAAATATACAAAGCATTTACCATTGAAGCAGCGCATCGATTACCAAATTTACCTGATGATCATAAATGTAGTCGTTTACATGGACATTCATTCATGATTGAAATACATGTTTCCGGGAATATTGATGAAGCAACTGGCTGGGTAATGGACTTTGCTGATATTAGTAAGGCATTCAAACCGTTATTTGAATGCCTGGATCATCATTACCTTAACGATATTAATGGTTTGGAAAATCCAACAAGTGAAAATCTAGCTAAATGGATTTGGCAAAAACTTGAATCTTCTTTGCCATTATTAACTTCTGTTGTTATTAAGGAGACCTGCACGGCAGGTTGCATCTATACCGGTTAGGGCACCTCTAAAAATGCACTTTTTCCGCGATTCAATGTGCCGTTCCTTATTAATAGTTCATGGTAGCGGCGTCAGTTCTGTGCTCAAATCCTCATGTATTGTCTATACATTGCGGTTTTCGGTAACTGTTCCTGACGTTACTCTATCTCCTGCATCCATGCAGTCGTCCGCGCAGAACTTCCTTGCACTTGCGGAAAAATCACGTGTTTAGAAGCACTCTATAAAGGTTAGGTTTTTATCCCAATGCCTTTATTCAAAAGGTGTAAAGAAATTGCAAATAGAACGGATGTAAATAATATTAGTATTAAAAATGCACTGGTAATGTTGATATCTGATTCTCCTAACATACCGTAACGGAAAGCATTTACCATATATAAAATCGGATTAAATGCTGATACGGTTTGCCAGAATTCAGGCAACATATCGATTGAATAAAATACACCACCTAAATAAATTAAGGGGGTTAATACAAAAGTTGGGATAATGGAAATATCATCAAACTTTTTTGCGAAAATGGCATTTATAAATCCGGCCAATGAAAAAATAATTGATGTCATAAATACAACAGCAATGGTTATGCTCAAGTTATGTATGCTTAGTTCAGTAAAAAAAAGTGCGACTACTGTTACAACTGCACCAACCAAAAGTCCTCTTGCAACTCCGCCGGTAATAAAACCGGCCAGAATGATAAAATTAGGTATGGGGGCAACTAACATCTCTTCAATATGATGCTGAAATTTAGCGCCAAAAAAAGAAGAAACGACGTTAGCATAGGCATTATTAATGATAGACATCATAATAATGCCAGGCGCAATGTAATCTATATAGCTAAAGCCATTCATAGTGCCAATTCGTGGCCCTATTAAGCTGCCAAAAATAACGAAATACAGCGTCATGCTAATTGCAGGCGGCACTATCGTTTGTACCCATATTCGTATGAATCGGGAAATCTCTTTTCTCACTATAGTATTGAAAGCAATTAGCGTTGATTGTTTATACATGCTACTTAATCAGTCTTGTTATTGTTGTCTAACAAATCAAGAAATAGCTTTTCCAGGCGATTAAATTTGTTACGCATACTGCAGACATTAATATTATATGTAGAAAAAAGTTTAAATAGATCATTAATACTTTTATTGCGTCCAACTTCAACCTCTATTGTAGAAGGGTCAATTAATTTACTGGTAAAACCATTTAGTTCCGGTAATGCTTCAATTGGATTAATTAGATCCAGAATAAACATTTCTTTATTTAGATTGGATAATAGTTGTTTCATCGATGTGTTTTCGATTATGTTGCCTTGATCAATAATAGCGATGTTTTTACAAAGATTTTCAGCTTCTTCAAGATAATGAGTCGTCAATACAATGGTGACGCCTTGCTGGTTGATCTCAATAAGAAAATCCCACATAGAGCGTCTTAATTCCACATCAACACCTGCAGTGGGTTCATCCAGAATTAGCATTTTTGGTTCATGGACTAAAGCTCTGGCAATCATTAAACGACGTTTCATACCACCGGATAAATATCGCGATGGTTCATGGCATTTTTCCATAAGGCCGAGTTTGCCGAGGTATTTTTTCGCTCGTTCCAATGCGATACGACGTTTAATTCCGTAGAAGCCGGCTTGATTTACAACTATTTCAAGAGGTGTTTCAAATTGTGAAAAATTAGTTTCTTGCGGAACGATACCGATACAGGTTTTTGCAGCTTCACTATCTGTATCAATATCATGCCCAAAAACCTTAACCGAACCGGAAGTTTTATTAACAAGGCCACAAATAATACCAATAGTTGTCGATTTTCCTGCGCCGTTTGGACCTAGTAAGGCGAAGAAGTCACCCTGTTTTACGACTAGCTCGATGTGATTTAGTGCTGCAAGCTTGTTTGGATATACTTTATTTAAATTTTTTATTTCTAGCGCCGACATGATGAAATGACAGAAAAATTAAAATCAATATGATAGGACATATTTGTCATTATAAGTTGAATTGTTGCTGTCTGGAACAGGGAAGAATAAAGAATTGGCAGAGAACTTATTCAGGTAAACTTAAACTGTATATTAACTAACCTTGAAGTTTTGAAATTTCTTCTTTTTGAGCTTCGCCTGTGTTGTTTAATGCCATCGCTAAAACACTGTCTCGTTTAAGTGCTAATTTGAAATAATCTTTAGCTATTTTTATTAATCGAGTTTCATTGTCAGTTCTAACGTATGCATTTCTTTCGCCACTACCACCGTCCATTAATGCTTGTTCGCCGAAATAATCTCCGGGTTTCAATCTGGCAAGGATGTTGATTTTTCCACCTTCATCGATAATAAATACTTCAACAACACCATCCAGAATGACATACAAATGTTCACCCGATTCAGATTCTTTTATAATAAAGTCACCGGGGCCAACAGTAATGACTTCAGTCCATGTGCGGTAGGAATCCAGTTCAACTTCTGCCAGAGATTTGAAAAGTCGCAATTTCCCAAGCATATCACGCACTTCTTTTTCTTCCATTTTAAATGAAGGAATAGCAGTAATATCCTCTGATTCATCAATACCACTTACATGTAACAACACATGTTTCTTGTCAATACGAAAAAGTTTGCTTGGGTGGAATGCTCGCACACTGGCATTTCTTCTGCCTTCGCCACCGGGTAGTAAAGACTGCTCTCCGAAAAAATCACCTTCACGTAATGTGGCAATTGTTATTTCGCGCCCGCCTGTTCCACTCTTGATAGAAACCTCAACAGTTCCTTCCAAAATGACATACATACAATCGCCAATTTCTTCCTCACGAATGATGCCTTGTTTAGC
>Ga0209992_10002636_pt1 | contig 16102 bp, 16 predicted proteins | sample 2SBtaG_2_FD_182564 | JGI IMG/M metagenome (GOLD analysis project Ga0209992, IMG submission 182564) | Deep subsurface microbial communities from Kolumbo volcano to uncover new lineages of life (NeLLi) - 2SBTROV12_ACTIVE470 metaG (SPAdes)... | ecosystem: Environmental > Aquatic > Marine >... | reverse complement strand
CCGCTTCACGAATGGCCAAGTCGAGGACTTTTCCATTGAGCGTCGCGTCATAGCTTGCAGTGCCGCCGAAGCCAATAACTTCACGATTAGATAGCTGGTATTCACCCGCACCTTGAACCGAGAACACCACTTCTGACGTTTCTGCATTCACAATATTTAAATTAACTTTTGAATAAGCCACTTGTGTCTTGCCTCGTCCCAGTAAGCCAAACAATTGCTGGTCACCTACTTCTTTTCGACCAAATTCCGTCACGTCTCCTGTCACAATAAAGTCTGCACTTTTCAGTTTTTGTGTTTTGCCGCTCAATTCTGATTCAAATGCAGCTTCTTTCATGTTGTCACGATCCATCACCGAAAATCGGTTGGATTGTTGTAAATGCGTTATCAGAATAGTTTTAGATTGGCTGCCCATACGATCAACCCCATCAGAAAATAGTCCCTGCATATAGCCAGATCGATTATCCATTTTTCCGACTACCAATGGTGCGCGTGGACCGTTATAAATAGATTTCGCGGACTCAACTTGAGCCACGACAAGTGCTTTAGAACTTTCGGTAGCGCAGCCGGATTGGAGTAAAGAAAAAGACAAGATACCTGTCAGTAACATTATTGTTCGGAACATAGTGCAGCCCTTTCATAAAAAGATTAGAGTTATTAGTATTTAAGGGGTGAATATAGGGGGCAGTCCCCTATACTCTCCTCCTATTGCTTCGCTTGCAGGCTGATTAACATTTTAGTTGATTGAGCTTTTTACCCGCCCATTAAAATCACACAGGGAGACCAGAGATAGAAATACATTCATCCGTAACATACTATTAAATAGCCCTCATGGATATAAGAAAAATCCTTATTTATAGCCGATATCAATGTCACCTTTTGCACATATCGACCCTTTTCAATAATTTCATTCTTACACTGAAAAGTTTGCAGCAAATTTTCTATGCTACCCCCTGCACCGCCAACCGCCACAACGAGGTCACCTCTGCCGCTCGGGCGGAATGTAAGGGATCGGTTGTATCACCCGCCTTGGCGTGAGCTGGTCTAATGTCCATGCGCTCTATCACCTGTAAGCCCGATGTGTCGATCAATGCAAGTAACGCTTCCCGTGTACGCAAACCCAGATGCTCGGCAATATCAGACAAGATCAACCATCCCTCACCGCCCGGTTCGAGATGTTCAGGCAAGCCGCTAAGAAAGCCACGCAACATTTGACTATCAGGATCGTAGATTGCATGTTCAATTGCAGAGCTGGGTCGCGCAGGAATCCAGGGGGGGTTACAAACAATCAAGGTGGCTTTGCCGGGCGGAAATAAATCGGCTGGCACGATGTCTATCTGATCGCTCAACCCCAGCCGCATGATGTTTTCTTTTGCGCAGGATAAAGCGCGCTGATCCTGATCGGTGGCGACAATATGTTTTACGCCACGCCGGGCCAACACAGCAGCCAGTACGCCGGTGCCGGTACCGATATCAAAAGCCAATTCTGTTGATGGCAGTGTTGCCTCTTGCACCAACTGCACATACTCACCTCGCACTGGCGAAAACACGCCAAAGTGAGGATGGATGCGGTCGTCCAGTTCAGGAATAGCCACCCCTTTTTTTCGCCATTCATGTGCGCCGACCAATCCGAGCAGTTCACGCAGCGATACAACCGACGGCTGACTTTTTGCGCCATACACTGCGAAGCAGGCTGGTTGAATCTGCGGGGCGCGTCTTAACGGTATACTGTAATCGCTGTCCAACGGTATCAATATCATTGCCAGCGTTCGTGCACGTTGCGATTGTGCTTGTCGATGCAGATGAAAAGCTTCACCTGGCATATCGGATGTTTTGCCAGCATTGCCCGACACACTATTATTACCAGATTTCTGAGACTTACTAGTCTTGCGGGACTTGCGATCAGTCCTTCTCGACAACGCTTGCAATAACTGCTTTGCATTCTGAAAATCACCGCGCCATAACAACGCTGTTCCTTCACATGCCAGCTTGTAAGCAACATCCGCTTTCATCGTGTCATCGGCAACGATCACACGTTTGGGAGGCTTAGCGCCTGATTCTGAACGCCACAAGGCTGTGTTATCTTTGCCTGCTTCGTGCCAATTAATCATAGAGTGCATGGGATATCCGGTGTGGGATTGGTTATGAAATCATTCATCGACGGTACATCACAACGCAATGCATATCGCTCGACCGCGAACCGAAAGCGGGCTTAATATCCCAAAGCCCTCGCACCCTGATAGAACGCAAAGCTGACCGTCCATGCCAAGCCCAACGACCATGCGATCGAGATAAGGGTAAATTTGATCTGCTTGGATTCACTTTGCAGCGTCGCAACCGTGGCAAGGCAAGGTGTGTAAAGCAGTGTAAACAACATAAAGCTATATGCCTGCACCCAATCCAATTGTTGCCCGATCGCACCACTGAGCGCATCACCACTCAGGGTATAAATCACAGCAAGCGCACCGATAACGATTTCCTTAGCGATGAAGCCGAATAACAATGCGATGGTCAGTTGCTCATTGATACCAAGGGGTTCAAAAATAGGATTGAACGCGCTACCTAACATCCCCGCCCAAGTATCCACACTGGAAGGAACAGCCGTTGTAGGCAGGTTGGTGAGCAACCACACCATGACCACACCGGCCACGATGAACTTGGTAGCACGACGCAGGAAGTGGCGCACCTCCAGCCAGCCGCGCAAGGTCATCTGACGCAGGGTAGGAAAACGATACGGCGGTAATTCCAACACAAAGGGCTCATCATTTTTAAAGCGGCCCTTAAAGATCAAGGCCGTGATGATCGCGGTGATAAAACTGAATAAATATAGCGTGAACAATACCAGCGGTGCTGCTGAGGCAGTAAACAGCGCAGCAATAAAGAAGATAAACACCTGCAAACGTGCAGTACATAATGAAAACGGAATCACCAACATGGTAAGTAAACGCATCGCCCGTGAGCGCATCACCCTAGTACCCAACACCGCAGGCACATTGCAGCCGAAACCCATCAGCACCATCACGAAACCGCGCCCGTCCAAGCCGAGTCGTGACATCAACGCATCCATCAGAAACGCAGCACGAGACAAGTAACCACTATCCTCGACGACCGCTATAAATAAAAAGAACAGCACGATGATCGGTACGAAAGCAGCGACGGTCGCGACACCGTTGTACACACCATCCAGTAAAAATCCCTGCAAAAACTGGGGAAGCACACTGGACATCGGCTCCAACGCCGCCGCCCGAAACCAGTCAAACAGCCAAGCAAGACCTTCCTGAAAAGGCGAACCAAACAGGAACACCCCCTGAAACACCATGTACATGACTGCAAAGAAGATCGGCAATCCGAACCACGGATGCAACATGACACTGTCTAGTTTTTCCGTGAGCTGGTCTGACAGTCTTGCGGGGACTTGTACGGTACTTTCAAGCACCTTAGCCATCTCATCTTCTAGCTGTTCATCTTCTTCTAACTGGCTGCGCAATTGTTCTGCCATGCCGGGGGTTGGATAACGCAACGCATTACCGACTTCATGCAATGCTTCGCTGTAGCCATTGCCATATTTTGCGCTGATTAGGAAAACCGGCATCTCAAGTAACTCTGACATTTTGTCGGCATCGACAGTAATGCCGAATTTCTTCGCCTCATCCGACATATTCAACAACACGACAATATTCATATTGAGCTGCTTGAGTTGTAGCAACAAGCTCATCTGGCGTTCGATCTGGGTGGTATTGACGACGACCAAAGTAAGGTCGGGAACATTGTCATGCAGGAAATGACGCACAACTTGTTCGTCATCAGAAAACCCGTGCAGGTCATAAATACCCGGCAGGTCGATGATCTCAACCATATCGCTGCCCAGCAGTATCTTGCCACTCAACAACTCAACGGTGATGCCCGGCCAGTTACCAACCCGTGCAGCACCACCTGTCATACGGTTGAATAATGTGGACTTCCCGGTATTGGGCATCCCCATCAATGCGATACGCTTCATACTTTACATACCTCTATCCTTGACGCTTCTGTACGGCGCAGCATGATGTCGGTTGTGCCGACACGCACCTGCAGTGGGCCTGAGAAGCTCGCCTTGCGTATCAGCTCGATTTGTTTTCCATTGCGAAAGCCCAATGCAAGTAGCCGCAAATGCAGCGCTTCTTCGGCGTGTATCGAAACGATAGTGGCAATATCGCCCGGATGCAGGGCTGCTAGAGTGTGCGCGGACATGGTATTGGCTGATGTTGAAAGCCTCACATTATTCCATAATCATGTGGTATTTGTCGCGTTGCGCTTTTTGAGACTGCCGATATTACGGTAGAATGCGCCCTCAATTTCATTCTGGCAGCTTAAAAAATGATCACAGGAAGTATCGTAGCCATCGTCACCCCGATGCACGAAGACGGCAGCCTCGATCTGGCAGCATTTCGTACATTGATAGACTTTCATGTCGCACAGGGTACGGATGGCATTGTGGTGGTGGGTACCACTGGAGAATCTCCCACTGTTGATGTGGAAGAGCATGAACTGCTCATCGCCGAGGCAGTGAAGCACTCGGCTGGCCGTATTCCTATCATCGCCGGTACCGGTGCAAATTCAACAAAAGAAGCCATTGAGCTGGCGGCCTTCTCGAAAAAAGTCGGTGCGGATGCCTCTCTCACGGTCGTCCCTTATTACAACAAGCCTACCCAAGAAGGTTTGTATCTGCATTTCAAGTCCATCGCTGAAGCGGTGGATATGCCGCACATCCTGTACAACGTACCAGGACGCACTGTTGCGGACTTGAGTAATGATACGGCATTGCGCCTCGCACAGATCCCGAACATCATCGGGATCAAGGATGCGACAGGCAGTATCGAACGCGCCAGTGATTTGCTGCAACGCGCTCCGGAAAATTTCGCAATCTATAGCGGCGATGATGCCAGCACACTAGCACTCATGCTGCTCGGCGCTCACGGTACAATCTCGGTGACGGCAAACGTTGCGCCTAATTTGATGCACGAAATGTGCGCAGCCGCGTTAGATAGAAATATCACAAAGGCGCGTGAGATCAATTTTCGCTTGCTTGGGCTGCATCGCAATCTGTTCGTTGAAGCAAGTCCTATCCCGGTCAAGTGGGCTGTTGCTCGCATGGGGATGATGAAGGACACAATACGCCTGCCACTCACTCCCTTGTCAGCAACCATGCATGCAACGGTTGAAGCAGCCATGCGCCAAGCAGGCACCATCAGTTAATCAAGCAGTATTGCCGGAGAGCACCAATGAAAGTTTTACAGATCGGATTCCTCTGTTTGGCGTTAATTGCGCTGACAGGTTGTGTACTTGGCTCTGACGGAAAGCGTATTGATTACGGCGCAGAAGCCAAACAACTTCCCAGCCTTGAAGTACCACCCGACCTCACTGTTCCCGGAAGTGATGATCGTTACAGAATCCCGCAAAGTGATGGTTCTGCCAGCGCGACTTATTCTGATTATCGCAAAGGTGAAACACAACATCAGATCGCTGCGGTATTGCCTGAGTTGCAATGGGTACAACTTGAACATGATGGTGCGCAGCGCTGGTTGGTTGTGAGGGATAACCCTGACAATGTATGGTCAGTCGTCAAAACGTTTTTTCAAGAGTCGGGCCTGACTATCCGTAGTGAGGATCCTGCAGCAGGCGTGATGGAAACTGAATGGGCTGAAAATAAAGCGCTGCCATCAAGCAAAAAAATCGCAAATCCAATTTCACAAAGTTACGATGATGCCCGTTCTGCCAAAATGCGCGACCGATATATCGTTCGACTAGAACGCGATGGGGAAAGCACATCTGTCTATATCACTCATAACGGTATCGAAGAAGTCAAATCACTGAACGGCCGCACCATTAAATGGAAGGCGCGCCCTGATGACCCTGAGTTAGCTGCGATTATGCTACAACGACTGATGATACGCCTTGGTGCCGGCGAACTTCAGGCTGCACTAGCGCTGAAAAAAGCCAGTGAAGCACCTGTCGCCACACAGACCAACATACCAAACACCAATGTTGAACCTATCGGCACTGCCAGCCTGCGCCAATTGCCAGATGACACTGTTGTCATTGTGATGAATGATAAGTTCGACAGATCATGGCGTAAAGTAGGGTTGGCAATCGAAAGTACTGCGCTGGCAATAGAAGACCGGAACAGGGCAAAAGGTATCTACTACCTGAAGCCAATTAAACTGGAGCAAGACTGGCTGGATACTATAATGTTCTGGAAAAGCAAAGCGGACACTGCGCAATATCGTGTGAACGTAAAGGATGGTGGCGAGACCTGCGAAGTGACCGTTACCAATAAGGAAGGCTCAAGCACGACAGCAAGCAAACAGATATTGGAAGCGCTCTACGAGAACATCACTACTCAGTAAGCATATCTTATGAAGTTCTCGTCATTGGGCAGCGGCAGCAAAGGCAATGCCTTACTGGTCGCGATTGGACAGTCTCACGTACTAATGGATTGCGGTTTCGGACTCAAGGAATCCATTGCAAGGCTGGCACGGCTGGGCGTGATGCCCGAACAATTGAATGGCATCGTCGTCACCCATGAACATGGCGATCATATTGGTGGTGTCGCACGGCTGGCCCGCAAGTTTAACTTACCAGTCTGGATCACCCACGGCACTTTACGAAGTCAGCTAAAGATGTTTTCGAACGTTTCACAGATAAATGAGATCGCTCCGCAACATGTGTTTTCGATCGGCGACATCGAGATAACGCCATACCCCGTGCCACACGATGCCGTTGAACCGGTTCAATACGTTTTCAGTGACGGTGCAAAAAAATTAGGGGTACTCACAGACACAGGTTGTGGCACACCGCATATCGAAGAAATGCTAAATGGATGCCACGCTTTGGTTCTGGAATGCAACCACGACATCGACATGCTGATGTCCAGCGCATATCCATACAGTTTGAAGCAGCGAGTCAGTGGCCGTTATGGTCATCTCAGCAATCAAGAAGCCGCTGGCATATTATCCAGGCTGGATGTGTCTAAATTGCAACACCTGATCGCCGCACACCTCAGCCAAGAAAACAATACCCCGAAACTCGCCGTTCAAGCATTATGTGATGTGATGGATTGCACGCAGGATTGGGTGAGCGTGGCCTCTCAGGCTGACGGATTTGACTGGCGCGAGATAAAATAATAGTTAGTAAAAGCCGGCATTTCTTTTATGCCATTCTAAACAGGCCGCTATTTTATTCAGGATCCATCATGTACAAAATATCTTTATTGGGATCGTTTCTAACAGCAATCGCAATGTTGAGCTTCACTGCTAGCAGTTATGCGGTTGGTGAACGCCTCATCATGAACATGACAGAAAAACGCATGAATCGCCAGAACCTGATCCACATCAGATTCGAAAACACGCTCGGCAAAACCTTAAGCAGCAAGGTTATCCACAAGATGGTTATCCGTGCAAAGGATTGCAACACAGGGCCTTTATTGGAAATCACAAAGGATTATAAAGTTGGCTTTTCGACCGCTGGTATGCAGGTGGGTATATACGTGGTCGCGAGATCTTGGCGGGAACAAGCTTTGTGCTTCAGTGTTCCTGGTCTTGGCTCGGTTCAACAGAGCTTTGACCCTGAGTCCAATCAAAGCAGAGACTTTGTCGTTACGATTGCACCTTAAGTAGTCCAAGCGTTAAAGACCGCTCAGCCCTACAGTCCCGTTTGAGTCGCAGACACTCCGGATTGAGAGACTGTCCACATATCCATAAAACGTGACTTGAGCGTTCGTGCACCTTCAGGATCATTCTGTCCCAAGATTCCTCGCGGATCATCGAAATGAAAGCGACGTACGAAGTGAGCATCATCCGCTACTGAAAACGGGTCAGATATGTATTGCAGGTTCGGTGGCGTCCGATGGATGGACATGCTGGAACCGAATTGCTGCAACAACATCATCATGCGCGGGCAGAGTGTGGATAGATAATGCGTATCATGGGTCAATACATACAATTTGTGACTCTGATTCGCGAGTAAGAAATTCCGCAAAGTCATATAACGGGCTTCGCTGTTAAAGCCGATACCATCATAGTTTTTTTCGAAAAGATAAAGGTTACTTTGCGCCAGTTCACACAGCGTATCGAGTGCCGCGGTGTAATCAACAATACCATCCAGTTTAGTGTGCTGCAGCGTATCGTCACTCATGATTGACTCCCGAAAATCACCCCATTGAAATATAAGCGTCCAGATACCCGTCTAGATACCATTGATAAAGTAAATCAAATGCCTCGTCACTACAACCCGTCAATGCTTGCAACTCTCGTCCATCTGCAAGCTTGCGTAATAACAAGTAGTTTTGCGGCTCTACCTGCACCCCTTCGCCGTTCATGAATATCCACCCATCGCGACATAACATCAGGCTCTTAAGATCGAGCTTTACACCTCGCTTGGCAATCGATTGCCGGAATTTTGCATAGCTTAGCGGCTGTTCTGGCGCATCAAAATAAATGTGCGGCTTGGGCTCGCTCAAATAACTGCCCAAAAAGTTGGCAATATCTTCTTTATCCCATCTGACTTGTTTGATCGCACCCACCACCTGACGCAACATCGCTGCACTGATCTCTGAGGGATGCGCCTGTCTTTTCAAGCCGGGATCCGCATACATACCATCCACCTCTACCCTATCCTGAAGATACACCAGAAACTGTTCAGCCAACTCCTGATAGGCAGGCGTGCGGAAGCCAATCGAATACGTCATGCAATCATCTTCAGCCACACCGTTGTGTGCGCAATGCGGTGGCAGATATAGCATATCGCCGGGGCCGAGCACCCACTCCTGCTCCACTTTAAAATCCTTCAAAATTCGCAACGGTGCGCCCTCGATCAAGGTGCGGTCTGCCTGAGTGGAAATCTGCCAGCGCCGATGCCCGCTGCCTTGCAGCAGAAACACGTCATAGGAATCATAATGCGGCCCGACCCCTCCCCCTTTCGGCGCATAGCTCACCATTAAGTCATCGAGTCGTGCATGAGGGATGAAAGAAAAGTTGTTAAGCAGCTCAGCCGCCTCGGGCAAATGATTATTCACCTCTTGCACCAGCACCGTCCATTTCGCCCGAGCAAAACTGGAAAAGTCATCTTGATCAAAAGGAGAATGGTGGAGATCAAACTTTCCTCTGGATTGAGTCACCACCCGCGCTTGAGCGTCCTCCGCGCAAGCCAGCTCAATCAATTGCTCCGAATCTAGCAAGTCCTTAAAACCCGGAAAGGCGTCAGGGATCAACAAAGGCTTCTTCTGCCAGTAGTGTCGCAAAAATTGATCTGTGGTGATACCTGCGGATGTCATGAGATCGTTTTTCATACAGTTGATTATAGCCGCACGACGCCACATCGACCTTTACATAAAATAGTGCCACCGATCATCATAAAGTGTTTAAAATATATCTCAGGGGGATTAAACCAATGTCAAACTCAGCGCCGCTAACCACAGGAACTGAAGCACCACACTTCGAGCTGCCCGATGCAGATATGGAAGCATTTGCGCTCACATCACTAAAAGGCAAAAAGAACATCGTATTGTACTTTTATCCCAGGGATGACACCCCGGGCTGCACGATGGAAGCTAACGAATTCAGCGAGCTTGATGATGAGTTCGAAAAACACGACACGGTAGTGATCGGTATCAGCCGCGATGATTGCCTGAGCCACCAATCCTTTCGGGATAAATATGGTCTGTCCGTACTGTTGCTTTCCGACCCAGATGCACGCATCTGCAAGCGCTATGGCGTGATGTATGAAAAAGAAGGCGACAACGGACACAAAAAGCTGTCCATCAAGCGTTCTACATTCATCATAGATAAACAAGGAAAACTGCTTCATGCCATGTATGGCGTACATGCACACGGACACGCACAGGAAATATTAAATCTAGTAAAGGAAAGTACATGAAAATCGAAAAAGACACGGTCGTATCCCTGATATACGAATTATTCGACTCGACAGGTGATCTGCTAGAAAAAGTCGATGAAAATATCAGCTACCTGCATGGTGGACATGACGGCATCTTTCCTGCAGTTGAAGAGGCATTGCATGGCAAGGATATCGGTGACAAGTTTTCTGTCATGATGGAGCCGAATGATGCTTTCGGTGAATACGAACATGACCTCGTACGTGTTGAGCCCCGTAATCTTTTCCCCAAAGAAATCGAAGTGGGTATGCAGTTCGAAGGCGGCGGAGAGGATGACGATGATGAAGATTACTTAATTTATACCGTAGTCGAGCTCAGCGACACCGAAGTCACCGTCGATGGCAATCACCCGCTGTCCGGAAAATCACTCAATTTCACCGGTGAAATTACTGGTATACGCGCTGCCACAGCAGAAGAGCTTGAACATGGACACGTACATGGTGATGGCGGACATCAACACTAGCATTTCAAATCAAGCTACTGAGAAGCCCGCTGTTGCGGGCTTCATCTTTTATTGGTCGGCGCGATTAAAACCAGTGTACTCCCCCGGGTTGGAAATAAATGCCTAACGAAAACACGCCATACGACATCTCACCGTCTCAACCGATCATGACTGATGCGCCTGAAGGCGTTTCTCACCGCACCGATATCGGTGAGGCAAAAGTTGTGAATACAATATTTGGTAAAGCCAAAGTTCGCGTCATACCATCAGAAAAAAAGCTCAGCATATTGTGGTCTCTGCTCGCATTGATCCTGACTTTAGTCGTCGTGGGTGTCTGGCTCGAAGAGGCAGGCCTGCTACATCAAGAACCTAAACAGAACATCACCGACCCGATCACCTTACCTGAATTCGTACCACCGAAATTACCGCCTGAAACATTGCCTGACGACACAACCAAACAGCCCCCCGTTGCTGCCACCAGCAAACCTTCTTTGAAAAAGGCTTTGAAGGTTCAGAAAAAAATCAAAACCAAAAAACCAAAGACTAAGAGCACACCGAAAGCACCGTTGAAGAAACCTAAGCCTGCTCCGGTTAAGCCTGCTCCGGTTAAGCCTGCTCCGGTTAAGCCTGCTCCGGTTGCGCCTGCTCCAGTTGCGCCTGTTCCGGTTGAATCTGCTCCGGTTGCGCCTGCTCCGGTTGAGACTGCTCCGGTTGAGACTGCTCCGGTTGAGACTGCTCCGGTTGAGACTGCTCCGATTGAGACTGCTCCAGTTGAATCTGCTCCGGTTGAATCTGCTCCGGTTGAATCTGCTCCGGTTGAATCTGCTCCGGTTGAATCTGCTCCGGTTGAATCTGCTCCGGTTGAATCTGCTCCGGTTGAATCTGCTCCGGTTGAGTCTGCTCCGGTTGAGTCTGCTCCGGTTGAGTCTGCTCCGGTTGAGTCTGCTCCGGTTGAGTCTGCTACATCACCAGTAGGTACTAACTAAATACCGCCACTAGCGGTCGAAATAGATATTCAGCCACCTCCTACAGCTGATCCTGAACCCGCAGTTACACCGCCTAAAGCGACCGATCAACAAGCAGACACTGCATTAGTCTAATAATCCAACGGAAAAATCCTTCAATGCCTTCATGTTATGACATGAAATAAAAAAACAGCCCGATTTTTCGGGCTGTTTTTTTATTATTTTATAACAACTCGGGAAGTCCCGAATGTTACTTGGTTATCCGTTAGCTACTTTCTAGTGCTGGCATAAATTGCTGCACCAATCCCTACTACCAAAGCAAACCCCACTACAAAATATAAAAATACAGCATCCATTTCAAGTCACCTCCAAGTTGATTACAAATTAATTTCAATACTTATAATAATAATACACCTAGATGAAATTTAGCATATTTTTTTATGACTGCAAAACCCTGAACGCTGTCTATTCCCCACGAAACCCTTCAAATATTCCCAGAACGCTAAAGTTTATTCATCAGCCACTGCGCTACCTGCTCTGCTCCAGCAGGCACAACTTGTGCCGATTTAGGCATCTGCCATATTTCATTCAGTGCGGCTTCAACCTCCCCCCGCTCCAACGCCTGTCGAGCAAGCTCCATACATCTCCCATGCTTTTTCAACCATTCAACCAGAGCCGATGATTCCGGCCAATCTGCCCGACTGGCAAATAGTACCGGCACATTGCTACAGGCGGCTTCAACAAAGCTGCCGTAACCCGGCTTACACAGCAACGCATCGCAACTGGCCAGCAAATCTGAAAAACTCAATGGCTGCGATTCCAACGTAATCGCATCAGGGTGACTTATCTGCCAACTGCCCTGCACCAGCCAGCGAACGCCATCTATACGCGGCCAGTTTTCCATTGGTAAACGGCTCGCAATCCCGCCCAGACTAACCAGTACCAGCTTCACCTTGTCCGGCAATTCCAAATGGCGATGAAGCTCATCACGACGGTTCACACCTATCGCTGCGACGGGTGATATCGGAACAAGGTTAGCCAAATCGCTCATTTCCATACCCGGGGTCGCACGTAAAAAAGCCTCTGCATTGGCATAACAGGATTGTATTTGTGTGGAAACGGAATCCTCACCGCAATAGTGTCGATATATATCCGCCCAATTCAAAGAGCATAGTGAAACATTCGGAATCCCTGCACGCTGCGCCCCTGCCAGAGGCAGATATCCGACGTTGGAGAACACCAGATCGGCCTCAAGCTCACTGAACAAATTTGCTTCCTCATCCACACGCCTGTCCCATTCTGCATGAAAATCCCGGTAAGCCGCCCGACTCTGTTCTGCCTCTACATCCAGTGCTGATGACATCACCATGCCGATATCGCCTTCGCTGGGCAGCAATGAGAATGGCGCACGAATACGATCATGCAAATGATCGAATGACACAGTGGAGCGCACCGTAATCCGCAATTCAGGCATACGTTGATGGATACAATTCAAGATCGGTGCGGTTTGAGCCACATGACCATAGCCATGCCCTGAGATAGAAACAACGAGATGGGACATAAACCTCAACTGTATGTAATAAAGTAAATCTTGACGAAGGTTACCACTCACCGTAAAACATCACAAAATCAAACAATTCGGCAGATGAAGACAAAATGTTATACTGCACCAGTCTTCACGAGCGGAACGGATTTCGTTCCTCCCCGGTGAATTTGATTTTCGATCAGTAGTGAAATTAATTATGAAATACGGCAACGAAAGGTTCATCAATGTCCGAAGCAGATAAGACAGTTAAAATTCGCGCAATTTCTGAAAAGGATGTGCCCCGAAATACGCTCACTGAAGAGCAAAATGCTGCGCTAGAACGCGCAAAGCAGAACGCTCAGCTTGATGAAGAGAAGGTGAAGCCTCAGGCAAACACCGCAAAAATCGAAAAATTAGTGGAGAGCCTGACCGCTGAGAAAGCCAAATCCGCTGACTTCAAGAAACAAATTGAGGCACTCAACGATAAATTGAGTGATTATTTGGAGCTGGAAAGTACCGTCGAAAAACTAGGTGAAAAACTCAAGCTGGAGCGTGCTAAGTCAACAGGGCTGGAAACAAAAGCGGCTGAACTCGAAGCCAGAATAGAAGCGCTTCCCGAGTTGGAAGAAAAAGTGAAGAGGCTTACTGAGCTTGAAGCCAAGGTCGTCAAACTGGCCGAGATGGAAGCAAAAGTAAAGGAGCTTTCCGACGTGCTGGGCAAAATATCAGGCATCGCAGGCGGGAAGGCTTAAGTCCTATCTTCAAACGCAGCGCTTCTCCCCCGCTGCGCATCCACCCCGAACAAAATCAACAGTCCAATCAAAAAGAACACCCCGGTGATCAATATCGCCAGGCGGTGGTCTCCTTGCGTAACCCAACTCACCAGACCGTAAGTCACCGGTCCAACGATGGCGGACAATTTCACCGCCAACCCCCAAAGACCAAAAAATTCTGCTCGTCGCGTGACCGGCGAAAACAGCCCCACCAATGCCCGCCCAGCCGACTGACTGGCGCCCATGCACAGCCCTGCGAGATTGGCTGCCGCCCAGAACAATCCCTCCCCCTCTGCCGCCCATGCCATCACCACCATGATCATCCAGCCAACCAGTGTCAACGAGATAGCCGGGATATGCCCTATACGATCTTGCAGATAACCGAATGAGAATGCACCGACAGCCGCCGTGATGTTCACCACAAAAATCAACATCAGCGTCTGCTGCATCGTGAAGTGCATCACTTGCTGGGCATAGATCGCCGCCAGCGTAATTACCGTCTGTATGCCCGCCTGATAGAACACCGTGCAGATCAAAAAGCGTCGCAGGTCTTGGTAATCACGCGCATGGCGTATCGTCTGCAACAAGCGCAAAAAACTTTCCTGAAACATATTCTTGCCCGCCAGATGCGGCTGGGGTTGTGCGCGTTCTTTGAGTATCAAAAAAGTCGGCAGGCTTGCCGTTGCAAACAACACTGCTGTAATCAGCATCGTAACCGGTACGAAATCCGCCGCCGTATCGCTGCGCCCCTGCGCCCAGCTCACATAGGCAAGACAGACCCCCAAACTCACCAGCCCGCCCACATAACCCAGACTCCAACCCCAGCCGGAGACGCGCCCGATGGATTCCTCGCGTGCCAGCTCCGGCAGAAATGCGGCGATCAGATTTTCCCCGCTACCATAAAAGAAATTAGACAGCACGATCAGCGGAATCACCAACCACAAACTGCCCGGCCCGGCGAAATAAAGCGCGGCAGTGAAAAGCACGCAACCTGCCGTGGTGAAGAGCAACAGCCGCTTCTTTGCCGCATAGGCATCAGCATAGGCCCCCAGCAAAGGCGCGATTAGCATAATCAGCGCATAAGACAACCCCAGCGACAACGTCCATGCCAGCGTCGCCCAAGGCGCATTGCTCGCTACCACTGATACGAAATAGGCATTGAAGATTGCGGTCATAACGATAGTGGTGTAGCCGGAATTGGCGAAGTCATACATCGCCCATGCCCAAGCTTCGCGGCGGTTCACATCAGATGCAAGATTGCGGCTCATGTATCGTTCCGATTAAATCACGCGCCAACTATACCGAAAGTTTTGGGTGCATTTGGCGTAATCACGATTGCGCCATGCATGAACGTTGAATTGTTCTCTATGTATGCTTTAAAAAATCAAACCGGCGGGGGTAGCCCGACAGCTAAAGTCGCGGGGTGCGGCGGCGCACAGGGGATGGGAAGTCAAAACCACCAAACCCGCCTTTCAATTCCCATGTGCATCGCTGAGTAGCGGAGACGGGTCAGGGAATTCTGACGAATATGTTTGAGCACGTGGACGCGTAGCGGATCGTGCGAGTTTATGAGGAAGCCTGACCTGTTGAGCAACGCAAGGAACCCCGCAGGGGCGATAAGCTTGGGTCGCCTTCTTTTTGGTTACTTTTTCTTGACGAAGCAAGAAAAAGTAACTTGCTGCCGGGCAACCCCCGACGGTTTTTGATGGGTATCGCTGCACTCAACCCATCCTACACTTGCTAGGCCATCAAAGAACGATGACCAAGTCGCTGGTTATGACAAGGGGAGGCTGGGTGGGGTTTAAAACCGTTTCAAACCCTAATGTGTGATTGAACCTCTATATCTTACAAGTCATATCCTGACCACAACACAGTGGAGACTTGATCTTGCCGTGACCATTCGGGCATTGTGAAATCTGCACCTCAGTACCATCGTCCAGCTTCAATGCGCCATTTTCCAATGGTGCATCACATTTAGCGCAAGTTGCATTCACTGCCATACCGCATTTTGAACATTCATAAGTTGCCATTTCTATCTCCTTCCAAAGTTATTCATAAATCGCCCAGGATTATCTTGATTAAAGCACTCAACAATGTCAAGCATAATCCTGATACTTCAAAAACGAATGTCCAGTGTGCCGCACAAATATCGCATCAACGGCGTTGCCTGATTGAAACGCTCAGCCACCTGCTCACGAAAGTCCGTTGCAGTGACCGTCTTCTTGCTCATCGCGGCAAGCGCGATGAAATCCTTGCGCTTCAAATCCTCCACCAGAGGATGATCCTTCGCAAAACCGCGTGGCGCATTGACGAGCGCATCACCGACCAATTCAAAATGCTTGCTGAACGCTTTATCGTCGCGTGCCTTCACCCATGCCTCCGGCTTCTCGACGATGCCCTGACGTATCTTGAACAGCGCATCCGATTCAGGGTGCCACAGCCCTACCCCGACAAAACATTCATCCGGCG
>Ga0209992_10002629_pt1 | contig 16125 bp, 11 predicted proteins | sample 2SBtaG_2_FD_182564 | JGI IMG/M metagenome (GOLD analysis project Ga0209992, IMG submission 182564) | Deep subsurface microbial communities from Kolumbo volcano to uncover new lineages of life (NeLLi) - 2SBTROV12_ACTIVE470 metaG (SPAdes)... | ecosystem: Environmental > Aquatic > Marine >... | reverse complement strand
GATGTCGAAGCTCTCGACGGACCGCCGGGGCCGCAGGAAGACGTAACAGACCTGCACGCCTGGACGGAAGTCTATTTGCCGGGAGCGGGGTGGGTGGGACTCGACCCCACCTCCGGAAACTTTGCCGCCGAAGGGCATATCCCCTTATGTTGTACCCCCAACCCATCCAGCGCAGCGCCCATTACCGGTTCTATGGAAGAGTGCGAGGCCAAGATGGATTTTGAAATGTCCATCGTTCGTATCGAAGAAGACCGCCGCGTGACCAAGCCTTACACTGAAAGGCAATGGGCCGAAATCAATACCCTGGGGCAAAAGGTGGAGAATGACTTGGAGGCACATGACGCGCGTCTTACGATGGGCGGGGAACCCACATTTGTTTCGATTGATGACCGTGAAGGTGCAGAATGGAAGATTGAGGCGTTGGGCGAGGGAAAAAAAGAACGCGGCGCCGACATGTTTTTAAGGTTAAAAAAATGCTTTGCGCCAGGCGGATTGCTGTTTCACGGGCAGGGAAAATGGTATCCGGGAGAAATATTGCCGCGCTGGTCGTTTAATTGTTACTGGTCGAAAGATGGCAATCCAATTTGGAAAGACGACTCTCTGTTGGCAGAGTCTGGTAAGGATTACGGCCACGATGTTGAAACGGCGGATCGGTTTATGTCCCATCTTTCCCAATCCTTGGGCATTTCCAGCAAGGCCATTTTGCCTGCAAGAGAGGATGCAGCGTATTATCTTTGGAAAGAGAACCGTCTACCCATCGAAGGCGATATTTACAAAACAGATTTGTTTGAAAAAACCGAAAGGAAACGTCTGCAAAAAATGCTGGATAGCCATCTCGCCGATCCGGTGGGTTTTGTATTGCCCCTGAGTTATTCCCAGAAAAAAAATCAATGGATCAGCAACCTTTGGAAGTTTCGTTCAGGTCAACTTATCTTAGCCGTCGGTGACTCCCCAATCGGTTTGCGCCTGCCGTTGCACAGCTTGCCTTTTGTGCCGGAGGCGGAAGAAGAAACTTTTGCAAAAAGAAATCCTTTTCAGCCAATGGGCGAACTCCCCGTAATGGGGTATCACTTTGTGAATGTGACGCCGGAAGAAGAAAAAGCGGCAAGTTCCAAGTCCTTCGAGAACGACCCCGCAGGTTTAGTCCGACACGCACTATGCGCGCAGAGCCGGGAAGGCAAGTTGCATTTGTTTTTGCCTCCTATATCACATATCGAACATTTTTTGGAATTGGTCGGACATATTGAGAAGGTCGCCAAACAACTGGACACTCCGGTTATCCTGGAAGGATATAGTCCTCCTACAGACCCCAGGATTCAGAATTTTAAGGTCACCCCCGATCCGGGAGTTTTAGAAATCAATATGCAACCCGCGGAAAGTTGGAACGAGCTGGTTGACATCATACAAACCATCTACGAAGAAGCCCGCTTGGCGCGGCTCACCCCAGAAAAATTTCAGCCCGATGGGCGACGTGTTGGCTCCGGGGGGGGGCATCATCTTGTCACGGGAGCAGCAATTCCAGAAGACAGTCCTTTTTTGCGGCGTCCGGATTTGCTTAAAAGTTTAGTTCTCTTTTGGCAAAATCATCCGTCTTTGTCTTACTTTTTTTCATCTCTTTTCATTGGGCCAACGAGTCAGGCGCCCCGTATTGACGAAGCGCGACATGAATCGCTTTATGAGCTTGACATCGCTTTTGACCAAATTTCGGAAAAGGAAAAAGTGCCTCCTTGGCTGGTCGACCGGTTATTCCGCAACTTGCTTACCGACCTGACGGGCAATACCCATCGGGCGGAGTTTTGCATCGATAAACTCTACAGTCCCGACAGCGATACAGGGCGGTTGGGCCTATTGGAAATGCGGGGGTTTGAAATGGCCCCTCACCCTCAGATGAGCCTTCTCATGGCGCTTTTGGTGCGGGCATGCATCGCAAGTTTTTGGAAAACGCCTTACGATCATAAACTGATCCGTTGGGGAACCCGGTTACATGACCAGTTCATGCTTCCTCAACGACTATGGGAGGATTTATCCGATGTGCTCCATCGGTTGAACGCAAATGGATATTCTTTTCAGTTGGACTGGTTCCGACCCTTTTTAGAATTCAGATTTCCGAAATACGGATCGATCCAAATAGGTCCTATCAAATTAGAATTAAGAATGGCACTTGAGTCGTGGAATGTGATGGGAGAAGAGCTCTACCAGGGAGCCGTGAGCCGCGGCGTGGATGCGGCAGTGGAACGCCTGCAAGTAAAAATAGAAGGGTTTATTGATTCCCATTATGTTGTTACCTGCAACGGTCGTCGCCTTCCATTGAAACCCACTTCCGAAAATGGGACGTTTATTGCCGGCGTCAGATTTAAAGCATGGTCTTTCCCGTCCGGCCTGCATCCAACGCTTCCTATTAACTCGCCGCTTGTTTTTGACGTGATCGATATCCGCTATAACCGTTCCATTGGAGGCTGCACCTATCATGTCGAACATCAGGGCGGGCGTAATGAGGAAGACCTTCCCGTAACCGAGCAGGCGGCCGAAGGACGATGCCTTTCCCGATTTCAGGCCATGGGGCATTCGCCTGATAAGTGTAAGATCCCTCCCACCGAGATCAATCCGGATTTTCCTCACACCTTAGACCTTAGAAAAAAGGTTCAGTGACTTAAGGGTAAGTAGCGATCTGTGGTTTTATATGGATCATCCGATTGTATGAATTTCCCGTCAAGGGGTGTTGGCAATTCTTACATTCATGGATTATTATATTGAAATTAAAATGGTTATTTTTTTGGCTAAGTTTGTGCTAGTTATTATGGAATAAAAACTGTAAAAGTATTCCTTTTTATTAACAAAATATCGAAACGCAAAATGTACGGAGAAATTCTCGCGCTTAATTTTGATTGCATGGGTTCCCCTTCGATTTCATTCCCGACTGATCAAAATTCCCAGGCTCTAAAAACTCCGGGCTGGGGTTTTGGCTGGTATCCCAACGATGACTACGGGGCCTCCATAGTGAAGGACGCCATGGCCAAGGATTCCCAGACTCTGTTGGACACACTTAAGGACGGGACCAGTTTTCGTTCCACCATTTTTATGAGCAAGGTAAAGGGGGTCAGCAAACAATATACCCAGCACGACACCCAGCCTTTCCGGCGTAGTTTTGGCGGCTATGACTGGCTTTTCCTGCACAACGGTCAGTTGGACCCGAAAACACTGATGGAACTTCATAATGACCCATCCGGTATTTTCGAACCTATTGGGAAAACCGATTCCGAACTGGCGTTTTGTTTCTTGCTGGGGAAACTCCTGGAATCGTCCGCGAAAGCCTTGACCGACATTGAGGGTAGCGAACTTTTAGCCTGGATGGAAAAGCTGGACGAGTCGGGAAACGCCGACATCGTTATTAGCGATGGCAGAAGTATGGCTGTTTACCACGGGAAAAATTCGGAGAACAACCTTTATATTCATAGAGTGTTGCCTGCAGAAAAATCGCCCGTTTTCGAGTCTGAGCTGGTTTCTCTGGATCTCGAAGACCCACGCGATTCTCTACGCACGGTCTTCATGGTTACGTCTTTCCAGTTCGATGAAATCCCCTGTGTTCCTATGAAGCCTGGGCATCTCCTCATCGTTCGTAGAGGGTCCATTTACTGGGACAGCAAGCCTCCTAAGGTGAAAACCCAGAATCCTCCTATCGAAGCCGAAAATTTCCCGACGGAAAAAGAAGAAGACGCGAAGGAATCAGAACTGTTCGTTTCCCAGCAACAGGAACAATCCCAAACCAGCGCGCAAATGGTTGCAGAAGAACCCACCGCTGCAGAAAGTTTTTCAAATATCATCAATATAAAATCTCTCACCCATGATCTGGATGGGATTCCATTAAGTTACCGATTCTACGATATTGCCCACCTTACCGAATACAACTATTCCGTTCCGGTGGAGCATAGTACTCATACTTTCCGTCTGCAGCCGGTGGAAGACGCGATCCAAGAGGTGGTGCAGGCCACGCTGGAGCTTTCGGTCGACGGCGAAATGTTGCCCTTTGAAGATGTGTTTGCGAACCATTCGATTCATTACGACATCACTAAAACCTACTCGAAGCTTTTGATCAAAATGAAAAGCCGGGTTAAAGTCTACGCCGTTCCCCCGGACGACCATAGTCCGGTCATGCGGCGCTCGCAGATTCCGCTGATGTGGATGCCCTGGCAACGCCAGATGATGCTTCCCTATATACTGCCACCCGAACTTCCGGAAACGCAACTTCGGCAGTTAAATGATTTCGCCATGAGTTTTGTGAAGCGAAACGATTCCCATTTGATCGACAGCCTTATTGACATCAACAAGAAAATCCATGAAGACTTTTCCTACGTACCCGGCATCACCTTTCTAGAGACCACGGCGTTTGATGTTTTCTCATTACGAAAAGGTGTGTGCCAGGATTTCGCTAATTTGTTTATTTGCCTTTGTCGACTGCTTAACATCCCCGCGCGATACCGAGTGGGCTATATTTATACGGGAGGTGATTATGAAAACAAACTGCAGTCCGATGCCTCTCACGCCTGGGCAGAAGTATATCTTCCCTATTTAGGCTGGCGTGGTTTCGACCCCACCAATGGCTGTATGGTGGGGCAGGATCATGTACGAACTGCTTGCGGAAGAAACTATCGGGACGCAACACCCGTAAGTGGAACCATTTTTAAAGGCGGAGGTACCGAGCAACTCAAGGTCGAAGTCCAGGTTAAGGAAGTTTCTGTTTGAGCTGGTTTGTTTGAACTTCATACTTTTTGGTTCACGGTCTTTATTTTAAGGAATAAGCGATCTTTTCTTAATCCAATTTTTTGCCCAGTAAGTTGTAATCATTTTGCCTTGACGCTTATATAAAACTTTGTAATATATCCCTTAATATTTCGACTTAAACCAACTTGAAAAAATTATGACCACAATTTCGATGGAAGAATTGAATCCTCTTATCCAGAGTGAATGGGAATATCTGGAATCAAAAAAAGGCGAGTGGAGTCTGCTTGAGGGTGAACAGGATATGGAAGTATTGGAACATGTGTTGCGTTGTATTCTTCATATGGATATTACTGATGAAAAGCCTCAGGAATTTCAGGAATGCGTGAAAGTGCAAAATCCTGATGGCGGCTGGTCTAAAGAATCTCATACGGAAAAAACCTCCATGTGGATCACCACTTTTGTAGGACTAAAACTTTGCCGTGGAAACATGGTCATTAAAGACCCTGAAATTCAATCGACCATCGATAAAACTCTGGAATATGTTTTATCCATGCAGGAAGAAGACGGGCATTGGTCGGACGAAGAATGGTCGCATTTGGATACTACTTGTTCTGTTACCTGCTTTCTCACCATCTATCAAGTCACTCAGGATAAAAAAGATGATGAGCGTATCAACAAAGCGCGAATTCGCGGGTTCGACTATATTGCCAATTGGCAAAAAGATTCCGGGCTTTGGAAAGATGATACTTTTCATCCAGCCGGGATAGAAACCACCGCTCACTTAATGCAGTACACTCTCGTGCCAGCCTATTTTATGGATGGCATCGAGTTTGCCAAAAAAATGTGCCTCGAAGCTGCCGACTCCTTGATAGTCGAGCAGGCTGAAAACGGTAGCTGGGATAATGAAAACACCGATCACACCATGGACGCCTGTCGAAATTTGATGCTGGTTTCTGATACATTCAAAACAAAAGAAAAGTATGCCCCAATAATTGAAAAAGGGGTTCGCTGGCTGATCGATATTAAAAATGACCAAGGCTGGGGAGATTTCCCTGACGAACCCAGTAACGTGGAACGCACTGCCGATGGTCTCGACACTTTGCTTAAATTCAGAAGGTTTCGCAGCGACGCGCCCATGGCTCACTTCTGGGCCTTCTCCAAATAACCCTCTACGAGGGAGGAAGTAAGTCTATACTTTTTGATGCGAAACATTTTGCTTTGTAATTCTTTAAATAGTTTTATCCTCTCCCAAAACATAAAAAATTAAACGGTCAAACTTGGAAGCAATAATACTACTCGCAGGATATGGCTCTCGGCTGGACAGGCAGGACTTGCCGCATAAATCGCTTTTACCTTTTGGTGAAGAAACTCTTCTTTCGCGGCATTTAAAATGTCTGCAAAATCTTGGCATCCAAAAGGTCCACCTGATTCTTGGGCATAATGGAGAAGCAGTAAAAAACTATTCACTGGAATTAAACCTGCAGCTTTCTCTCCATTTTATTGACAATCCAGTTTATCTCACTACAGGCAACACCCTTTCGATGGTGATGGGTCTTCGCCACTGCGAGGGAGAAGCATTGATCCTTGATGGCGATGTGCTCTATCCCCCAAAAGCGTTGACAGATTATGTAGAGAACGCTAAACGTTCTTCGTTTGCCCTAATCCCTGCGGATATTGATGATGCTGAATGCGCAAAAGTTTTGCTCAATCCATCAGGAACCATTCACGCTTTCATAACAAAGCGAGCATTGACCGAAGACGAGCGAACCGGATTCGGATTCGGTGGTGAAGCGATTGGATTCTTCATGCTATGCAAAGAAGATGTTCCGCGATTTGTAAAACTGTATGAAAAAAGGGAAGAAGATTTCCGTCCAGTTCTTTGGGAAATTCCTTTTACCGAGTTTGCGGTGGATGCCCCTCTGCACCCCTGGAATATTAAAGAAGATGGATGTTTTGAAATTGATACCCAGGAAGATTATTCCACAGCATTAAAACGGTTTGAATCTCACCCCGATCATTACAAGTTATAGGGCTTACCTTCTCTTCCCCTGGGTTTTCTGCATAATAGATATCCTGGCGTCGAATTGAAATAATCGGCGTTCAAAAAAGTTTATCCTGTGTAAATTTTTATAACCCAATTTGAACTATTTCATACTTTAAATCCATTCCTTATTTTTCAAGAGTTTTTTCTTCTGCTTCCTGTTCAATTTTTTTCGATTTCAAATGTCATGAAAAATCGCGGGTTATTTCTTTTTGCTAAATGCAAAAAATTCTTTTTTTCAAATTGGTATCCATTTTGCTTTTAAATAAATGACCCCTGGTAAAGTATTCGATACGGGTTGCGGATCTTTTTAGACCGCATCCTCCAGGGAACCAAATTGAATCATGTTTTAGGTGAATATTATGGATGGTATCAATGAGATGGTAGAGTTTTTTTCACAAAAGGTTTTTATTATATCTTTCGGCCAAATTGGATTGATGTTTTTACTGTGTTTCTTTTGTTTGTATAGCGGAAGATATAAAACAGGCCTCCTTTTATCTTATTTTTTTATTTTTTATTGGGGTTTTGTTTCCAACCGAGGGCATTGGCTGGAACTGTTTGGAGATAACGGTACAGGACTCGTGCTTTATTTATTTAGCGCTACGGCAATTGCATTGATGGGTGTGATAAGTATCTTTCAGGAAAACCACTGAAATATCCCAATAGAACCAAACCAATATATATTAAGGTAATTTTGCTAATTTATCAGGAAGTTAGGCCGTAACGCTTTATATAAGCTATAAATTTGAGGTTTTATGCTGTTTCTAGATGAAATTAGAAAAGTCCCAAAAGAAACCCCTATTCCGGCAGATCAAAGAAACCGGCCTAAAAGGGTTTTTAAGGAACGCCGCCGCCGGCACCCGACCGATCAGGAAAAGCAGATTAATTCCGCCAAGCAATTTATAGGCAGAGTTTGCAGGATAGACGAGCAGGTCTAACCCCCAACTCCCGTGGGAGGTAATGTCAGCAGCCCTAACTTAAATAGCTTAAAAAGAAAAATAACCCACCTTCGGCAGTTTGTGCTCTCTACCGGGAGAAGCAATGCCAGCGAACCTATAGTAAAAGCTTAATGGGATGATATCGCAATGCGGGAATAGACCTATTCCCAGCGGCGGTTCGCCGAGATTTTGGGGTTGAAATCTGCTGTATCTTCAACTAAAATCAGGGTTATTAAGGAGATTATTGATGACCATTGATGAAGTAAGACAGATCATTTTGAACATTCTTGAGGATATCGCGCCTGATGAGGATATCAGTTCAATTGACGATAATACCAAACTAAGGGATCAGATTGATCTGGATTCCATGGATTTTCTGGATATTGTTATGGAACTTAGAAAACGGTTCAACATTGAAGTTCCAGAAAAAGACTACGAGCATCTGGCTACACTGGCAGGTTGCATAACTTATTTGCAACCGCTATTAAAAGACCGGCTTGCCGCCAGCTAGTTTCCCCCTCCTGCATTTTTGACCCAAAAAACCTCTCTCATTCAAATTATAAAACTGAAACTATCGGCGTTATATAGGTAGTTGATCTATACTATTTGAGTCATGGCATACGATGCGATAATCATAGGTTCCGGTCTTTCCGGGTTGGCTGCTGGCATTCGCCTGGCCATGTTCAACAAAAAAGTATGCATCGTTGAAAAACACACCGTCCTTGGTGGCTTAAATTCTTATTATGTTCGCAAGAACCGGACTTTCGATGTCGGCTTGCATGCGATGACCAATTTCACTCCGAAAGGGGTTCGCAACTCGCCCCTTGGCAAACTTCTCAAACAACTGCGTTTCAGCCATGACGATTTCCGCCTTTGCCAGCAGCATATGTCAGAGATCCGCTTTCCAGAACATGTTTTGCGATTCACTAATGATTTTGAGTTTTTTCGGCAGGAGGTTGCCGACCAGTTCCCACAGGAGATTGACGGGTTCAATAAACTCGTTGAAAAAATTCTCTCATTCGATGAACTTAACTTGAATGACAAGGAAACTTTAGGATCTCGTCCCATTTTGGAAAGTTTTATAAAGAACCCTGCATTAATCGACATGCTCAACTGTCCTTTGATGTATTACGGCAATGCACGCGAAGGCGATATGGATTTTTACCAGTTCGTCATCATGTTCAAAAGTATCTTCATCGAAGGCTTTGCCAAACCGGTGGGTGGGATGAACTATATCTTGCACTTGCTGGAAGAAAAGTTCAAACAACTGGGCGGAGAATTGCGTATGGGATCTGGGGTAACTTCTATCAATTCAGAAAAAGGAACGGTAGAATCGGTGACTCTGGAAAACGGCGAACAGTTGAACGGAGAGAATGTCATTTCTTCAATGGGTTATGTCGAAACCTTGAACCATTGTTCGCCGCCACTGAATGAAACTGGAGATTGTGAAACCGGTCGGATGTCTTTTATGGAATCTTTATGTGTGGTCGATCGCGAACCGCGAGACTTGGGTTACGACAAAAGCATTGTCTTTTTTTCTACCCAGCCGAAATTCGACTATAGGGTTCCCGCCGATATGATCGACATCACCTCTGGAGTTCTTTGCTGCTCCAACAATTTTAGTTACCCTCAACCCATGAAAGAGGGTTTGATTCGACTTACAAATATGGCCAATTTCGCCCAATGGGACTCATTAACGCGAAAAGACTACGTCCAGGCAAAGAAGAATTGGAGAAATCAGGCATTGGAGTCTGTATTCACATTTTTTCCCGATTTTCGCGATAATGTGGTATTTTTAGACTCGTTTACGCCGAAGACCATCAAAAAATATACCGGACACCTTAACGGGGCTGTCTATGGGTCTCCACGTAAAATAAAAAACGGTAAAACCCCTGTAAACAATCTATTTATATGTGGAACAGACCAGGGGTTTCTGGGAATTATCGGCGCCACTTTGAGTGGCATTTCAATGGCCAATCTGCACGTATTGCAGAAATAGGCGTAAAAAAAAAACTGACTTGCGAAAAGTAAATGAGTAAACCACCGCCGCCACGAAACTGGTTAAAAGATATTCAGTCGGCTTACGACACCGTTGTGATAGGAAGTGGCTTGGCAGGAATGACCTCTGCCAACCTTCTTGCCAAGCTGGGTCACAAAGTCTTGCTGGCCGAACACCATTATAATCTAGGTGGAATGGCAACCTGGTTCAAGCGCAAGGGAGGTCATATCATGGACATCTCCCTTCATGGTTTTCCTTGCGGAATGATCAAAACACTTCGCAAATATTGGTCACAAGATATTTCCGACCGAGTCATTCAACTCAAAAACGTCCGATTCGATAATCCCCAGTTTTCTGTAAATACTTCTTTCGATAAAATCGATTTCACTCATATTCTCAAAGAGCGTTTTGGCATTCTTAAAGAAGTCATTGACGAATTTTTTCATACCGCCCGTGGAATGAATTTTTACGACGACATGGTTATGACCACGCGCGAGTTATTTGAAAAATATTTTCCTGGTCGAACCGATGTCTGGCGGTTCCTTATGGAACCTATCACCTATGCCAACGGTTCAACGCTTGATGACCCGGCAATTACTTATGGCATTGTCTTCTCGAACTTTATGGATAAGGGCGTCTTCACTTATCAAGGCGGCACCGATCATCTTATCAAGGAAATGAAAAAAGAGCTCCTTAGTAATGGAGTGGATATACGCACTCACTGTATGGTCGAAAAAATTTATGTCGAAGATAAAACAGTGCAGGGCGTTCGCATCAACGGTCAGGACATAGCCTGTAAATCCGTTCTTTCAAATTCCAATATTGTAACGACGATTGAACAGCTCGTTGGTGAAGAACAATTTGATCCTGAATATATTAAAGAGGTGAAAAATGTTCGGCTCAATAATTCCAGTTGTCAGGTCTATATGGGAGTCAAAAAAGGTGAAGTGATTCCGCATGTAGGCGATCTTCTATTTTCTTCTGAAGCCGATGAATACTGTACTGAAAAAATATTGAGCAAGGATATTACCAGCCGCACTTTTTCATTCTACTATCCAGAAATTCGTCCTGGGACGGATCGATATTCCATCGTATCTTCCACCAATGCGAGATATAAAGACTGGGCCAATCTCAGCGAAGAAGAATATCGGCGCGATAAACACGACCTGGAACAATCTACCCTGGATGCACTTGGAAAATATGTTCCTGATATCCGCAATAAAATTGACCATGTAGAAGCCTCCACGCCAAAAACTTTTAAACGCTATACCTTGCATCCGTCAGGAACTTCTTTCGGCACTAAATTTGAGGGCCTTAAAGTCAGCCGCGATCTTCCCAAGCAAATCAATGGCCTATTCCATGCCGGATCGGTGGGCATCATCATGTCCGGTTGGCTGGGAGCCGCTAATTACGGAGTGATTGTAGCCAATGAAACCGACAAGTTTTTGAGACAACTGAGCCCAAGCCTCGTTACCGCGTAAAGCAATTCCCCGAAAAAATGGTTTTCCGCAACTCCTTCCTTTCTTCTTCTCCCATTTTAATTTAATATTGCTGCATGGAATTCGATTTTAAAGGACAAACTGCTGTTGTCACTGGTGGCACGCGCGGCATAGGCCGGGCTATTTCTGAAGCATTTCTCAAATCAGGGGCCAAAGTCATCGCCACCTACCGAAGCAATGAAGAAGAAGCAAAAAAATTTGAAGAGGCTAATTCAGCACATGCAGAATGTCTAGACATTCACAAATTTGATGTCACCCGTTATGATGAAGTAGAAACGTTTTACAAAGAAGTCGAAAGCAAATACGGGGCTCCACAAATCGTGGTTGTCAGTTCAGGAATTCGTGCGGATTCTATAGTAGGTATGATGAAAACGGAAGACTGGAACAATGTTATCGATACCAATTTGACGGGCACCTTTAACGTTTGCAAACTTGCCGTTCAGCACATGATGCGGCAAAAATATGGTCGCATCATTACTCTGACCTCCCCGATTGGCAAAATCGGTTTTGCCGGGCAGGCCAACTACGCGGCATCGAAAGCGGGACAGGTTGCCCTGGTTAAATCTTTATCCAAAGAGGTGGCCAGTAGAAAAATTACTGTCAATTGCGTTTCCCCTGGTTTTATCGATACAGAATTTATTTCCGATTTGCCCGATGAGCAAAGGGATGCTTATAAAAAACAAATTCCCCTCAAACGATTTGGGGTTGCGCAAGATGTCGCCACACCCGTATTGTTTCTCGCCTCAAAAGAATCTTCTTACATCACCGGATCGGTGTTAGAGGTAACCGGAGGCCTATAATAATGTCGCAGGATTTTCTTCAATACATTCCACACCGTCCGCCATTTTTATTCGTCGATAAAGTAATAGAAGAAACTGAAGATACCATCAAAGCCGAAAAAACCATTGATCCCGGAGAACCATTTTTCCAAGGCCATTATCCTGATCGACCCATTATGCCAGGGGTATTGATCTTCGAGTCTATTTTTCAAACGGGAGCGATTATGATGGGAAAGCGTATTGCTAATGAAGGTCGCATCCCTGTTCTTACACGGGTCAACAACATAAAACTCAAGCACGCCGTTAACCCTGGCGACACCTTACAGATTGAAGTAAAGTTAAATGACCTTGTAAGTTCTGCAGCTTATATGACAGGCAAAGCATCCGTGAATGGAAAAACCGCTGTAACTCTTGAATTCACTGCCATGCTGGTTGAGGATGCAAAATGAGTCCCATTAGCATGGGATGCAATAAATCAAAACTATATGAAGTGAATGAATGAAAATCTGCTTCTAGATTGAAAGTATCTCGAATGAGTTTTTTAAACTTGGAAAATAAAAATATTCTGGTGATGGGGGTCGCAAATAAAAAAAGCGTGGCATGGCATATTGCAAAAACCCTGGAAGAAGAGGGTGCCACGGTCCTTTATAGCGTACGGTCTGAGGACAGGAAAAAATCTCTCGACAAACTCCTCGCGGGAAAACCTGTATTCATCTGCGATGTTGAAAAACCTGAAGATATTGAACGTCTAAAAAATAATATCGGGAAAGAATATAAGAGCCTACATGGTCTGGTACATTCTATAGCGTTTGCTAATTATTCGGAGGGTTGGAAACCTTTTCATGAAACACCTCGGAAAGATTTTTTACAATCCATTGACATAAGTTGTTATTCGTTGATTGCACTGGCTGATACGTTAAAGAGTTTGCTAGACAAAAAAGCCTCCGTCGTAACAGTTTCAATTTCTACCACCCGTATGGCTGCAGAAAATTATGGCTACATGGCACCCGCTAAGGCCGCACTGGATTCAACACTATGTTTTCTCGCTAAATCGTTCAGCTCATTTTCAGAAATTCGGTTTAACTCTATCAATCCCGGCCTTCTAAAAACATCCGCCTCTGCTGGCATCCCGGGTTATATTGATTCCTTCCTCCATGCTGAAAAAGCAACGCTAAGAAAAAAGGCCCTCACCACTAAGGAAGCTGCCAACGCTGCGGTCTTTTTACTGAGCGAGCGTTCAAGCGGTATCAATGCTCAGGGGGTGGTTCTCGATGCAGGTATGTCCATAAATTATTTCGACCAAAACCTGATAAAACCCCACTAGCACCCCTCCGGGACAGGAAGTTTTTGGATAGGATTAACACGCGGGAGGTAATGCCAGAGATTTTTGCAAAAGGCTCACCCTCCTTTTGGCCCTACGCAGAGTAGTGCTAGAGTTGGAATTTTTGTTTGAGGATGGTAGCGCAGGCATGATGATTGTTATCGCGTAAAGTATCCATTTGTTTATTAAGTTTTTCGCGTATTTCAGAATCGCTTGGATTGAGTTGATAGTCCTGAATAATTTCTTCCACGCTTGAAATGTAGTAATTGATCATTTTATTGTCACCAATTTTTATAAACTCACTGGTTCTGGCTTGCATTAGGATCAATCCTTTTCCCTGCTTGGATTTATGAACGGGTCTCACAATTTTTTCTAACTCCGGAGACTCTATTTCCCCTGTTTCATAAGATCGGCTCATTCGCTTCTTGATTTCATCCAGCATGGTTAGTTCTTTGGCTTTTTTAGCGGACTCATTGCCCGCATATAAAAATTTGCCGCTCTTTGTTTTTCACCCTTTAATACATAAGTATCACCCATTCGTGTCAGGAAGATACCTTCAAATTTTGGGTTGCGATAGGTCTTGGCCAATTCTAAACCTTCACTAAAAATATGAATCGCATGTTCGGTGTCTCCTGATTCCACATACATTTTTCCCAGTTTATGTAGAATTTCCATTTCTTCTTTCCGTTTACTGAGACGGCGAGCCAGTGATAGACTGGCTTCAAAATATTCTTCAGCTTGTTTATAATCCTTCGCACCTGAAAAACATGAACCCAAATGGTTGAATATTATACTTAGACAAATTCCATTACCTGCTTCTTTTGCTTTATGTTGTCCTTCTTTCAATGCATGAATGGCTTTTTCCAATTCCCCTTTTTGTTCATAGGCTAGACCCAATCTTGCCCAACTGATTTCCGATTCAACCTCAATGTCATTTATTCGTTCAAGGCTTTGTTTTTTTAATATACTTTGAATCGCTTCGTCCGATTTTTTTGTAGCTATAAAATAGGTAGCCAATTCGTTAAGAATTTTGCACTCCAAATCAACCATTGCAAGCTTTTCAGCAAGCTTCCTCGCCTGATCGAGGTGGTCTTTAGCATCTTCGTGTTTAGATATGGAATTTAAAAAAATTCCAAGATTAAGGAGATGATAAGTTTCCAAATCTTCGGTTTGCAACCTTTGTGAAGTTTTTAAACCTGTTTCTAGCAATTCCCGGCACTCTTTAGGGAAAAAATGAAAACACAAGAATGGGCCGATCCCTCTCATATAAGAGCTAAACAGCTCTGCGGATTTCTTGCCTTCTACACTACCTTTATGGACCCGGTTTAATCCGCAACTAATATTTTCCCACTCTTGATGAAATAGCTTCAGGCCTTCACCGGCTATTTCTCCGCTCTTGGAAAAAGATTCGGCCGCAGCGTCCAACACTGACAAATAAAAATTTGCATGCAGCATTCTCGCCTCCCGAAAATCTGCTTCCGGCAGGTAATATTTGAGTTGCTCCTTGATCCAACTATGAAGAACATATCGTTTGTTAATAAGGTCACTTTTTATAAAACCAAATTTCAACAAGTTTTGTAGAGATTCTTCATTCTGCTCTGTCACCCTGACTGCAGCCTGCAAATCAAAAGTACCGGGGAACACGGCCAGTCTACACAAGACCTTCTGGTCTTTTTCATTCAATGAATAAAAAATAGCTTTGAAGGCAGCTTGTAGGGACTCTTCAAACTCATCGCTCTTTTCCAACAAGGAGTCTTTCCAGTGCTTGCGAAACAATGCTAAAAAGTCAATTGGATTGATTTTCATATTGTAGGCAAGAAAATTTCCACAAACTTCGAGAGCCAATGGGAGCCCCCGACACAATTTGGCAATCTCTCTTGAATTTGGTTTCAATCTAAGCGAGCAGTCCGCTAAAAATTCCTGAGCCGAATCCACATGCAATGGCTGAATTTCCTTAGAGATAGCACCTATCAGATTGATCTTGGTATTTGAAGTCGCAATGACCAGCCAGGAATCCGATGGTTTAAGGACTTTAATCTGATCCGCCTGGGCAACATTATCCAAAAATAGAATTCCCTGTTGGTTTTTTAATACCTTTTTATAAAATCTATTTAAATGAGTTTTGTTTGCGGGAATGAATTCAGCCGGGCGCAAAGAAAGAAGAATTTGCACCATTGCATCGCGAGTCGACATGGGCTCATTTCCCCCACCCTTTAGATCCAAATATAATTTTATATTCTGATGAGTGTATTGGTATTTTTTTATCAACTCCAAAGCCAATGTGGTTTTTCCGATGCCTTGTCTTCCATACAGGATTACTGTTGAGCTTCCTTTTTGAATTTCTTTTAATATTTCAAAAGTGATTTCGTTTCGTCCATAAAACTTTTCAGAATAGGTAGGGGGTCGACTTAACCTTTCCTTTACTTCTGTTCGGGATTTTTCCAGCTTTAAAATCCATTCCGCCACCTTTTCTGGAGAGTCTGGTAAAGGTTCTTTTTTCATGGAATTTGCTGAATTCTGGCTCTCTTGGGGATTTGCCTTATCCGACTTTGGTTTTTGCAAAAGGAGGTAAAAAACTAAAATACTGACCAGAATGATTACAAAAGTGAACACCCAATAACTCATAATAGTATCCAATGGATTAACAAAGGTTTTTGATTTGACTTTACTTCGGACTGGTTCACTGTCTAAAGCCCCAATAAATTAATTAGTTAACGAATTTTAATTATCAATCCTTCCAAGATTACTGAAATATCGCAGCCTATTTAGCCTCATAGCAATCCTGCAATTCATTCTTGCTAAATAGAATAGCAATTGACATGCCATATT
>Ga0209992_10002628_pt1 | contig 16127 bp, 21 predicted proteins | sample 2SBtaG_2_FD_182564 | JGI IMG/M metagenome (GOLD analysis project Ga0209992, IMG submission 182564) | Deep subsurface microbial communities from Kolumbo volcano to uncover new lineages of life (NeLLi) - 2SBTROV12_ACTIVE470 metaG (SPAdes)... | ecosystem: Environmental > Aquatic > Marine >... | reverse complement strand
TAGAAACGGTGCCGGTAACATTTGTGTTTGTGATACAGCCATTATTCTTCCTCCTTCTTTTTTAATTTCTCTTTAACTTTACCAGCTACAACTGTAGTTCCTATAGCAGCGCCTCCAATTTTAGCACTTGTTTTTAATTTTTTACCTAGTGCTCTTACCTCGTCCATTGCTTCTTTGTTCTCTGCTTTTTTAGCCTCTAATTTTTTGTTTTTTGCTGCTAATTTTTCTTTTGCGCTAGTATCTATTTTGTACTTTGAATGTTTTTCTTGTTTAATAGCTTCTTTATGTTCAGCTCCTCTTGGAGCTTTTTTAACTCCTGGACGAGATGTTCCTCGTACCCATGGTAAATTTCCTACCGGTCCGCCTCTACTCAAACGTTTACGTGTAAGTTTATTTCCTCTTAATGCTATATCACCCATTATACTACCTCGCTTAATCTTTCCGAAACTTCAAACATATCTTCCGCTCCTTGATTTCTTTTACCTTTTTGTTCTAATTGTTTCATTACATCTTCCATACGTTCAGCGCCTAGATCAATATCTCCATCACCTGCGCCTCTAACAGCATCAGCTGTCATTACAAATTCATTTACACTTAATCTTGCTGGTACATCATCTGCTTTTTCTTCTGCTCCTAAATCTACAAAGCCACCAGTTTCTCTATAATCTTTTTCCATACCACCAAGGTCCATGATCCCTCCTTCTCGAGCCATTGTTCTTGGTCTAGCCATTGGTCCACTAGCCATTTGATCAAATATTTTTCTTGCTTCTTCTATAGCTTTTTCCATAGACAAACTTGGATCTGCTTCCATTAGATCATCTATAATTCTTTCCATAATTTCATTATTAGCATCCATTTCAATACCACCTGCCATCATCATTGGCATTCCACCATCAGCCGCATAGAACTGACCAACGTTTCCTTTACGTTGAAGATCAGCTTGTCTCATGATACCTGTAATCCCACCGATCTCATCTTCTACTCCACCAGTCAAGACATCTTCTATTGCAAAGTCTGCTTTAGATCCTAAAGCGTATGGTTGTCTTCTAGGCATCTCAGGCATAGGTCTCATAGGTGACTGTTCAATTATTTCTTCTTCTGTCATCTCTTCTCTTGGATCACCTCTTTTTTTTCTTATAAAATCTTTAATCTTTTCTATCCAGATAGCTTCATCTATAAAAGGTGCTCCCATTCCACGTCTGCCACCTTCCATAATTCCTTCTTTTATTTTTTCAACGATTTCTCCACCAGCATATCCAATTCTTCCACCGTCTGCTGCTACTTGAGGAAAAAGTCCTGGTGTAAAACCAAACTGATCAGCTAAACTTTCTAGTTCGGCTTGGTCTTTTGCTCTCGCAATAGCTCTTCTCATTCCAGGGAAACCTCCTGCTGATTTAAAATTTTCATCCCAATCACCTGATTGACTAAAATTTTCTATTTGATCTTGTTTAGCTTCAGTTCCAATACCTAATAATGGTAAGGCACTTGCTGCACCGATACCAATCTTAGCTAAAGTTTTTGGATTGCTAAAAGCTTTTTTAGCAAGAGACATAAGACCTGAGCCACTTTGTTCTCTTGCAGCTTTACCAGCCCAATCAAAAGGAAGAGCTTTTCCTTTCATTAATCCACTTAATCCTTTAAACTGCGTTCCAGGTATTCCCATGGTACCTGCATATAATAATGCTGCTTTACCTAAAGGACTTTTAATTAATTTTTTTGCACCACCTACAAGTTTACTTCCAATTTTTTTAATTGGCTTTGTAATTTTTTTAAAGAAACTTCCTAAACCATAAGCTCTTCTTCCTGATTCAGTATCCATGATACCACCATAAGCTGCTGGTTCTCTCATCATAACTTCTTCAGCTGTTATATCTTCTTGAGGAGCTTGAACACCCATCTGACTAGCTTTATAAACTGATTGATACCACTCTTCAAAAGACATAACAGGTTCCTGTAACTCTTTCATTTCAAATACATATTGCATGTATTCTTCTTTTAATTGAGCTAACATCTGCTCTTGTCTAGGATCTTGAGGTCCTTCATCTCCTTCATATTTAATAGAAGGAGCCCCTGTCTCTAATGTATCTGTAATTTGTTCTTCAAATAGTGCCATAATTTTGCTTCATTTAAGTTAAGAGCAGGTGAAAATTCCTGAGCTTACACTTTAGCTTGTTTTTCCAAACAAATCAAGTGCTGGCATGATGACTTTGACGTCTCTTCGAATGTCCTTTTCATCAATTCCCTTAGCTTTCCATTCCTCTTCAGTCTTGTATATTTCTCCTGTTTTAAGGTTAGAAATAGTAGTTATTATTTTATCTGGTTTTATTTCTTGCATTATGTTGTTACCTCTTTTTTAATGTTTAAATAGCTCACAGCAAAATCAAAAGAATCTGCACTGCCAGCTTTGATTGTAAGGGTTGTTCCACCCTCTACTATTAATGGTTGGGTTAATAATTCTTTAGTTACATTAGCTGTTAAGGTGGCGGATTTAATAGTCGTAATAGCGTTATTTGTAACAATAGGATTAGGAGTGCCAGCAGAAGTTACTAAAATAGATTTAATAAGATATGTTTCACTTACTAAAGGATTACCAGAACCAAATGGATTTAATTCTCCATTAGTGGTATCATTATCTATTCCTGCAAATTTATATTGATTAACAACAGCCATTATTCCATAAAGAAAGCTTTAGCTTCTATCTCCTGTTTTAATTCTTCTTGAAATGTTGTGTTTAATTTTTCTAATACACCGTCTAAATCTCTAACTAAAGATTGAGCTACATCTTCTCTATATTCTTTGCTTGCTCGGGTTAATGTTTGTACTATCTTGGCCATAGACTTGCTAGCCCTCCTTGAGAGTAGTGATGACTACCTCTTGATTGTTGATAACCTCCACTATAGGTACCTCCAGGAGTCCATGATCCTGTTGTTCCTGCTTTAGCTCCTCCACTATAAGTTTTGCCACCACCATCACCCTTACCACTTTGATCTGTTTTTGTTATGTAGTTTTTCTTACCACCACCTGATGTGGTTTTCTTTTTAAGAGTATCAAAATATTTTTTTTGCTCATCTTGTTTCTTTTTTAGACGAGCTTTGTGAATAGCCATTTTTTTTGCAAACGCCGTAGGATTTGTTTTTGCTAAGTTACTCCATTGCTCAGGTAGATTTTCAATAGTTTTAAGTGATTGAGCTATACTTTTCTCATACATAGCACCTAAGTCATTTGATCCAAACATAGATTGTAAATTTTTACCAGCTAAAACCCCGCCTGTAATTTTATTCAAACCGCTTTGATCCATTATTCCATAGTTTCCTAGGCTTTTCATCCAATCTATTTGACCTTGAAGAGCTGGATTATAATTAAATGCTTTAGGGTTGGTTGCATCAAATCCACCAGCAATTCTTCCAAAAAGAGTACTATCTAGTATTTTTTTTAAAAAATTTTGTGAAGAATCTTTACTTTGTGTTAATATATTACCAGTAAAATCTTTTGCATTACTAAACATATTACCCATTTTATTTTTTAAGAATGCAAGTCCTTGTGGAGATTCATAAAAATTTTCTTTTTCTAAATCCATTTGTATATTTCCATAGGGATCACTAGCTGCGTATACTTGATCAGCAATAGTTCTTGGAGTTTGATACCTCATCTGCGCACCGGTATTTGACAGTTTATTACCTCTAAAATCTTTTTCAAAACTTAAATTATCTCCATACCCTAATATATTCCCTGTATTTACATAACCGGATTGAACAGGACCGCTATATGGATAATTATTTAAATTAAAATTTTTGGGTTGTTGAAACGTTTGGAATTCTCCTTGATTATAAAAAGGATCCGGCATCAATCCATTAGCAAAACCTACTCTAGCAATACCACCACTTGCATAATCTCTTTCCCATCTCTTTGCTATCTCGGGTAAGTTAGCATGCATATAACGTCTTTGCTTTTCTGATTTAAATGGCATTATCTCCTTCCTCCTGCGTGTACATCTAATCTAAATGTACCTAGTTTCCAGTTCGAATCTACAGCCGTATTTGATATTTTAACAGCCACAGATCTTGCTCTTGCTCTGCAAGATTTATAGTTAGTGCTGCTTGTAACAGTAAATGGCCCTAATGTCGAGCTTACAGCTGATTGATTGGGAAAATTTCTAAGGTCTAATTGAACAATGGTGTTCCCTGATTGAGATATAAAGTCAGGTAAAAATCTACTAATTCTCATAATAAATTCTCCATCCCCTCTAAAAGTAATACCTCTTTGTTGGTCTTGAGTTATATCAAAATCTCCTGAAAGAATATTAGCAGGTACAGCATATTCAGTTCCACTTAATAAATAGTTTACACCTGTTTCATGTTCATAATAAACTGTACTTCCATCCGTATTTCCTTCAACATCAAAAGATGCATCGTCTCCTGCATCATATGCAGTAGCATGAGGTAACCCAAATACAGCAGAATCAACCCAAGTAGTTCTTCTAAAAATAGTACTGGCATTTGTAAACCATATAGGTCTTTCAGGTGTTGAATCTAAGTAACTATAATAAACTGATCTATCTACAACATTAGAGTTTTCAGTTGGATAGAACCATATGATTTCTCCAAACAAGTTATTAAGACCACAATATATTAATTGGTTAGAAGTTTTATTAAGATTATCATAAACATAGTCTTCAACTAAACAGTCCATAGATTCTAGTTTACCAGTAAATCTAAAGAAACCGTTTTCAGACATCCAGTAAGCTGCTCCATCTACCTCTACAGCGGCGTTCATTCCTATTAATCCACAGTTTGTTCCTACTTGTTCGTAGGCGAAAGTAAATGGAGTTCCTACAAAACGCATAGTAAATAATGAGGTATCCGTCCATACGTAAATTGCATTTCTACCAAGCTTAGCTCCCATGATCCGTGATCCGGCGGCCAGTCTTTGTGTACCAGCACTATTGGTTGCTGTTGGTGTCCATGTATTTATATCTTCTTGATTCGAAAATCTTATAAACATTTCATCTTGAGTAGCTATATTACCTATCTCTGTTTCTGTTCCAAATAAAACTAAGTGACGGTCAGGTGTTGATACTAACATGTCTCTTGAAGCTGTGGGCGCTCCACTAATAATAGTTGCTCTTGTAGCCGTTGCATTTGAAGCGTTTGAATCCCATTCAAATACAGCACTGTTATGAATTAAAGCAATAACATTATCTCCTAAATTATCAATCGACCATAGTCCGGGGTCAGTGGTTTTATCTGTGTTAGATGAAGCTGATCCCCATCCAGCCCAAGCTGGTCCTGAAGCATCATAAACTTTTGTTCCGGTACTAAAAGCTTTTCCTGTGTCTCCGGGACATCCTGCTCCTCCGGTTCCTGTTCCAGTTCCAAGAACCCCTCTAGTAACTCCTGTAAGATCATTACCAGAAACTCCTGTGTAAGAAATTAATTCGCTGGTAGCAACCGTTCCAATTGTGTTTCCAATGTAAGCATAATTAGTTCCTGAAGTTGGAAAACCTGCAGTGCTAGCTAGTGTAATACTTGTTCCACTTCCTCCTGTTCCAGCACAGTCAGCGCTTAGTGATCCATTTAATGTTGTTTGACTTGAAGCTAAAACATTACCACCCCATAATGATATACCATAACCATAAGCTCCTATTTGTTCAGCAGGTCCTATGTGATAGTATCTATAATAAGTTATTCCTCCAGAAGTGGTTGCACCGCTTCCTGTTTCTTTATCAGGTAATGTAATAGTAAAATTATCTGCATCTACTACGGATGTAACCATAAATTTTTTATCACAAAAATCTGTAGCCCCATAATTAGAATTAGTTATTGCACTGAAGGTAGCTGTATCTCCAAATAAACATATGTCACCGGCTACAAAGCCATGTGCTGTAGCTGTAATGGTAACTTCATAAGAATTATTAACTGTAGTAAATGCATTCGTAATAGCTGTTCCTGAAGGATTAACTAAAGGTGTAATGTCATAATAGACACCACCTGTATAAGCATATAAAATTCTGTTGGTTCCTATAATGGAATATTTAATAGAAGCTTTAGTAACTATGTGATGAGTTTTTCTAGCTACTCCAGTAAGTTTGTTTTCACCTAACTGTTTCCAGCCTCCTATTTTTTCAGGAGTACCATATCTAAATCTAACATTTTCACCACTTTGCCATTGAGCTTCAGCTCCTGTCGGTGTAACTTGCTTATTGAATCCAGGTAAAAAACCAATCTTTTGTAACATATAACCTCATTATAATACTATTTAACAATTGCTGGTAGACCTAGTATAGGTCTTCCGTCAAACTTGTTCTTTTCAGCAAATGGGCCATTTACATGATTATAATGTAGAAATACTTGACCGCAAATGTTCCCGTCAAAAGGCTCTCGCCAATGTTCGAGATCGCATCCACTATATACTAGCATATCTCCTACTTCAAGTAAGACTTTAGTGCCTTCTGGGGCATCAGGTTTATGAATTTGTTTATCTTCATCTAGGACGGTATCCATCCCAGTACCATCTATAAATATAGGCCATGGATCTCCACCAAGGTTTAACGTGGTGGATATTTCACAACTAGGTCTATCTTTATGTCGTTTTAGAATATCTCCTTTTTTATATAATCTAGCATATGAATAAGTAGGTATTAAATCTAACCCTGTTTCTTCTTTCATTTTGGGAAGTACCTTCATCAACAGAGTTTCCATTACATGATCAGCATAATGTGAATAGGTATTAGGCACTTGTTTATCTGTCCATGTACCCAGCATACCAGTGTCATAGGTTAAATTATTATCGTACATAAATTTAACCGCATCTCTTTTTAATAAGAAATAATTAAAAATAAAGTTAGCTAAGTCATAGTTAACTGCTTTTTTAATTACTTTATATTTATTAAATTTTTCCATTTTTCTGGGGATTCTTAGGCATTACTTCATATATAATACCATCTTCTTTTTTAATTTCTAGTCCTTCTTTACTATAAAATAAGTTTTTAATTTCTTCTTCATTGGTAAGGGGTCTTCCATTTAAATTGTTATTGTTGGGATCATATAACTTAATAACACAGGGGACTTTTTCAAAACCTAATTCTTTAGCCATTACCATTCTATTATTACCAACAGTAATTTTTAAAGTTCCCTCTTTTAATTGACGGATAAAGACAGGATCTCGCATACCATAAGTTTGAAGAGAAGTTTTAAGAGTTTGATTAAAAACTTTTTCTTCGCCATTAATAAACTCGGGTCTTGTAAGATGAGTAATATCTTTAGTGGGTACTTCTTTATATATTAAACCGGTCATTGAAAACCTTCTTGTATAAAATTAAAACTTATAGAAATTCTGGTTTCATTAGATTTATTGGGTTCTACCTCATGCCATAACCATGAAGGAAAAATTATAATTCTTCCTTCTTTAGGCTCCATATCTACTTCGCTCCATAAAGCTGGAGGTTTTTCCATATCTTTTCTTACAGGTAATATACTTTGAGGACCTGGTCGGGGATCTCTAAGAATTAATTTTCCTGAATTAGGTAGACTCTTTACATAGTACACCCCACTAAATAAACTATTGGGATGGACGTGAGATTTATTATAAGCATTTGGATAATTAATATTGGCCCACATATTACCTAGCTTAGGTTTTCTATCTAATAATTCTGCTTCCCAAATTTGGTGAATAGCTAAAAATAATTGGTCAACTATAGGTTTGTATTCTGGGTTTTGATGCATATTTGTTGTAGAATGCCATCCTTTAATATTAGTTTTTTGAACTCCTTTATCTTTTTGAGACCACTCCATAATATCTTTTTCTAATTGAACATTGAGTGAAGGTGCCTCTGGAATATCAATAACATAAATTGGAGTTGGAAAAAAATATCTTCTAAACAACATAACTAAACCATCCTGTAATAATTGTTTTAGATTCAGTCTGACTAATCTGACCTCGGTGAGTGTGGGTCCAACTACCAGGCCATATTAAAGTTAAACCTTTCTTTGCAGGAGTAGTTATATTTTGATATTTAAATTCAGTGCCTCCATCTTTAACATTATTTAAATAAGTCATAAAAACTAAATGTCTTTTAATAGTTTCCTTATGACCTGTATTTTCCCAGTGCCATGTATAATAACCTTCACCGGGTTGGTAGTGTTGTATTTTAATATTATGTTCAATATTAAAAGGGTGTACGTTTTTTGCATCTGTAAAGGTTTCAAGATAATTATTACAACATTGATGTAAATATTTTAAATAACTAGGAATATGAAAATTTATTACAGGGACAGGACAAAACATTTCTGTTCCTTTTTTTACTTCTTCTTTTACCTTAGAATTTTGTCCTACTTGACCTGGGTATTTTTGTTCGGGATGATCGTTAAAAAATTTTATTACTTGGTCACAAACATTTTCAGGAATATAAAAACCTTTTATAAAAGTAGTAGAATCCAATTGATGTTCGATCATCTAAAAGGTGTTCCTCCAAACCACACCACTAAAGATTGTCTCACTCCTCGAGTGACCGGCTTAACTCTATGATTAATAAAAGAAGCAAAAGCAATTCCTTTTCCTTGTTCCAGAGGCTTAGGACGGCTTTTTGATCCGACCTCTAAGTCTCCTCCTTCAAATTCTGAGGGATGATTTAATAAAATAGTCATCGAAATTTTTCTTACAGGAGGTTCGTTTTGAAAAACAACATCCGAATCTGTATGCCAATCATAAAACCCTCCTACCGGATATTCTGTAAACTGTGCTTGTTCTGTAATTTTAATATTATCAAAACCAAAATGATTGTTATTTGCTCTTTGAATAAAAGTATCTAAATGGTCGTACATAGGCGCCATTTCTTGAAATGGTATCCAGCTAATAGTAGTCACTCTTTTGTTATTATCGACACCTCCGCCAGGACGATTCAATCCCACTTGAGCTGTTTGAGGTGGTTGTCTTCTCCCACATTCTATAATCTGTCTACATTGATCTGGTGTAAATAATGGACCTATTGTTTCAATGACATAACTTTTCCATTTAGGTTCTGTTATTATTTTATTTTCATACATTAAGTTACTCCTCGGTTCATAATAGGGTCAAATAAAACATCCATGTTACCAGCAACGGTTACTCTTTCCCCTGGTCCATTAAAAGGATACACACAATGTCGCATATCATAAGGAAATATAAATAGATCTCCTGCAGTTAATTTATAGGGTTGATAATCTACATTAGCAAATTGTCCGGACGAAGAACCCAGTATCATTAATTGACCATTTAAAGGTTGGTCCGAAGATGAATATTCCACACCATAATGTTCAGGTGTGTCTAGTACAAGTACGGAAGATAGTCCTGTATATAAAGTTCCTTGATGAACATGAATAGGATTATACTCATGTTCTTTCATTCGATTAACCCATACCGAAGATAATGTACATGTATAACCTTTTATTCTATTCCAGTCTAAATAATGTTTAAATGCTCTATAATAAAAATCAATAACTTGTTGAGGTAAAAAATTATGAGGATATATTTTTTTTTCTGGAACGTCTGGCCCGTCATAGAATAAAGATTTTTCATTTTTAATTTTACCTACTAATTGAGGATTAGCTGCGGGAAGTTCGTTAAACTTATCCTTATATATATTTTTAAGTTGCAAGAGTATGTCGCGCGGGATTTTATATCTTAAAACTGATTGACCTAAAAATACTACGTTAAATTCCATTCTTCTCCTTTTTAAAATCTACTGTCGACATAAAATTAAAGGACAAAGCATATTTAGTTATGTCTTCTTCAATCTTGGGGACCTTATGTAATAACATAGAATTAAAAAATAATAAATCTCCTTTTAAAGGAGTGTGGGTATAATCTATTTCTTTAAATATAATGGGGACCGAACAGTTATTTAAATACATAATAGCAGATAAATTAGAATTGCCATGGGAATGTTCTAAGGTTTCATTTCCTTTACTCATTTTAATACCCCATGCATCAGTCAGCCTACATTCTCCCACTAGGCCTCCTTCTCTTAAATATTTAAAACTTTCATTTAAAATTTTATGTAGCTCTTTATCCCCATTAAAATAATTCCAATCTGTCATTTCACCTTGAACGTAGGTTCTATTGTTTTTATTAGAATTAATTTTAATTCCTTTTTCTATTTCATTTATAAAATAATTCGTGTTTATTTCTTTAAGTGTAAGGTAATAAAGAAAGACTTCTGTATATATTTTTTCAATAATTTGTTTACGTATCATTTAAATTAATTTCCTTATAACTTTTAGCTGCTTCTCGTATGGTGGGAATTTCCTCATTGGGTAGTACTTGAATTGGAAATTCTTTAAAGCCTAGCTCTATACCAGATAAATATCTATTGTTGCCGTAAACCACTTTATATTTATCTCCTTCTTCAACCACTAATAATGGATTAATAATATAACCGGTTTTCTTTATATGATCTCTTATTCTTTTATATAAATCACCTTGTTTCTGGGGTCCCGGATTTCTCTCCAGGTTTATGTTCCGTAGAAATAGCTTCTCTCTTTTTACTTTCAAGTTGACCTCTTTCTTTTTTAAGTTTTTCAATTGATTCTAATTGGCCCATCACATTAAATACTTCTGGTTGACTTGAACCAGGTGTTAGGGTCGCTTTTCTATTTTTCATTATTTGAAGATAAGAATCTACTTGATGTCCATTAACATTTTTTTTATCAAAAGAACCGTCATCATTTTCTTTTTTAAGTTGTGACCATAATTTAATTTCTCTCATCCTGTCTCTAGCTGTAAGTTCCATACTAGCTTTAGCAAACATTTTTTCATCAAGATCTATTTGATAAAGTTCTTTTTTATAGTCATCATCTTGGTTTGTTATCATCTCTAGTTTCTTTTCTAACCGTTTAATTTTAGCTTCGTTTCTTCTATACTCAAAAGATAATGACATTAAATTTTCTAAATAAACGTTTTGCTCTCTAACACATTGCCAGTATTTAGCAGCTTTAGTTGGGTATTTATAATCATTTAAAACCGAAAACCTCATTTCAGTTTCAGTTCTAAATATTTGTTTTTTAGTCCAAGTGTCTCTAAGCTCTTCGGTCATTTCTTTAAATGCCAAAACATCTTTAGGATCTAATATGTTATGTAAATTAGGAGCTTCTTTTTCTATTAATGCATGTATGTTTCTTTTTTCAGTCATTTTGTATCCCTTTCATTGATAATCTTAATATAACCATAGCTGGTTATAAGTCAAGTATTAAGATGATGTAACAGTAACAGTTGCCGCCGCTGCCATTGAATATTCCTCAACTACATTTGATGATGTAGGGGGAGGTGAAGCAGGATAAGCTCCAAAAAACCAACCTGTTGTTCCAGTTTGCTGTGTGCCTCTACTTCTAAAATCTGGATTACTAGGATTTGCGCCAGCAGACCAACATGTTCCATCCCATTCTTGAGCTGCAAGAGTTCCACTTGGTTGACTTGTACAACCATTTACCGCCACTGTTGCACTTCCATACATATTACCAGACGACGTATTTCCTGCTGCGTTTCCTGATGTCCATGACGTTCCATTAAATGTTTGTGTTGCGCCTGGTCCATTTTCAACTGCAAGAGTTGCAGTTTGTGTTCCCGCAAATTTATTAAAATTAGCACTTGGATTAGCTGCACCTGCAGTCCAAGAGCTTCCATTATAAAGATTAAATGCGTTTGTGGCTGTGTTAAAATTTTCGCCACCTCCTGCATAAGAAGTCGTTTCACTTGGTCCTCCGGCATCTGCTCCTCTAATGTTAGTAGGATAAACAGTTTCACCAGACCAAGATGCACCATTATATGAATTTACAAGATTTGAAGTCCAAGGTGGACCACCACCTACACCAAGTGCTGAGGTTTGAGAACCCCCTCCAGCCACCTGTGTAAAGGACACTGGATAATTTCCTGATGTAGTCCAATTAGTTCCATCATATTCAGCAGTAATATTTGATCTTCCGCTTGGATTATCTCCAGACCAAGCTAGTCCTGCTGTTAATGTACCTGCACCAGCTGGACTTGCATGGGCAGTTGGCATTACGTTTTGCGTACTAAACGCTGACGATGCATAAAGATATCCTTTTAATGCTTTTGTTGTTGTGTTGTACCACATGTCCCCATAAATTGGGTTACTAGGATCCGCAGATCTAATTGGTATATTGTTTCCGTGTATATCTATATAAGTTGCCATAATTTTTTAACTTACTGTTATTGTCTGTGTTGCTATTGATCCTGGACCTGAATACTCTTCAACAGTTTGATGTGGAGCAGATCCGCCTCCAACAGCTAAAGAAGTCGAAGCAGATCCTGCAGGACCTGCGCCTACTGTATTACCCATACTTGATCTTGGTGTGCTCATACCGGTAGGATTGTTACTCCAACAAGTTCCATCCCATATTTCGCAAATAGCGTCATCAAAACATACAGCTGATGCTTGTTGTCCTGAAGCATTTCCAGAATCCATAGCTGCGTTTAAACTATTTACCGTAGTCCACGCACCACCATTATATTCTTCTGTAGCGACACCTACTGGGGTACCAGGGGCTCCTCCCATAACAATAGCTGATGTTTGTGTGCCGCATCCTTGTGCATTATATCTTGCTGTATTTAAATCATTAGGACTGTTACTCCATGTAGTTCCATCAAATAATTCTACGTAATTTGCAACACCTGGTCCAGATCCATCATATCTTGAAGCAAGCATTCCAGCAGGCTCAACTCCTAGTGCAACACCGGCATAACCGTATTGGTTAGTAGGATTACCAGCTGTCCAACATGTACCATCAAATGCTGAAGAATTTTTAGCAGGTGTAGGTCCTCCATCTCCAGCAGCAACTGCTGCAGTTTGAGTTCCAAAACCATTAGTGTAATCACCATTATTTGTCATAGCATTAGTATTTGTCCAAGACGAACCATCATAAGATTCAGATTGCTCGTTTGGTGCAGTTGTACTTCCAAAAGCTAAAGCCGCAGAAGTAATACCGGCAGCTCCTGATGCATTGTGACCTGTATTTAAACTTGGAGCACTTGAAAAAACTCCATTGCTCAAACCCGTTCTAACTTTAGCCTCTGCAGCCGTAGAGTTATACCACACCTGTCCCACTGTTAAATTACTAGGATCAGATGTAAGTTTTTCTACTTTTTGTCCGTGTATATCAAAATAAGTTGCCACTTATTACTCCTCCAAAGTTATGTCTTCTGGTCTTGTATTAGCTTCAAATCCCATAGTCGGTGCTTTTCGATCTGCAGGTAACGCATCCCAATCAGCTTGGGATTGAGTAATTTCTGCATCAACAATCGCTTGTGCTTCAGCTAAAGATTTTCTAACTCCAGCTACTCCAGCGATCCATCTGTTAGCATCTTGACTGTTAACAGGTACTCTCCACACGTCCCCAGGGTATCCTCTGCATCCAACATTTCTTGAATCATCAGGGGTAATAAAACCTTTTCCCCAATTTGTTGCTGTACAGTATTGATAGTTTGCCATAGTTTCCTCCTTAAGATGTTGTAATTGTTTTTGACTCCAAAGAGCCTCCAGCTGTAAATTCTTCCGTAGCACTTAAATCTGGGTTTCCTCCAAAAACTAATCCTAAGCTTGAAGTTCCACAACCTGAGTTAGTTCTGTTTCCTGCTGTATTCATTGAAGCAGGAGAAACTGCCCACGAAGTTCCATCCCATTGTTCACATTGTGTTTTTGGTGCTGTGCCTGAACCACCAGTCCATGCTGAAGAGGTTGTCCCCGCTCCGGTTCTACCAGATGCTGCATTATTATAAGTAGCAGGTATAGTCGACCAAGAAGTTCCATTCCAACTTTCTTGAAAACCTGCGGTTGCACTATATGAAAAATAAGCTCCTGCTGTAGAAGTGCCACATGCAAAACCACTGCTTCTTGCGTTGTTTAAAGAATTAACTGCTGTCCAACATGAACCATCATAAGATTCTGTGTTTGTATAAGTAGTACCTGCTGTCCAACTGTAACCACCTGCAGCATGCATTGTTGACTCAGTTCCCCATCCGCCAGTACCATATCTAGCTTGATTTAAATTGTTAGTTGCTGTCCATGATGTACCATTATATTCTTCAGTGTTACCCATCGTAGGTGAAGAAGGGGTATGATAAAAACCCCCTGCATATACTCCTGCAGTTGTGCTTCCTTCTCTTGAAGAAAAACCATTTGTTCGATTTGTGTTAAGAGCGGGAATGGCCGTCCATGTCGCTCCATTATAAATATCGCTATTGTTAAAAGTTTGATACCCTTGATTTTGTCTACCTATACACAGTGCTGCTGTTTGTATTCCTAGGCCAACTCTTGTGTCTCCAGCTTGTGGTAAAGCACCAGAAGTTGCCCATGCGGCTACTGAAAGACCTTGTAGTTTAAATTTACCCGCGCTACTATCATACCAAATTTCTCCTTCAAGAAGTCCGGTACTTGAAGTACGCGACTGAACAGCCACGCCTTGAATTCCTCTATAGTCAGCCATTATTTATTCTGCAACAACCAACCTTGAGTGTCATCTACAAATACTAACGTATTAGCTGCTCTTTCTGTAGACACAGTCAAATCTGCTGTTGCCCCCTGTATTTTTTTGCCATTTCTGCCAATTGTTAAATTACTTGTATCAAAAGTCCCTGCATAATCTATGAAAGAAACAAAGTCTCCAATAGAAGGGGATGCTGGTAAAGTTAAAGTTATTACTCCACCACTCGTATTACAAAAATATCCATTACCCGCTGTTGCTACTGTAGTACCTGTTGTAATAACTGCTTGCCATGAAGCACCACCGGTTACTTCACCCCAAGATAAAACTCCAGCTGTTGAAGATTTTAAAACATAATCATTAGCTGCTGCGGCTCCGGCAGGCCATGTTAAAGTGTATGATGTTGTAGTACCCGATGCTTTTTGACCTATGTACTGTCCACCAGTTGTATCTTGTAATCTTAATTCTTTTTGTGATCCAATGTTTAATCCATCAGCCGCTACCCAAGTAAGGTTGGAATCCCCACCAAATGAACCTGAGTTATTATATTGAACTTCTGTGTTTGAACCTGCAGGACTTGTTGTTAATGAAACTTCTACAATGTTTGGATTTGTTCCATCATCTGCTTTTGCACATAAAATTCTCCAGTCTTTTTGTGTAGTTGTCCAAGTAAAACTTGTACCTGAACCAGACACATATTGAAACTCTACTGTGTAACCACCACTTGTACTATTTTTAATAATGTAAAAATTTTCTACGTCTAATGGAATAGATACAGTAATGTTTCCTGTGATAGTTCCAGTTAATTCAAGGACTCTTGCAGCACCCGTTGCACCAGTTCCTCCATCTGTAATTGTAAGGTTTGTATTTCCTGTTCCAGCAACCGCAACAGAAGCAAAGCCGCCAGAAATCTGTTCTATAATATTTAAATTGGTGTTAGTCTTTGTTCCCCAAGTACCGGCGTTTTCGCCAGTAGCCATTAATTCTACGCCAAGAGGTGTATAAGTTGATGCCATTGTTAAAATCTCCTAGTTTTGTTGTTTATATTGTTTATTTACTTTTAAGTCAAACATAATTATGCAGGTGTTTTATTAGTATATCCAGTAGTGACTTTAGGTGTTTTATTAGTATAACCACCTGTAACTTTTGGTGTTTTTCTACCATAATATTTTAAGATTAAACCTGGTCCATTTACTGTAGCTGTTAAAGACTGTCCTAGACCCACTAAACTCGCATTTGTTTGTTGGACAGTAGTAACCGTTCCTTGAGCTGTTGTAGCTGCTCGTCCGGTTAAAGTAGTTAAAGTTACAGGAGAAGCGGTTACAGTGCCTAAGGCAGTAGTAGCAGATTGTGCTGTTAACGTCATTAGAGGATCAGAAGTCGTTGTTAACGTGCCTATGGCCGTGCTTGCTGATTGACCAGTTATACCTATAACATCTCCAGGATTTAAAGTGCCTACTGATGATGTAGCTGATAAACCTACTAATCCAACTGAATGCTCATCAAGAGAAACATTTCCAAAAGAAGAAACTAATTGCTGACCAGTTAATGAAAGAGTTAAACTTGCATCAATAGTTAATGATCCAAGTGTTGTAGTTGCAGATTGACCTGTTAAACCAACTATTTGTCCAGGTATTTCTGTTAAAGTTCCTAAAG
>Ga0209992_10002626_pt1 | contig 16138 bp, 12 predicted proteins | sample 2SBtaG_2_FD_182564 | JGI IMG/M metagenome (GOLD analysis project Ga0209992, IMG submission 182564) | Deep subsurface microbial communities from Kolumbo volcano to uncover new lineages of life (NeLLi) - 2SBTROV12_ACTIVE470 metaG (SPAdes)... | ecosystem: Environmental > Aquatic > Marine >... | reverse complement strand
CCTGCCCTCCTATGAGTTTCATAAGGGTTGAATGTAGATAAGTTGCCGTCAGCAAGATTTAAAACTCGATGACACCGCTTTGTCATTCGATGATCATGCGTTGCCACAATAAATGTGCTACCAAGGCCATTACCCAAATCACGCATCAAATCAATCACCATATTTGCGGTGGGTGTATCAAGATTTGCGGTGGGTTCATCCGCAATGACAATTTCAGGTCTTTTCACTAAGGCTCGGGCAATCGCAACACGCTGTTGTTGGCCGCCTGATAGCTGATCCGGACGCTTGGGCATATGTTCTACCAAACCAACTTTACTAATAATATCATATACTTTATCCATCCTTTCCCTTTTGGTCATGTTCAACATAAGCAGTGGATATTCAATATTTTCATACACTGACATCACTGGAATTAAGTTGTATCTCTGAAAGATAAATCCCAACTTTTCACGACGGATTTGCGTCATTGATTTCTTATCTTTAGGCACAGCTTTACCTGCAAGCCAAATGTCACCGGTATAGCCATCATCAAGTAACCCACATATATTGAGTAGTGTTGACTTTCCACTCCCTGATGGACCACATAGTGCAACTGTCTCACCTTTTACTATGTCTGCAGAAACACCTTTAAGCGCATCTACAACAACCTCTCCAGTACGATACGACTTAACAATGTTAGAAAACTTAAGCATGGCAACTACTCCTCTTCAAATTTTAAGAGTTGGGCGATTGTCTCGAACTTTGCTAACAGTGATTTCGCTCTTGCCTGATCCTCTAATTTATCTGCAGCCATTGCCGCACAACGATAGGTCATTTTTTTAAGTTGATTATTTAACTTATCAAACTCACAGCGCTCTGCGATGACCTGTTTTAATAAGTGATCACCATGCTCAGCTCTGTTCATCATTTTTGGTACTTGTGCAAACGTGCAACCAGCAGTGATATATACTCTTGCTTGCTGCGAGTAAGGAGCCTTCTTAACTTGCTTCACGGCTTTATTGAGCTTCGAAATACCCAGCTCTGCAAATTTCATTTTTTGCCAAGGTTGATTGGTATATCTTGCCTGAGTCGTTTCTGCACTGCCTAGCATTGCCAAAGTGATTGGCGAAGGCGTTTGTTCATTTAATTCTTTTAATGCATTGATGGCATGTTGATTTTGCGCTTGTGAGCCAGCAAGTCCCGCTTGATAAGCTTTAATAACGTGAGAGGGTATTTCTGCAGCCATTGTTACTGTGCTAACTATCGAAGCGCCAAAAACAGCTTTTTTAAATATAGAAATTGGCTTCATCATCATTATCCTTCATTGTTCCTGTTGATGTAGTTATCTTATGAAACAATTCAGGTTTGATGTTGCTCAGGTGATAATCGGCAACATAGAATGATAAAAGGTAAAAAATAACGATAAACGACAGATAGAAAAAACAGGACAAATAGTTCGAATCATGAAAAAGAGACACAAAAAAAGAGCTAGCTTTTACTACCTCTTTCTATTCATGTAAGCATCCTAAATAAAGGGTTTGCTTTTACATCTGTTTAAATAAGTGATGGTACTTCCTACTTACTGATAATTTTTCATCACTACCTTTCAAATTCACATAAACATGCCCTAATTCATCTTTTGATATATGCGCAATGGTATCTACTCGCACAATACAGTTCCGATGAATACGCCAAAAAACGTCGGGATCTAACTGATTTTCTAAGACTGTAATCGCAGTTTTAATTAAATGCTTATTAAGTCCTACGGTTACCTCTGTGTATTTATTATCTGCAATGAAGTAGTCCACGTCATCCACATCAACCATGTAAACATCATTGTTCTTACTGGCTCTAATCCACTTTAGATGCGCTTGTGATGAAGCATAGCTACTTTCTTGCATTAATTGAGAAAGCATCACCTGTAACTTAGCATGTTGTTCGCTTTCTGACTGCTCATTCGATAAAAGTTTTTGAATTCGCTGGACTGTTTTTATCAGCCTCGATTCTTCTAGTGGTTTTAATAAATAGTCTATTGCTTGGTTTTCAAAGGCAGTAACAGCATGTTCGTTATAAGCCGTCACAAATACGAAAACAGGTGCCTGCTCTGACTCAGATAAAATTCTAGACACTTCTAAGCCATCGATCCCTGGCATATTTATGTCTAAAAACAATACTCTAGGGCTGAATGCTTCTGTTAGCTCTAGCGCTTCTTCTCCATTTGCAGCCTGACCTACAATATCGATTTCAGGCCAGACATCTTCTAACAACATTTTTAGATGTGCACGTAAAATTGGTTCATCATCTGCTATCACTACTTTAACTTTGTGAGACATTTAATGGCACCTCCATAGTTACAACCACTTTCCCCACTTGGCTGTTGTCGTATTTCAAGCTAGCCTGGCCCTCGTATAACTGTTGCAACCTCGTTTTCACATTATTCATACCTACTTGAGTCCCCTTACGGTTACTTCCATCAACGGGTACATTATTTGTAATGCTTATTACTAAGTTACTTTCTTCTTTTTCAACCGATAATGTCAGCTCTCCACCTGAAGTTAATTGCTCAATACCATGCGACACAGCATTTTCAATCAGTGGTTGCAACAACATAGGAGGGAACAAAATATCATCGGTAATTTTATCGGTAACGTCATAGTTAATTACCAACCTATCACCTAAGCGAATTTTCTGTATAGCGAGGTAAGCTTTGTTAAAACGAAGCTCGTGACCTAATGTTAGCCATTCAGATCGAGTTCTATCTAAACTCTGTCGCAATAAAGCCGTTAATGCGATTAACATTTTATTCGCCTGCTTGGTATCAACCGCGATTAATGCCTGAATATTTGCTAACGTATTAAATAAAAAGTGAGGTTCAATTTGTGACTGCAAAAGTCTTAATTCAGTTTCGAGCAGGACTTTGTCTTTTTTGATCTGCTCTAATTCAACTTGCGCCAATGATTGCTTTAAATCTTGCGCTTGAATACTTTGGTAATACGTGAAGCTTACGACAACCATAATAAAGCTTCCGATAAGCAACATACCAACATATTGCTGCCAATCATCTACATAGCCCCCTGTGCTTTTTACGACACCAAGCAGCAATGGGGTAAGGCCCCAAACGATAAAAGAGAAGGTAACCGCTAACAGAAACTGTAAAGATAGGTTTATTTGAGGATAGTGCCGCTTTAACCATTTTCGGCATAAACGAATACTAAACCCTACCCCTAATGAAATTAATATCGAAATAATTGGGTATTTAGCCCATCCAATAAAATGAATAAGTAGACCAAGAGCAGTACAAACGACTGCTAGCTTAAGATTACTCATCCAACTTTCTGATCCTGAGAAAGAGTTAATTAGAGACATGAATTTACAACTTTATTTCTACACTAAGGTACCCTGTTTTTTGATAACTTAGTTGCTCATATATTGATTTATTCCCACCAGCATAAGATCTATACCCTAAGCAAAGTAGGGTGCTCTCGTATTTAGAGTAACATAGGCCTGTATCTATTAACATACTGTTATCACTGGGGTTCATTAACCATGTCACCTCTGGTTGCCACGTTGGATTTGACGATCTTAAATGCACCATTAGATTGTCTCTGAATAAGTTTTGGGTCGCAAAGTGAGCGCGATAGAGGCTTAACTGATGTTCTGAAACTCTTTCACTGGCACCAGCAATCACTTCTCGCCACTGCTGGTTACTTGGGGCTCGACCGTCATGCCAATACTCAACAATCGCGGTAATGCCAACCGGAAAACTATAATTTAGTCCCAGTAATGTCTGTAAGCTCCCTTGTTGCCATACCGTTTCAACATGATTAAACCCATGATGCGCAATTACCATTGGTGTTCGATGTCGTTGCTGCCAAATAAATGACCCATGAAGCTCTAGACTATTTCCTATGACCGTCAGTGCACTGCCACCTACTCTAAACCCTAACTCATTATCATAGTGAGTAACCGCTTGGGCTTCATAGCCATCAAAGAATTGATAATAACGACCACCACAACCTTGTCCAGGCTTAACTTTTTCCCCTCTTTCGAGATACTCAGCACGTGTTTCATTACAAATAAAAGTGACATTACCTAACTCTGTAAAGTAATCGCCTGTAACCATTAATGAACCTGGTGGGACTGCTGTATAAATGGCTAAAGAGTCCGTAGGCGAGAACATGTCTAAAGGCCTAAAACCGTAGCCTACATCCCAATCAAACTTCTTTTTACCTGCAGATAAATACCAATCTTTTACACTAAAGTCATAATATGCTTCAGATATTGTTAACTTAGTTTCGCTATTGCCGCCCATTTTATTGATACTTGCTGTTGCAGCTAGACGTATTCCTTCACTTTCAGCACTCATGTCCAAAGCCGAGAAAAGTGACGAAGTATCATCAGTTGCAAAAATAGATTGAGACGTCGCTTCTAAACTTTGACCATGAAAACGAACTCGACTATCTAAATCTAAATTTTTTAAAAATGTCTCAGCACTTCCTTCTGCGGCTAGAATTAAGGCAATTAAAAGCAAAACTTTTTTATATACACCAAACACAATACCTTTCCTACTCGAGTATTTTTAAAACCAGTTTATAAGGATCTACTGGCTAAGGTAGTTCAAGTGATAATTGGTGATATATCCTGATGAAAGGACGTACCTGTAGATAAAATGAAAGATAAATATGTCAGCTGACAATCCGACATATTTATCCTCTTCACCTTAGTTTACGAAGTAGCCTCTATTTGATTTTCTGTTAGTGGTTTAACCAACGCAATCTCTCTATCAGCTGACGCAATTGTTTCTTTACGGTGGGCAATGATCACTCGGGTGATATCTAAGCGGGAAACCGCCTCATTAATATCGGCTTCTAGATTGGTATCTAAATGGCTGGTGGCTTCATCCATAAACAAGATCTTAGGTTGTTTATACAAAGCTCTTGCAAGAATAATGCGCTGCTTTTGACCCCCAGATAAGCTTGAACCCATATCGCCAATTAAGCTGTCATAGCCCATTGGCATTTGCGCAATGTCGTCGTGAATGGCTGCAAGCTGCGCGCAATAGACAACGCGTTCCATATCAACAGGTGAATCAAAAAAAGCGATGTTATCTGAGACCGACCCAGATAAAAGCTCGTCGTCTTGCATAACCGCCGCGATTTGCTGTCGATATTGCCTTGCACCTATTTGCTCAAGCGGTACGCCGTCAATCAGCACTTCGCCAGATTTGGCTTTATTTAACCCCAGTAATAGTTTTAGTAGCGTAGATTTACCACAGCCAGAAGGACCCGTGATTGCCACCGACTCGCCTGCTTTTATCTTCAAGCTCAAGTTATCAAGTACATTCGGGGTAGCATCTGAATAGGCAAAGCTCACACCTTTGATTTCAATATCACCTTCAATGCTATGACGTTTGATATTCGCTGGCTGTAAATCTTCTTTTTCAGTCAATGCAATATCCGCTATACGCTCAAAGTGTAAACCTAACATCTTGAACTCGATAAACTTCTCAATGAGGTTGGCGGTTTTTTCCATAAACTGACGCTTATAAGACATAAAGGCAAATAGCATACCAGTACTGAATCCACCTTGGATCACTAAGTGCGCCGCCAAATAGACCACCAAGATATTCTCAATACCAAATAAAGCGCGGTTAATGGCTTCGTAACCAATATTAAAGTTACCAATTCGGATGTTCTGATTAATGGCATTGGCATAGCGGTTTTGCCATTGCCCTTCACGCTTCACCTCAGAGCCAAACAGCTTGATGGTTTGAATGCCTCGTACTGTTTCCATAAAGTTAGAGTTTTCTTCAGCGCGGGCCATGATCTCTTGTTCGCTGATCGCTCTGTAAGGCTTATACATGGCAACTCGAACGCCGGCATAAGCAAATACCGCCACCAGCACAACAGCAGAAAGAGTTGGGCTGTAGAAGAAAATCATCGCCAAGGTGATTATCGCCATTAGGCCATCAATAATGGCCTCAATAACCCCTGTGGTGAGTAATTGTTTAACTTGCTGTAGTGAACCAAAACGCGATACCACATCACCCATGTGGCGTTTTTCAAAGTAAGAAATTGGTAAACGTACTAAGTGATGGAATAAATTGGCACCGAGCTGAATATTCATTTGATTACCAAAATGCAGCAAGGTAAAGCCCCGCAGCGCATTGGTGGCTATCTCAAACACTAATACCAAGAAGAAACCGACGGCGAGCACAGTAAGTAGTGAGGTATCGCCTGTGAGTACAACATCATCAATGACTAATTGTATGTAATATGGTGCAGCCAGGGTGAATACTTGTAAAAGCAAAGAAAGTAAGAAGATCAGCAATAAAGAACGTTTAAGACCCGAAATTCTGCTCCAAAAGTCAGAGAATCTGAGTGTGGGTTTACTTTCTTGTTTTTCAAAATCTTTGGTCGGCGTGAGCTCCAGAGCAACACCAGTGAAATGCTTTGACACTTCTTCCAGGGTCAGTGTTTTTTCGCCTTTAGCAGGATCATGAATGACAATGCGTTTTTCATTGGCTTTTTTTAACACCACAAAGTGGTTGAGATCCCAGTGTAAAATACAAGGTGTTTGCAATGCGTCGAGATCTTCAAGCTCAATACGGAGTGGTCTTGTACTTAACTTAAGTTGCTCAGCAAACCCCATAATATCGAGTAGCGTCGCGCCCTCAAGGGAAATACTAAATTGTTGTCGAATAGATACCAAGTCGGTTTGATAACCATGGTAACACGCTACCATTGCTAAACTTGCTAAGCCACACTCCGCAGCTTCCGACTGTAAAATAATGGGCAATGAGTTCCTTGACCAAAACTGTAGTTTGTTTACTACACTTTCATCTTCTTCATGCATCTTTTACTGCCTTATTATTGTTATACAAATAGTCTTGTGCTGAAAATTTACAGCTGACCTTTAATACTAAATACTGGATCAAATAACCAACGCAGAAGTGAACGCTCTTCGATCACGATATCTGCGTCGAGCCTCATACCCACTCTAAGTGGGGTTGCCTTTCCATAAGCTTGAATATCTTGTTCAGAGAGCGCCACTACCACACGATAAGCAGGCTCAGTCAGTACACCCGGAGTCGAGGCTTCTTCTGGTAATATCACCGAATTACTGATTTCTTTAATGGTGCCATCGTACACCCCGAACTTTTCATACGGGAAAGCGTGGTAGCGTAAACGCGCATTTTGGCCAACATCAACAAAGCCAAAAGCCGAAGTCGGCACATAGACAATGGCCTGCATTTCACTGTTTTCAGGAAGTACTGATAGTAGGCTTTGTCCTGTCGTCACTGTTTTACCTACTTTTGCCGTGAGACCACTGACAATACCTGATTTAGGTGCTCTCAACTCGCCTAAACGCTGCTGCTCAATCGACGACAACTGCATTTTAAGATCGGCACGCTGTGATTCTAATTGTGCAATACGCGTTTGCTGTTGCAAAGGTCGCTGCTCAATTTGCTTTTCGAGTTGCTGAAATTGACTGACCAGCGACACACGTTCAGACTTGATACTCGACGCCTGTTGTTGCAGCGACAACAAAGTATCTTTTTGTCTTTGCAGTTCTAGCTCTGAAATATAGCCTGTGCCCTTTAAGCTACCGACTTGCTCAACCATCTTCTGATTTAGTGTGAGTCGCTGTTTAAACGTAGCGGCTTGGCTATCTAACTCAGATAAACGCTGCTCGAGAGAAATTTTCTGCAAATTCAACTGCTCAATATCTAAGTTATCCTGCGCGATTTGCTGGGTGATTTGTCGCTCGAGTGAATTTAGCTGAAACTGGTATTGATTAAGTAAAGCCTGATTGAGCTCTAGCTCTTGACTGCTGTGCTTCACAGAAGCGATCCTCAACAGCGGCTCTCCAGTTTCAACAAACTGCCCTTCTGAAACGAGCACTTCTGATATTAAACCTGATTGCGAGGCCTCGACTCGTAAAAGACCAGCATCGGGCTCAATTACCCCGCTCACACGTTCTTTTCGGGTGTATTGCCCAAGACTCAAAAATACCAGACTGACAACGACGACCGTTAAGATCAACACTGTGAGTCTTCTAAAAATGGGTGGCTGAATAAGCGACACAGCTCCTTCTAGTCGATGTCGTTTATGCTCCAGCACTTCTTTGCGGAATAGACTGTCCATAGATTACTTCTTATAGGTTAACGTTAAATTAACTTCAAAAAACAATGTACCACTTTGCTAACCATAAAGAAATAATAAGCAAAGTCACTAAAAGTAAAAGAGCAGCGAATGCTGCTCTTTTATACTAATTAAGTCTTTGCTTATAGTTAAGTAGCTAGACTTTTTTTATTGGACGTTGCCAACCATCAAGGTTGCGCTGTTTGCCTCGCGCAACTGCTAACTGCTCATCTGCAATGTTTGAGGTGATCACAGAACCCGCTCCAACAGTCGCTGTCGCACCAATTTGCACTGGGGCTACTAGAGAAGAGTTAGAGCCAATAAACGCGTTGTCACCTATGATGGTTTTTGATTTATTCACGCCATCATAGTTACAAGTAATGGTACCTGCACCAATATTTACTTTTTCACCGACTTCAGCATCGCCTAAATAAGTCAGATGGTTTGCTTTTGAGCCTTTACCTAGGCGTGACTTTTTCATCTCTACAAAGTTACCAATGTGCGAGTCTTCTTCCATCACCGCACCTGGGCGTAAACGCGCAAATGGGCCAAGCGTACACTTAGCAGCGACTTGTGCATCTTCAATCATGCTGTTTGCTTTTACAACCACACCATCACCGATGGTACAGTTTTTCAGTACGCAATTTGGGCCAATGACCACGTCGTCGCCGATCACAACATCACCTTCAAAGATAACATTCACATCGATTTGTACGTCTTGACCTGTTTTTACCGTACCACGCACGTCGATGCGTGAAGGGTCTGCAAGGCTTGCACCGTTGATCATCAACTCTTCTGCTTGCCATGACTGGTAAGCGCGCTCAAGGGCTGCAAGTTGCACACGGTTGTTCGCGCCTTCAACTTCCATTGGATGATCTGGCTGAGCCGAAGTAATTTCAACGCCTTCACTGTGCGCCATAGCGACGATGTCTGTCAGGTAGTATTCGCCTTGTGCATTGTTATTCGAAAGGTTACTTAACCAACGCTTTAACAACTCACCATTTGCCGCCATGATACCCGTGTTGATCTCTTGAATAGCTAACTGCTCAGGTGTTGCATCTTTTTGTTCTACAATACCCACTAGTTTGCCGTTTTCACGCAGCATGCGACCATAGCCAGATGGGTCGTCAAGATTCACAGTTAATACTGCTAAACCTTTTTCAGGCGTCGCGGCGAGTAGATTTTCTAATGTCGACTTTTTCGTCAGTGGCACATCACCGTATAAGATTAAAACAGTGTCATCATCTGCAATGTGCTCTTTGGCAACAGCAACCGCATGACCAGTGCCTAGCTGCTCTTCTTGTAAAACCCAGTTTACTTCATTATGCGAAAGCGCTGCTTGAAGCTGCTCACGGCCATGACCGTAAACCAAGTTTGTTTCGCGCGCACCGAGTGATACCGCATTGTCGATAACGTGTTGAACCATAGGTTTACCCGCAACCGGGTGAAGAACTTTTGGAAGTTTAGAGCGCATACGGGTGCCTTTACCCGCAGCTAAGATGATAGATGTAAGTGCCATTAACACAGAGTCCTTATTCTTTGCTTGTGTTTAAATTTCATGCATATTGGTTTGAGCTTACTTTAAACAAGTCACATCTTGTGCAAATGTATACTGCAAGTTGCAGCAGCAGAACAAACGATACGTATGAAGTTTGCGCTATTGTAACGCCTTACAAGCCGATTGATAAGTATAGAGCGGCTTTAAACTCCGCTGAAAACAGTTAAATTTTTATTTCTGAGTTAACTCGGCTTTCTTTTTGATGCCTTGTTCCCAATACCGATGAAAACAATAAATATTCACCATGGCGAGTATTAAAAAGAAAGGCAGCATCTAGATTTTAACTGCCACATCAAAAGTATGGGTCTGATACCAATCAAGCAAAGCGTTGTACATGGTAAACATACCAAAATAGAAAAGTGACTCCCTCAATACCGATATAAAATTAGATTTGTAAATGTTTTTCCTTAACAAATTTTAATTCTCAAAGACCTATTATCCACCTTGAAGTTTCGGAGGTGATGAAAAATTGAATACGCTTAAACTTTGATAGTCAAAGTATCTGGATGATTCAGCACAATTTAATATTTTTTGAAGCGAATCTATCTCCATAAAACTGAGTAACTTACTAACCACAAACAAAAGCCTAAAAAACTAGACAAAAAGAGAAAAAAACGAGTTTGCTGGTTATTTTCAGAGTACAAAAACTTAACTACTAATGGACCTATTAATAATAGTAAGAAAGCATTTACGTAACTAAACGAATATGAACTAAAAAAGCCAGAAAGAGTTTGAAAAATTAGAAAGGTAAAACACAGGTTTAATATGAGCCTCCCTGTCTTGGTGTTTATCTTTTCCATTGTTACACCTTAAAAAGGGTATAGTCATTACCATACCGCAAACTTAACTACAGCTCCTTCGCTTAATTTCAGATCCACTTTGCAAAGGGCATATTCACTTAGCCACAAATTTTCTGGCGCCATGCGAGAGATATTTAATAGAAGTTATTAGTCGCTTCTATGGCCTTCAAATACTTTTAATTTTTAGATTTAAGCTGTTTCATAGCTGCACCATTAACACTTTAAATTTGATGTAATTCTTTCATCATTATAAATCCACCGAACTTTTATAAATTTCTTCATTAACCAATTCAAGGCAAGCTGATTTGAGGCAATGAGTATGCGGTGAGACCCCATGATACTGGCTAGTAGGCCAAATATCCGCGCTGGCATCTCTGTATGTATAGGTGGTTGGTATGCCAACCACTAGTTGAGAATAATTAAGCGTAATAAGTTTAGAGTTACCATAGTTTCTGAGGGCATTGCCATATGCAACAGAGCAAATACTCTCGCCTTCCCTGTCCGCTTCATTTGCCCTGCAAAAATGGCAGCCGACGACGCTGTACCACCATCAATCACAATATATATTTGCGGCAAAGTTTGAATCTTAGTAACCCGCGTTCGCGTTTCTACATTTTCACAAATAGCGCTCAATTTTGGCTTAACTTCTTTATAAAAATAAGCGTCTTTAAAGCCACATTCTAAAAAAGCACTAGTTAAAAACCAAAATGGCGAGCTACTTCTATTCAGCTCAGTCAGTTCTTTACTTAATTTTATTAATCGATTTTCGTGTGGAGATATATGCTTAAAACCATGTCTTGTAGTTAAAAATTCGAATAGTTTGGCTATTTTTGCCACACTTCCTCCTCTGTTTCCGCTCAGATCTAAAACCAAATGTTGTTTTGAAAGCTTGTTAAATTCATTGAATAACATTTGGGGATCGAGTTTAGACATCGACGAGATTTTTACATACAAAAAGTCATCATTTTCACTCATTAATATTGATGAAGATGAATTTGCTTTTGAAGCTAGAAAAGTGTGCTTTGTAGATGTCGTTGTTACCTCTATGGCATTACTGTCTAATAACAGCGGCAGCAAATGTTTAGAATGAGCACTAATGTAACTGTCTTCTAAGTTAGCATTAAGGCGCGGGGTTAACTCCTCTAATTAAAACCAAACGTGCTCTACAGGCATGCCATTTAAGTGTTTTATATTTCTAAGTATCTCTCCCGAATCTAACAGTAATTTAAACTCGTTCTGCGACGCTTTATGCAGTTCAAATGGCAGCGACCTTTTAAAGCCGCTCAAGAACAAATGATCAGTACCAATAAAGTGAATGATTTTTAGAGTAATCTTTTTCAGCTCTCTTATCGTGCAAGTATCTGGGCACACTTCACGCCTCAATTGTTGAAACTTGCGCTCAATTAGCTCAGTAGAGACAAAGTTTTCAGCATATGGGTGTAATGTCCTTAAATTTGAAAGAAACTGGCTAATATCCGCATCAATCTCCTCTCTAGTCAGCACTTTATTATCATTGGTCGCTTCAACGTCGTATAAACTAATGCTGATGCTTCTCCCTGTCGCGATTAAATAAATTAAACTAATTAACATTAGGTAACAGAAAATAGTCAATTTTCTTCTAAGCATTAAACAATACCTTCCTTGAAGTTATTAAAGTAGAAGCCATATTTGAACGTATGGGCTTTCTACTGATAAAGAAACAAAAACGTTAAAAGCCCACTCTAGTTTGCAAAAGTGCCTAAATGCCCTATTTCTGTTCTATACACTTGAGAATTATCATTTAAGTAGACATTTAATACCGTCTGTTCTTGTTCAGAAATAGCGACTTTATAATATAAATTGCACGCGAGTTGACTAGTCATCTCGCAGCGTTCTCCCTCTCCAAGCATATTGTTCAGCTCACTGAGCTTCATACCAATTAGTGAGCCTGCAGAATGAAAAGAGTAAGCTGCTCTCTTTCAATAAGTATGATGTTTTAAGCTCAAATGATCTGAATATACAAACCAACTGATACGGTCAAACTCAAATTCACCGTTTACCACTTCACTACTTCTGCCAAAGAAACAGAATAGAGAAATAAGAAAAACTAATTGCTTCATTTTCTAACCTGAACTCCCAAACAACCTCTGAAAAATCCATACTTCAAAATTAAGTAGGCTGAAAAGTCTCTCAACCTACTTATAAATTTAATCAGCTAGCTCTACTTAACCCGAACTTTGGTTAAGTGACTTACTAGAGTATTGATATTGAATAAGTAGCTGCTGGTTCAGGTTACTTACTAAACTCGAAATACCCCCCCTTAGAGTCATCCCCTTTTAGTTGTAGTAAGACAGTTTCTGCTTGGTACTCGAGTAAAACTTGTTTATATACATCGAGTACTTGCTGTTTATTTAACTTTTCAAGTGCTTGCTCGTAACGCGCTCTTGAATCAAACTGGTAGTTGCCTTTCTGCCAATCAGAGAAATACGGCTGAGATTCAACAAAAATATTCTCTGGCTTTTTCTTAAGCTCTTTTATCAAGCCTTGCTTTAATGTTGTAATATCTTGTTCTGACACTTGTTCTAAACCGCTGTAAAAACCGACTATAAAATTGTCAAATTCGGTTTTAATCTCGTTAAGTGAAGCATCAGCACTTTCCATAAATACACTAAATGCCGGAAACTCGTGAACTCTGAACGCCCGACTGCCAACAGCATAAGCCATTTGCTTTTCAGTTCTTAAAGTCTTAAATATGGCGTTATTAAACAGCTGATTAATCACTTTCAGAGCTGATAATACCGGTAAAGATTCTTGCGGATAGATATAGCTCTTTCTAAGGTAAGTATTATCAAACGGCGTGGTAACTTTCTTGTTGAGTGCTGAGCCTTTAACAGGTTTATATTCATCAAGATATATCGGCTTATTGACTTGGCTTGTGTCTCCTAACACTGAACGTACTGAGTGCGTAATGGTTTTAATTTCATCTTCACCGTATTGGCCAAACGCGAATAAGTCGATATACGTTGCTGTTAATAACTGTTTATGCATTGCTTTAACATCTGACAGTGTCACAGTTTCAAGTTGAGCAATTATTTCTTGCGGTGACCAATGCATGGCCTCAGTTTTAACTAATTGCCCAAAATAAAGCTCTGATTGCTGGATCAAAGGCAACTTATCAAGATTGGTTAAATTTTCACTGTAGAGTTTTTTAGCACTGTTAAAGCGAGATTCTTTAAACTCCATATCAGCCATTGCTTGAAACAGTTTTTGAGCATAATAGCCATGTTTTGCCGTTTTCCCGACAATGTTTATGGCTAAATTACCGTTTGCTGTTTGCAGTAACATCAAATTTGTTTGATGACGCTGCTGAGCACGTACGCCGAGTCGCTGTAAGTCTTTCAGCATCATGAGACTTAATAAATTTGTCAATGTGTGGCTTTTAAGGTCTTGGTTCAGCTTCGGGCTTTCCAGTGAAATCGCAATGACGCCTTGTTTTTGAGTAAAGTGCTTACTTGTTTTTAACCATGCCCTTACCCCTTTGCCATCGAGTAACTGCTTCGGCTTATCTGATTGCGTGATGATTTGCGCATCATGTTGTGCAGCATCTAACTCAGGTTCATGAAGATTAAACTTCAAACCAGAGCCTGCCGCGTAAACGGTTTTGTCTTTTTTCGATAAAGATGCAACTTGATACCCACCATCGGCATAACTTAATTGAGTATCAACTTTTTCATTGCCGCTAACATGCCAAATACGCGCCTTATCAAGCGTAAAGTTATTGAGCACCTGATTAATTACTTTTGCATTAAAACCTGAGACATACGTATCAAAATGCAAAATATCTTTTGCTGGCACGCTATGCATCATACGGCTAAACTGTCTTGCTAACTGCAATGCCGAGGGTTTTTGATAGTCATTGAAGAGACCTTGTAATTGCTGTTTTAGCTCTGCACTGTAACCCTCGTTAATGCCTTCTTGCTTCAACAGAGCAACATAATCAAAAAAGGCAGCGATAATTTTATCTTTGTTCTTTTTGCCCTTTTCAGTTAGTTGAAACTGTATTAGTGCAGTTCCTTCGCTGCCATAAGCATTAGGAGATAACATAGGCAGCACCATATGGACTAACTCTTGCTCAATCAGTTTAGCTGCCAAAGAACCTGGCTCGTGTGAAGACAACAACATATTTAGATATGCATTGGGCTTGTATTGCCAAGTCGTAAAATTATTCTGCAGTGGGAATTGCAACATTAATAAATCAGCTGCCACTTTTGTTTTTAGCTTAATTTCTTTATTTAGCGTGTCTTGTGTGAATACTGGTAAGGTAATTCGCGGATCAGCAACCTCTCGGTTTGGTAACTGAGCAAAGTGCTTTTTAGCCAGCTTTTTTAACTCGTCAATCGATTGATCACCAACCAAAGTTAAAGTCATGATATTCGATGAATAGTACTTTTGATAAAAGTCTTGCATCGCTTTGTAAAGACTAAGCTGCCCGTGCCCAGTTTTATTTTGTAAGGTTGCTTTATTACCCACCCCTAATTGCTTAATTGGGTGTTCTGGGTTCACCGTATTCGCTAATGTACGATTGACCACAAACATATCTTGCTGTCTCAGACGCTGCCACTCTTGCTCTATTGCCGTGAGTTCTTTATCTATGTTTTCTTTTTTAAATAAAGGCGCAGCAATGGCGTATGACAACATTGTCAAAGCCGTGTCAAATTGTGCACTTGAAATAGTAAAGAAATACGTAGTCAGTTGTGCTTCTGTCATCGCATTGTAGTGGCCATTGTGCTTGGCAATGAAGTCTTTCAAAGTATAAGGGGTCGGGAAAGACCGAGAACCTTGGAAAATCATATGCTCAAGAAAATGTGCCAAGCCTTGGTAGTTTTCAGGGTCATGAAATTGCCCCACTCCAACACTTAAACTCAGCGCTGACTCAGCAACTGAAGGGTCTGACACAACAACGACGCGCAGCCCATTATCTAAACGCATTTCACTGTAGCTACGATCGTCATGTTGGCTTTTTACAAAACCAGCTTGTGAAAGCGGTGTAGGCGTAGCCAATGTTGTATATGCGCGGTCGTGAGTGCTTTGTGCAGCAGCATAATGCGACATCAGTGCCAGCGTGATTAAAGCAAGTTTGTTTCTTAACATCATATCTGTATGTCCGTATTCGTAATCAAAGAGTGGACACATATTGCGTTGAAAAATACGCTTGCTCAAATTAGGAAAGAAATGAACTTAACTCATAATTTCATAAAGTTAAGCTTAATTGTTAGGAAGCTATAAGAAACTGTTTATAAGTATATTAGCTAACAAGTCTGTGATGAGAATAAAAAGCAGCTAGTAACGGTAAATCCATCACATTTAAAATGGCTAATGAATTGATACAAGCATAAAAAGAAACTATATTTTTAACATCCACATGCGTCTAAGAACTAACGACGTGAATAAAAGGAAGGAAAGCGCCATGGTTTTAATTAAACATCTGGCGCCCTTAATAAAAAAGGTAAATCGCATTAACCTATTGCAAGCTAAAGCTGTGTAAAACAACCTCATTATTGCTAGATTCATCTTTGATGTAGATTAGGCTCGTCTCATCTAACAAAATAGAAGTTAATAGCTTATCTTCATGTACTTTCTCAGGTAGTAATAGGTGTTCTTTTATAGCAAATGTTTTT
>Ga0209992_10002625_pt1 | contig 16139 bp, 11 predicted proteins | sample 2SBtaG_2_FD_182564 | JGI IMG/M metagenome (GOLD analysis project Ga0209992, IMG submission 182564) | Deep subsurface microbial communities from Kolumbo volcano to uncover new lineages of life (NeLLi) - 2SBTROV12_ACTIVE470 metaG (SPAdes)... | ecosystem: Environmental > Aquatic > Marine >... | reverse complement strand
ACCCTTGTGGGCCTGACGAGACGTGATCGCTGCCGTCAAGGTCGTCTTACCGTGGTCGACGTGACCGATCGTGCCCACGTTCACGTGGGGCTTCGTCCGCTCGAACTTTTCCTTGGCCATGGTGCTTCTTCTCTTCTTCTCTGGATCCAGTGGATCGTTGCTTCGTGGTCGCGTTCGCCGAGGACGAGAGCCCTCAGCCAGGGGTTCGGCCCGTGGGCCGAACCCCGATTAGCCGTATGGATTGATGATCGACTGCAGGATGTTGTCCGGGACCTGCGTGTAGTGCTCGAATTGCATCGTGTAGCTGGCGCGGCCCTGGGTCATCGAGCGCACGCTGCTCACGTAACCGAACATCTCCGAGAGCGGAACCTCGGCCTGCACGACCTGAGACTGCCCGCGCATCTCGATGCCGGTGATCTGGCCGCGTCGGCCGTTGAGGTCGCCCTGCACCGCACCGCGGAACTCCTCGGGCGTCACGACCTCGACCTTCATGATCGGCTCGAGCAGGACCGGGGAAGCCTTGCCGAGGCCGTCGTTCGCGGCCATCGACGCCGCGATCCCGAAGGCACGCTCGGAGGAGTCTGTCTCATGGAGCTGCGCGTCGACGAGTCGGATCTTCACGTCGACGACCGGGTAGCCACCGAGGTGGCCCGAGTCGATGCTCTCTTCGCAGCCCTGCTCGATCGCATCGATGTACTCGGCCGGAACCGCGCCGGCGGTCAGGGCGTTCTCGAAGACGAAGCCCGAGCCGGTTTCGCCGGGCTCGACTTCGACCTTTACGATCGCGAACTCGCCACCGGCCGCCGTGCTCTGCTTGATGTACTCCCCGACGCCTTCGGCCGTCGCGGAGATCGTCTCCTTGTAGGCGACCTGCGGCCGACCGACGGTGGCGTCGACGCCGAACTCTCGAAGGAGACGGTCGACGATGATCTCGAGGTGGAGCTCGCCCATGCCCGAGATGATCTTCTGTCCGGTCTCGTCGTCGGTCGAGACCTTGAAGGACGGGTCTTCGACGGCGAGGCGGTCGAGCGAGCCGTCGAGCTTGTCCATGTCGGCCGTGGTCTTCGGCTCGATCGCGATCGAGATGACCGGGTCCGGGAACTCGAGGGACTCGAGAATCAGCGGTGCCTTCGGCGAGCAGAGGGTGTGGCCCGTGACGACGTTCTTGAGGCCGACCGCGGCGACGATTTCGCCGGCGTGGATCTCGTCCAGCTCCTGCCGCTTGTTGGCGTGCATCTGGAGGAACTTGTTGACGCGCTCCTTCTTGCCGGTCGACGGGTCGAGGAGACCCTCACCCGACTTCGCGGTCCCGGAGTAGACGCGGAGATAGGCGAGGCTGCCGGAATGCTTGTCGGACTGGATCTTGAACACGAGGGCAGCGAAGGGTTCGTCGTCGGACGCCTCACGCGTCACGATCTCGGGCGCCTCGCCCTCGAGCTTGTTCTTCGGCCCCTTCTTCTTCGTCGCGACGGCTTCACCTTCCACCGCGGCGACGTCTGCCGGCGAAGGAAGGTATTCGACGACCGCGTCGAGCAGCGGCTGCACGCCCTTGTTCTTGAAGGCGCTGCCGCAGAAGACCGGCACGAGATCCAGGTTGAGCGTGCTCTTGCGGACCGCGGCGCGCAGCTCCTCGACCGGAACCGGCTGGCCATCGAGGTACTTGGCCATCACCTCGTCGTCGAAGTCCGCGAGGCGCTCGACGAGATGGTCGCGCGCGAGCTCGGCGTCGTCCGCCATGTCTGCCGGGATGTCGTCCGTACGGAACTCCGCCCCCAGGCTCTCGTCGTCCCAGTAGAGCGCCTTCTCCGACAGCAGATCCACGACGCCGGCGAACGCGTCTTCCGAGCCGATCGGCAGCTGCAGGGGCAGCGGCCGGGCTCCGAGACGGTCCTCGATCATCGAGACCACGTTGTCGAAATCAGCACCCATTCGATCCATTTTGTTCACGAAGGCGACGCGGGGAACGCGATAGGTGTCGGCTTGTCGCCAGACCGTCTCGCTCTGCGGCTCCACGCCACCGACTGCACAGAACACCGCGACCGCGCCGTCCAGCACCCGGAGAGAACGTTCGACCTCGACGGTGAAGTCGACGTGTCCCGGGGTGTCGATGATGTTGATCCGATGGTTTCGCCAGCTGCAGGTCGTTGCCGCGGAGGTAATCGTGATCCCGCGCTCCTGCTCCTGCTGCATCCAGTCCATCGTGGCCGCGCCGTCGTGAACTTCTCCAATCTTGTAGTTGACGCCCGTGTAGAAGAGGATCCGCTCGGTCGTCGTCGTCTTGCCAGCATCGATGTGCGCCATGATGCCGATGTTTCGTGTGTCAGAGAGCGCAGTACTTCGAGGCATGACCGTTCCCTCTGTCGTCCTCGTATGCGAGCCCTCGTCCTAGCTGAACCCGAGAGCCCTCAGCCCCAGCGCGGTAGGCCGGCGCAAAGCGCCTGCCTACCAGCGATAATGAGCGAAGGCCTTGTTGGCTTCCGCCATCCGGTGGGTGTCCTCGCGCTTCTTCACGCTCTCCCCACGCTCGTTCGCCGCGTCGATGATCTCGTTCGCGAGCTTCTCCATCATGCTCTTGCCCGGGCGCGATCGCGAGTACTCGACCAGCCAGCGCATCGCCAGGGACGTCGCGCGGTTGGGCGAGATCTCGATCGGGACCTGGTAGGTCGCACCACCCACGCGGCGGCTCTTGACCTCGAGGCGCGGGCGGATGTTGTCGAGCGCACGACGGAACATCGCCAGCGGGTCGCTGCGCATCTTGTTCTCGATGTCGTCGAACGCGCCGTACACGATGTTCTCGGCGGTGCTCTTCTTACCGTCACGCATGATCACGTTGATGAAGCGGCCGAGCATCTGGTCTCCATGCTTGGAGTCCGGGGCCGTCTCGCGCTTCGGTACCTCGCGTCTTCGGGGCATGAACGCGTCCTTTCACTCAATCCGATAAAAAAAGACGCGCCTGACGCGCGTCGATTTTCAGCAATGAATCACTTGGGCTTCTTGGCGCCGTACTTCGAGCGGCTCTGGTTTCGACCCTCGACGCCCGTCGCATCGAGCGAGCCACGCACGATGTGGTAGCGGACGCCCGGGAGGTCCTTCACACGACCACCGCGAACGAGCACGACCGAGTGCTCCTGCAGCGTGTGCCCCTCGCCGCCGATGTAGGCGTTGACCTCGTTGCCATTCGTCAGACGCACACGCGCGACCTTTCGAAGCGCGGAGTTCGGCTTCTTGGGCGTCGCGGTGAACACGCGCAGACAAACGCCGCGACGCTGCGGGCAGCTCGTGAGGTCGGGGGACTTCGATCGGGACGGCTTCGGCTTCCGTCCCTTTCGGATCAGCTGTTGGATCGTGGGCATGGGGAGAGTCTTCGCTCCTGCTGCTTGTTTCTTCTAGTTGTTCAGGTGGTCCGCACCGCATGCGATGCGACAGCAGCAGTCCAGTCAGTTCCGACTGCTGCACCGGGTCGTCGATCGAAACCCCGCCTAAGGACGCGCGGCGGATTTCAGAGACAGCACGACCCCGTGGTTCCGTTTCACGAATCCGAAGAGACCGGAGCCAAGCTCGGGCCACCTCTCCGAAAAAAGGAAACGAACCGCGGGGTTGAAAGTGTTCCGGGGTTCCGAAGCGGCGGGAACTTATGACGCCTGCGGGGTGCTGTCAACCGCCCTGGGGAAGGTGGCGACCGGATTGTCGGGCCTTCCCATCGCGTGCCGCGGCCCCCGATCCGACCGGGCGCCGAAAGCAGGATCGCCCCCGTCCGGACGAGCCGAACGGGGGCGATGGTAGGTCTCGATCCGGAGGTTCCCCGGAGGGGACGCCGTCTCCTCGTGCGGGATCGAACCTCGAGATCAGCCCTCGAGATCAACCGTCGAAGGTACCGCCGTCGGTCGGCTCGGCCGGGCTGGCGAAGAGGCCGGCCACCGGCGCCTCCCCTTCCGGCGTGATCGTCTCGCCGCCGAAGGAAGCGGCTCCGAACTCGCCCTGGCTGAGCTCGCCCGGCTCGGCCGTGTCGAACTCGAAGCCCTCGGGCACCTCGACCTGGATCCCCATGTCGGCGTACTTGATCAGACCGGTACCGGCCGGGATCAGCCGCCCCATGATCACGTTCTCCTTGAGGCCGCGGAGGAAGTCGTTCTTGCCCCAGATGGCCGCCTCGGTGAGCACCTTGGTGGTCTCCTGGAACGAGGCCGCCGAGATGAACGACTCGGTGGACAGCGACGCCTTCGTGATTCCCAGCAGCTGGGTCTCGGCGGTCGGCGCCTGCTTGCCCTCTTCCTCGAACTCGGCGCAGACCTGGCGATAGGTCGCCTTTTCCACCTGCTCGCCGATCAGCCAGTCGGAGTCGCCCGGATCGATGATGCGCACCTTGCGGATCATCTGTCGGACGATCGTCTCGATGTGCTTGTCGTTGATCTTCACGCCCTGCAGGCGGTAGACCTCCTGCACCTCGTCGACCAGGTATTTTGCGAGTGCCTTCTCGCCCTTGATCTTGAGGATGTCGTGCGGGTTGGACGAACCGTCCATCAGCGCGTCACCGGCGCGGACGTGATCGCCCTCGTGCACCGAAACGTGCTTGCCCTTCGGGATCAGATACTCCTCGGGCTCGCCCTCGCCCTCCTCGGGCGTCACGATCACGCGGCGCTTGCCACGCGAATCGGGACCGAAGGACACGATGCCTTCGTTCTCGGAAACGACGGCGCACTCCTTCGGCTTCCGGGCTTCGAAGAGCTCGGCCACCCGCGGAAGACCGCCGGTGATGTCCTTCGTCTTCGACGCCTCGCGCGGGATCTTCGCGACGACCTGCCCTGCGGTGACTTCCTCCCCCTCGTTGACCGAGAGGTAGGCGCCGACCGGAAGCAGCGAGTTGGACTCCGCTTCGCCGTCGATCTCGTTGATCGTGATCTGCGGCCGAAGGCTCGTGTCCTTCGACTCGATGATCACCTTGGACGAGACGCCGGTGAAGTCATCGACCTGCTCCTGCATGGTGCCGCCCTCGACGATGTCCTGGAACTTCACCGTTCCGCGCATCTCCGAGAGGATCGGGCTGGCAAAGGGGTCCCAGTCGAGGAGCACGTCCCCCGGCTTGACCACATCGCCTTCCTTCACCCGGAGTGTGGCTCCGTAGACGACAGGATGGCGCTCCTTCTCGCGGCCGGAGGGATCGACGATGCCGACCTCGCCGTTCCGCGTCATCACCGTCTCGCGACCCTCGTTGTCGATCACGGTCCGGATGCTGTGGAGCTTGATCGAGCCTTCGCTCGCCGCCTCGGCGTGGGACTGCTCTGCCCGCCGCGTCGCCGCACCACCGATGTGGAAGGTCCGCATCGTGAGCTGCGTGCCGGGCTCGCCGATCGACTGCGCGGCGATCACCCCGACCGCCTCGCCCATGTTCACCATCGTGCCCCGGGAGAGATCGCGGCCGTAGCACTTCACGCAGACGCCATAGAGGCTCGCGCAGGTCAGAACCGAGCGGATCTTCACGCCTTCGATTCCGGCATGCTCGACCGCGCGGACGCGATCCTCGTCGATCTCCTCACCGGAAGCGACGAGCACCTCGCCGCTCACGGAGTCGAGTACGTCGCCCTGGGCCGTACGTCCGAGGAGCCGCTCGCCGAGGGGCTCGACGATCTCGCCAGCCTCGATCAGCGCCGTCGTGTCGAGCCCATCCTCCGTGCCACAGTCGGTCTCTCGGACGATCACGTCCTGGGACACGTCGACGAGGCGGCGGGTCAGGTAGCCCGAGTTCGCCGTCTTGAGCGCCGTGTCCGCGAGGCCCTTCCGGGCACCGTGGGTCGAGATGAAGTACTGGAGGACCGAGAGCCCTTCACGGAAGTTCGACGTGATCGGGGTCTCGATGATCGCGCCCGAGGGCTTGGCCATCAGACCACGCATGCCGGCCAGCTGACGCATCTGCTGCGCCGAGCCACGTGCACCCGAGTCCGCCATCATGAAGATGTTGTTGAAGCTCGGGACCTGCTCCTCGTTGCCCTCCGCGTCGACGTAGGTGTCGGTCGCGATGCCGTCGAGGAGCTGCTGGGTGATCTGCTCCGTGGCCTGCGCCCAGATGTCGACGACCTTGTTGTAGCGCTCGCCGTCGGTGATCAGACCTTCCTGGTACTGATCCTGGATCTGCTGGACCTCGTCGGTCGCGTCCGCCAGGAAGCGTTCCTTGTCCGGCGGGATGCGCATGTCGTCGATGCAGATCGACATACCCGCGCGCGTCGCGTTGCGGTACCCGAGGGTCCGCAGCGCATCAGCGAGCAGCACCGTCGCCTTGTTGCCCATGCGGCGGTAGCACTGATCGATCAGCTCACCGAGCGCCTTCTTGTCCATCACCTGGTTGACGTACTCGAAGGGCACGTCCTTCGGCACGACCTCGCGCATCAGCACGCGGCCTGTGGTCGTCTCGACCATCTCGCCGTCCATCATCACGCCGATCGAGGCGTGGATGTCGAGGACGCCGGCGTCGTACGCGACGATCACCTCTTCTTCGGTGGCGAACTTCATGTCCTCGCCCTGCACGCCGGGGCGCTGGCGGGTCATGTAGTAGGCGCCGAGGACGATGTCCTGGGACGGGCCGATGATCGGGCGGCCGGTCGCGGGGCTGAGGATGTTGTTGGTCGACATCATCAGCACGCGGGCCTCGATCTGCGCCTCGACCGAGAGCGGCACGTGGACCGCCATCTGGTCGCCGTCGAAGTCCGCGTTGAAGGCGGCACAGACGAGCGGGTGGAGCTGGATCGCCTTGCCCTCGATCAGCATCGGCTCGAAGGCCTGCATGCCGAGGCGGTGGAGCGTGGGTGCGCGGTTCAGGAGGATCGGGTGCTCCTTGATCACCTCCGCCAGGATGTCCCACACCTCGGGGCGCTCGTGCTCGACCATCTTGCGCGCGGCCTTGATGGTCGTTACGAAGCCCTGCTGCTCCAGCTTGGAGTAGATGAAGGGCTTGAAGAGCTCGAGGGCCATGCGGTTCGGGAGGCCGCACTGGTGGAGCCGGAGCTCCGGTCCGACGACGATCACGGATCGTCCGGAATAGTCCACGCGCTTGCCGAGCAGGTTCTGCCGGAAGCGACCGGACTTGCCCTTGAGCATGTCCGAGAGGCTCTTCAGCGGGCGCTTGCTCGGGCCCGTGATGACCCGACCGCGACGACCGTTGTCGAAGAGCGCGTCCACCGCCTCCTGGAGCATCCGCTTCTCGTTCCGGATGATGACCTCCGGCGCGTTCAGCTCCTGGAGCCGCTTCAAGCGGTTGTTGCGATTGATGACCCTGCGATACAGGTCGTTCAAGTCCGAGGTCGCGAAGCGACCCCCATCGAGCGGCACCAGCGGGCGCAGGTCCGGCGGGATCACCGGCACGACCTCGAGGATCATGAACTCCGGGTTGTTGACCTCGGACTCGCGGAACGCGTCGAGCACCTTGAGGCGCTTCGCGATCTTCTTGCGCTTCGCCTCGGAGGTCGCCTCGCGCATGTCCTCGCGGAGCCGCGTGCACTCGCCTTCGACGTCGAGCTCCTCGAGAAGTCGGCGGACGCTCTCGGCGCCGATGCCGACGTCGAACGCGTCGCGTCCGTACTGCTCGCGCAGCTCGATCAGGCGCTCGTCGGTGACGAGTTCACCCTTCTCGAGCTCCGTGTCCTTCGGGTCGAGAACGACGTGGGCCTCGAAGTAGAGGACCTTCTCGAGGTCACGCAGCGTGATCTCGAGAATGTTGCCGATCCGCGAGGGCAGCGACTTGAGGAACCAGATGTGGGCCACCGGCGAAGCCAGCGTGATGTGCCCCATGCGCTCGCGGCGCACCTTCGACTGGATGACCTCGACGCCGCACTTCTCGCAGACGACGCCCCTGTGCTTCATGCGCTTGTACTTGCCGCAGTTGCACTCGTAGTCCTTGACCGGACCGAAGATTTTCGCGCAGAAGAGTCCATCCCTCTCGGGCTTGAACGTCCGATAGTTGATGGTCTCGGGCTTCTTCACCTCGCCGAAGGACCATTCCCGGACCTTGTCCGGAGACGCCAGGCTGATTCGAAGCGAATCGAAGGCCAACGGATCCTTGGGCTTCTCGAAGAGGTTGTAGAGATCGCGCATTGCTTGTCCCCCTTACGGGTCGGTTCGTAGCTGAGAGAAGAAGGTCGAGTGGGACCAGCGGCCCCGCCCGACTCAGGTTTCTTCCCTCATCTCAATGTCGAGTCCGAGCGCCTGCAGCTCCTTGACGAGGACGTTGAAGCTCTCGGGCAGTCCGGGCTCCAGCGTGTTCTCGCCCTTCACGATCGACTCGTAGATCCGGGTCCGACCCTGGACATCGTCCGACTTGACCGTGAGGAACTCCTGGAGTCCGAACGCGGCGCCGTACGCCTCGAGCGCCCAGACCTCCATCTCGCCGAGCCGCTGGCCACCGAACTGCGCCTTGCCGCCCAGCGGCTGCTGGGTCACGAGGCTGTACGGGCCGATGGACCGCGCGTGCATCTTGTCATCCGCGAGGTGGTGGAGCTTCAGCATGTAGATCGTGCCGACCGTCACGTCGCGGTCGAAGGGTTCTCCCGTTCGACCATCGAACAGAACCATCTGACCGGAAGTGGGCAGCTCGGCCCGGTCCAGCTCCTGCTTGACTTCCTGTTCGGACGCGCCGTCGAAGACCGCCGTGCCCATGTGGATGCCACGCGTGACGTTCTCGGCCATCGACTTGACCGCCTCTTCCGAGGCGGTCCCGATCGACTCTCCGATCTCGTCGTCGTTGTAGATCTCCTGGAGCTTGGTCCGGATCTCTTCGGTGGTGGCCGCCTTCTCCATCATCCGCTCGATCTGCTTGCCGAGCCCGTGGGCCGCCCAGCCGAGATGCGTCTCGAGGATCTGTCCGATGTTCATGCGCGAAGGCACGCCCAGCGGGTTGAGGACGATGTCGACGGGCGTGCCGTCGGGCATGTAAGGCATGTCTTCCTCGGGAAGAATCCGAGAGATGACACCCTTGTTGCCATGACGACCGGCCATCTTGTCACCGACCGAGAGCTTGCGCTTGATGGCCACGTAGACCTTGACCATCTTGAACACGCCCGGAGGCAGCTCGTCACCCTTCTTCAGGCGGGCGATCTTCTCGTCGAAGACCGCCTTGATGACCATCGCCTGCTCTTCCACATGGTGGAAGACACGGTCGACGTTCTCCTGGGTCTTGGCGTCGGTCACCTGGATCTCACGCCAGCGGCGATCCGGAATGTCCCGGATGATCTCCTCGGTGATCGAGTCGCCGGAGCCGAGCCACTGGATGTCCTTGCGCTCGTCGGCGACGCGGTTCGCGGCCTGCTTGCCGACGATCAGCTCCCGGACCCGGTTGAAGGCGCTCTTCCGGATGATCCGGATCTCGTCTTCCTGGTCCTTCCGGAGCCGCTCGATCTCGGCCTCTTCCAGCGCCTTCGCGCGCTCGTCCTTCTCTACGCCGCGGCGGGAGAAGACCTGGGCCCCGATGATCGTGCCCGTCACGCCCGGCGGCACCCGCAGCGAGGTGTCGCGCACGTCGCCGGCCTTCTCGCCGAAGATCGCGCGAAGCAGCCGCTCTTCCGGAGAGAGCTGCGTCTCGCCCTTCGGCGTGATCTTGCCGACCAGGATGTCGTCCTGGTGCACTTCCGCGCCGATGCGGACGATGCCCGCCTCGTCGAGGTCGCGGAGCGCGTCCTCGCCGACGTTCGGGATGTCCCGCGTGATGTCTTCCTTGCCGAGCTTCGTATCCCGGGCGACGCACTCGAACTCCTCGATGTGGATCGAGGTGAAGTAGTCGTCCTTGACCACCCGCTCCGAGATGAGGATCGAGTCCTCGAAGTTGTATCCGCCCCAGGGCATGAAGGCGACGGTGACGTTCTGGCCGAGGGCCATCTCGCCGCGATCCGTCGCCGGTCCGTCCGCGATCACCTGCCCCGCCGAAACGCGGTCGCCCGCCTTCACGATCGGGCGCTGGTTGATGCAGGTGTTCTGGTTGGAGCGCTGGTACTTGATGAGGTTGATGATGTCGACGTTGCTGCCGGTGCCGTCGTCTTCGTCGGGCTTCAGGACGATTCGGCCCGCATCGACCGACTCGACCATGCCGTCGCGCTTGGCGACGACCGTCACGCCCGAGTCCCGGGCGACGACCGCCTCCATGCCGGTGCCGACGAGCGGCGCGCGCGTCCGCAGCAGCGGCACCGCCTGGCGCATCATGTTCGAACCCATGAGCGCCCGGTTCGCGTCGTCGTTCTCGAGGAACGGGATCAGCGAGGCCGCGACCGATACCAGCTGGTTCGGCGACACGTCCATCATGTCGACCTCGTCCGGCGGAATCATCTCGAACTCGCCCTGCTTCCGGGCGGAGATGCGGTCCTTCACGAACTTGCCGTCGTCGTCGAGGATCGCGTTCGCCTGGGCGATCGCCATCCGCTCCTCGTCGAGGGCCGACAGGAACTTCACGTCCTTGGTGACCGTCGAGTCGTCCACCTTGCGATAGGGCGTCTCGATGAAGCCCATGTCGTTCACGCGGGCGAAGGTCGAGAGAGACGCGATCAGACCGATGTTCGGCCCTTCCGGCGTCTCGATCGGGCAGATCCGACCGTAATGGGTCGGGTGCACGTCGCGCACTTCGAAGCCGGCGCGCTCCCGCGTCAGACCGCCCGGCCCGAGCGCAGAGAGACGTCGCTTGTGCGTGACCGACGACAGCGGGTTCGTCTGATCCATGAACTGCGAGAGCTGGGACGAACCGAAGAACTCCTTGATGACCGCCGAGACGGGCTTGGAGTTGATCAGGTCGTGCGGCATCAGCGTCTCGATCTCCTGGAGGCTCATGCGCTCCTTGATCGCTCGCTCCATGCGCACCAGACCGATCCGATACTGGTTCTCCAACAGCTCACCGACGACGCGCACGCGACGGTTACCGAGGTGGTCGATGTCGTCGACGCGCTTGGTGAGGTCGGTGCCGTTCTTCAGGTCGACCAGGTACTTGACCGCCGACAGGATGTCGTGCTGGCGCAGCGTCGGGAGATCGCCGAGAGCGATGTCCTCGGTCGCGTTGCCGACGCCGGTCGGATACCACTCGATCCGCTCGTCGCCATCGAACTCCAGCTTGTGGTTCAGCTTGAGCCGCCCGACCTTCGAGAGGTCGTAGCGCTCGCCGTTGAAGAACAGGTTGTTGAAGAGGTTCGTCGCCGTGTCGAGAGTCGGCGGATCGCCCGGCCGCAAGCGGCGGTAGATCTCGATGATCGCCTCGTCCTGCGAGACGGTCTTGTCCGCGAGCAGGGTGTCGCGGAGCGCCGTGCCCGTCGTGATCGGGTCGAGGAAGAGCAGCGGGAACTCGTTGATCCCGCGCGCCTTGAGATCGTCGAGATGGGCCTCGGTGATCTCCTCGTTGCACTCGACGATGACCTCGCCGGTCTCCTCGTCGACGATGTCGACCGGCGCGACGCGCTTGACTGCGTCCACGCGGATCAAGTCGTCCTGGCCGATCTGGATCCACTCGAGTCCGGCGGCACGGATCTTGCGGGCGGCGGCCTTCGTGAACTTCTTGTCCTTGCGGACGATCACGTTGCCGTCGTCGTCCTTCACCTCGCGCGTGCACCGCTGACCGATCAGGGCCTCCGGCTCGCACTTCTTGAAGAACTTGCGCCCGTCGATCTTCACCTGCTCGATCGGGTAGAAGTACTGGAGGAGCTCCTCGGGCTGGTAGCCGAGGGCCTTCAGCAGGACGGTCACGTGGATCTTCCGGCGGCGGTCGATCCGGGCGTGGACGATGTCCTTGTGGTCGTACTCGATGTCGAGCCACGAACCGCGGTACGGGATCACGCGACACGAGAAGATCTTCTTGCCCGCGGCGCTCGCGGTCGTCGAGATCGACGTGTCGTAGAAGATGCCCGGCGAGCGGTGGAGCTGGGAGACGATCACCCGCTCGGTGCCGTTGATGATGAACGTGCCGTTGTCGGTCATGATCGGGATTTCCCCGAAGTAGACCTCTTGCTCCTTCACGTCGCGGATGGTCTGGGAGCCCTCGGCATCGTCCCAGGCCACGAGGCGGATCGTCACCTTGAAGGGCGCGGCGTAGGTCATGCCTCGCTGTAGGCACTCCTGCACGTCGTACTTGGGCTGTTCGAGGGCGTAGCCCACGAACTCCAGGCTGGCCGTGTCGTTGAAGTCCCGGATCGGGAAGACGGAGTTGAACACCGCCTGCAGGCCGACGTTCTCACGCTTCTCCATCTCGACACCGGTCTGGAGGAAGCGTTCGAACGAGTCCTTCTGGATCTCGAGCAGATTCGGGATGCCGATGATCCTCGGAATGCTCGAGAAGGACTTGCGGACTCGCGGGGCGAAATCGGAGAAATTGGTCTCAGGCACGAGTGTCATCACCCTCCGTATTGCCGTGGCGCTCGACCGGCTCCGACGGGGCATCCCGCTCGGAAGTCTTCGGTCGTGACTCCACGGCACGCATAGGCGTGATCGGGCCTGAATCGGCTCGAACACGCCATCACACCATCACTCTTTGTCAGCGGTGCGTTGCACACCGCCATTCGGGCGACGCTCTTCGCGTCTCCCCCGCTGGCGTTCGGACAGGGTGTCCGGAATCCAGCGGTCGAACCGATCGACCTCTCCTCGCGCTTCCGCGCGCGGAGAGATCGCTGAACCACGAGGTCCTACTTGACCTCGACCTGTCCGCCGGCCTCTTCGATCTTCTTCTGGATCTCGTCGGCCTCGTCCTTCGGCACGCCTTCCTTCACCGGCTTGGGCGCGCCCTCGACGAGCTCCTTGGCCTCCTTGAGACCGAGGCCCGTGATGCCTCGGATCTCCTTGATGACCTGGATCTTCTTGTCGCCGAACGAGGTCAGGATGACGTCGAAGTCGGTCTTCGCCTCGGCCGCCTCGCCGCCGGCCGCCGCCGGGCCAGCCGCCGCAGCCACTGCCACCGGCGCCGCCGCCGACACGCCCCACTTCTCTTCGAGGAGCTTCGCGAGCTCGGCCGCTTCCATGACCGTCAGGCCGGACAGGGTGTCCACGATTTCGTTGAGATCCGCCATTTTCTTTCTTCCTTCATTTGGGCGGTGCAAGCGAGTGCTGTGCACCCTCCCGCCCGGTGGGAGCCGTCGGCTGGCCGACGGCCTTCATCGTTCCATCCCGGGCTCGCCCGGGCTTCCAATTCATTCCGGCGCGTCCCGACCTGGGCGCACCGCGTGGTTCTAGTCGCCGACTCGCGGCTATTCGCCGCTCCCTTCCGCGCCCTTGGCCGACACGACCCGAGCGAGTTGTCCGCCCGGCTCGTTCAGGAGACGCGCGAGCTTCCCGGCCGGAGCCTGGAGGAGACCGACGATCTTTCCGCGCAGCTCGTCGAGGGATGGGAGCGTGGAGAGGTGCTTGATCTCGGCGTCGCCGAGGACTTCGCCGTCGACGACCGCACTCCGGATCTCGAACGCCTCGTTCTCCTTCGCGTAGTCCACGAGGGTCTTCGCGAGGGCGACCGGGTCACCGAACGACATCGCGATGGACGTCGTGCCGGCGAAATGCTCCGCCAGCCCTTCGGCCGGGCTTCCGACCGAAGCCAGTCGGAGCACCGTGTTCTTCGCCACGCGAAACTCGCTCTCGCTTGCTTCGGCCTTCCGGAGATCGCCGCGAAGCGTCTCCATCTGGTCGACACCGAGACCCTTGTAGTCCGCGACGAATACGCTGGTCGCGCGCCCGAACTTGTCCTTGAGCTCCGCGACCTGGTCTTCTTTCTGCTGTCTGGTCAACATGATGTTTGCCTCGACCTCCGCCTACGCCGTCTTCAATGGCGACGCCGGGTCGACCTTGAAGCCGGGACCCATCGTCGACGAGACGGAGATCTTCTTGAGGTAGGTGCCCTTCGTCGAAGCCGGCTTCGCCTTGAGGATCACGTCGAGCAGCGCCGACGCGTTCTCCCAGAGCTGGTCCGCTTCGAACGAGACCTTGCCGATTCCGCAGTGCACAATGCCGGCCTTGTCCACGCGATACTCGACCTTGCCGGCCTTCTGATCGCGCACGGCTTCGCCGACGTTCGGCGTCACGGTTCCGAGCTTCGGGTTCGGCATCAGGCCGCGCGGACCGAGGACCCGGCCGAGGCGACCGACGACGCCCATCATGTCGGGGGTCGCGATCACGCGGTCGAACTCGAACCAGCCTTCGTCCTGGATCTTCTTCGCGAGGTCGTCGCCACCGACGTGGTCCGCACCGGCTTCCCGCGCTTCGGCTTCCTTGTCGCCCTTCGCGAACACGAGGACGCGGGTCGATCGACCGACGCCGTTCGGCAGGACGATCGCGCCCCGCACCATCTGGTCCGCATGCTTAGGATCGACGCCGAGGTTGATCGCGATGTCGACGGTCTCGTCGAATTTCGCCTTCGGCGCGGACTTCACCTGCGCCAGGGCGTCCTTCAAGGGGTAGAGCTTGTCGAGGTCCCGAGCAGCCTCGGCCTCGCGATATCGTCTGCTCGCTTGCGGCATCGCGTCAGCCCTCCACTTCCAGGCCCATCGACCGCGCGGTTCCCGCGATGATCTTGAGCGCCTGTTCGGGGTCGAACGCGTTGAGATCGTCCTTCTTCGTCTCGACGATCTCGAGCAGCTGGGCCTTCGTCACCGTGCCGACCTTGTTGCGGTTCGGCTCGCCGGAACCCTTCTTGATCTTCGCTGCCTTCTTGAGCAGCACCGCCGCAGGGGGCGACTTCAGGACGAAGGTGAAGCTTCGATCCTGATAGATCGTGATCTCGGCCGGAATGATCAGACCGTTTTTATCCTGCGTCTTGGCGTTGAACGCCTTGCAGAACTCCATGATGTTCACGCCGTGTTGACCGAGTGCCGGACCGACGGGAGGCGCGGGATTCGCCTGCCCAGCGGGGCACTGCAGCTTCACGACTGCCATGACCTTCTTACCCACTGTTTCTTCTTCTCCTCACCACTGGCGGTCCACGAAGGAAGTCGAGCTTCCTTCTCCCGCTCACCGTTGGCGTACGCCGGCCGGGCCCTTGCCCGCCGGAGATCTGTTGAGTCTCGATGCTTACGCTTTTTCTACGTTCGAGCTTACGCCTTTTCGACGTTCGAATAGTCGAGAACGACGGGCGTGGCGCGTCCGAAGACCTGCACCATCACCCGCAGCTTTTCCTTGTCTTCCATCACTTCGTCGACGTAGCCCGAGAAGTTCGCGAACGGGCCGGTGATCACACGGACGCTCTCGCCTTCGTCGAAGTGGATCAGCGGCTTCGGCTTGACCGCGCCTTCTTTGATCCGCTGGGTCATCCGGTCGACTTCGTCATCGGAGATCGGCGGCGGGTCGGTCGCGTTGCCGACGAAGCCGGTGATCTTCGGTGTGCCCTTCACGACGTGCCACGTGTCGTCGTTCAGCTCCATGTGCACGATGATGTAGCCGGGGAAGAACTTGCGCTTCGACGTGCGTTTCTGTCCGCCCACCATCTCGACCACGCTCTCTTCGGGGACGAGGATCTCTTCGAACGCGTCCTCGAAGCCGAGGGTCTTGGCGCGTTCGAGCAAAGCCTTCTTCGCGCGCGTCTCCTGGCCTGAATAGGTGTGCACGATGTACCAGCGCTTCGGCGGGCCACTGCTCGTAGCGGCCTGCGTCGTCGCTTCCGTCTGCTCGGGTCCGTTCGGTGTATCCATCAGCCCAGCACCAACTGCATCATTCGACTCAGCCCGAAGTCGACGACGCCCAGGAAGGAAGCGATCAAAGCGACGACGACCACCACGGCGATCGTGCCATTCACCCATTCGGGCTGCGGAGGCCAGGTGATCTTGTTGAACTCACCCTGGACTTCCGAAAGGTAGTCCCGGGAGCGCGCGAAGATGTTCTGCGAGTTTTCCGCCATGTCGCTCCGGTTCCCCTCTCTTGATTCCAGCCCGCTGCAGTTCCAGGTCTCGAGTGGCAGGCCCGGAGGGACTTGAACCCCCAACCCCCGGATTTGGAGTCCGGTGCACTACCAATTGTGCTACGGACCTACGAACTCGAAATCAGGCCCCGAGCAGCTTTGCTCGGTGCCTGTCTTGTTATGTCGGCTATTCGATGACTTCGGACACGACCCCGGAACCCACGGTCCGTCCACCTTCGCGGATCGCGAACCGGAGTTCCTTGTCCATCGCGATCGGCGTGATCAGCTCCACCGTCATCTCGACGTTGTCGCCCGG
>Ga0209992_10002623_pt1 | contig 16161 bp, 16 predicted proteins | sample 2SBtaG_2_FD_182564 | JGI IMG/M metagenome (GOLD analysis project Ga0209992, IMG submission 182564) | Deep subsurface microbial communities from Kolumbo volcano to uncover new lineages of life (NeLLi) - 2SBTROV12_ACTIVE470 metaG (SPAdes)... | ecosystem: Environmental > Aquatic > Marine >... | reverse complement strand
CTGGACGGAATTCTTTTCCTGAAAAAACATTTACTGTAACACCTACCATGTATGGTAGAATAATCAAATCTCTAAGATGAGTTTTGATTGGATTTTTTAATTTACCTGCTTTTGCAGATTTTATCTCTTCAATTAATTTTCTCTTTCCATCAGTAATGCCTCTGGTAAGAGATCTTCTTTGTCTTGAATTAAATAATTGGAATAATTTCTCTAATGACGTATTATCCAAGTCCTCTTTTGAAATACCTCTGTATAAAAATTCTTTAACCATCTCTCTTCTCCTCTGTTATCGTGCTTGGATTTTTGTCAACCATATTATAGCATTCCTATCTTTGTTGCCAAATCCCTAGCTTTTTCTACATTTTCAAACTGAACAAATGCTTTTTTACCGTAAATGGTTCTTGCAGTGTTTACATTAGTTACATTTTCTTTGTAAAGTGTTTTTACTGCCTCTTTAATTTCTGGTTTAGAAGATGATCTTTCTACAATAAAACAAATTTTACTTTCATTTTCAATCATTGCAAAAGTTTTTTCTGTAATGTATGGTTTTACAATTACTCTCATTGCTTGATCTACATTCATTGTGTTTTCACCATTACCTCTAGATGTGTTGATTTGATTTTTCCAATTTCTTCTATTGCTGATTTTGAATACACTGTTAATCTAATTGGATCAGAACCTGGAGCCAAATCTAATACACTCAAATCCTTTACACTTCTTGCCTCTACTCCTGGTAATGCACCTATTGCCTTTGAAATATTCGATGCATCTTTTGTTACAAACAAAACACTTTTTCCAACTTTTTTACTTCTTCCTCTAAGTCTTGATTGTCCAGAACGTGGTTTTCTTGAATCTAATCTTTCTAAATCTTGAGAAAGTTTTAGAGCGTCAAGAATTTTGTTCATATCATTAGTTTTTGAAACTGATTCAATATCATCTGCTACAATTATTGGGAACGATTCTATTCCATCAATTTTATGTCCTCGTAATTCAACTTGTTCTTTTGATGCTGTTGCAGCAATTGCTGAACATAATGCTAATTTGTTTTCTTTTTTGTTTAATTTCTTGTAAATTACTCTCTCTACAATTGGTGGATGTGCTTGTCTTCCACCTCTAGTTGATGCAACTTCTGCACCTTGACCTTGTCTTCCACCACCACCACCTTGTGCTCTTGCAACTCTGGATACACCTTGACCTGTTGGTGGATCATTTGAATCTGCAACAACATCTTGACCTGCACTTGGATGTCTTCCTTGTGGTTGGAATTTATGTGAAGTTAAATTGGTAACTGCTTTGTGAATTAATTCTCTTCTAAACGGAGTTGAGAAAATTAGTGGAAGTTCAACTTCTCCATCTTTTGTTCCAGCAGTTGTGTATGTTGTAATTTTGGTCATATGACTACCTCCAAAATATTTGGTTTGTTAACTTTGGCTGGAGCATTTCTTATTTGACTTCTTAGTTTGATTAATCTTCTATATGTTCCAGGAACTGAGCCTTTGAGAATAATGAAATCTCCTTTAACTAATCCAAAGTGTTTGTATCCTCCATCTGGATTAATTTTTATTTGTTCATCATTTGTATTTCCCATAATCATAATTCTTTTATCGTATTCTACTCTTTGATGGAATCCCATTTGACCTGCTCTTGGAACTGTATACATGACACTTTGTGGGGATATTGGACCTAGTGAACCAACTTCTCTAACTGTTTTTCTTGATTTATGTTGTTTCTTTTTTACGTTCCATCTTTTTAGAACCCCTTGCCATCCATGACCTTTTGTAATTGCTGCAACATCAACAGTTGCACCAGTTTCAAAAATTTGATCAATCTTAATTTCTTTTCCAAGTAATTCTTTAACATGAGTAAATTGTTTTTGTATATCTCCACCACTTACTGAAGCTTCAAAGACATATGGTTTTTTTTGTTCTAATCCTGCAGCACGTGGAGAAACTGCAACAATTGCAAAAATTTCTTTGATTCTCTTTAACCCTTTTTCTGCATTCTCTAATGCGTTTTCTTGTTTATTTTTTAATGAAATTTCTTTTGCAAAACTTTTTGGAATGTCTTCTGCATATACATCAAATTCTGCATGTTTACCGTCATGATCTTTTGAATATCCTCTAATCCCTAAAATCAATACTGGCGGAGTTACTAGAACTGTTCCAAGACTAACAAGTTGTTTTCCTGCATTTGGAACTTTTTCACGATCATCAATACTGACAATTTGTACACATCCTGCTTTGAAACCACAATGAGCTAAAATTTTTGGCTCTTCTGAATTTAATTTTGGCCATGCACGAATTCTTGCCTCCATACTTTTTGCACGTATTCTTGGTGAATATGCAAGACTTCCTCTGCGTGGTGAATGTCGTTTTCGAGCTCCCATTGTTAAATCGCATCTCGAAATCCCTCTATTAAACCATGTGAGATATCGTTAACCTCTCAAAAATACTTAGTTAACCAACTATGACTGAATTACTATGGTGATAATAGATCTGTCACCATGTTAAACATTGTAATTCCACCAATTATAATTCCTACAATGCCCATCCCAATTGCTAATGCTAAAAAATTTTTTCTTTCAGCCATGTTATGATGTACTATTAGCATTAATTATTGCCAATGTTCCAAGTAATGCTTCTTCGAGACGCACAGTTTCAGTAGCTTGATTTGGAAAAAAGTTTAGTGATTTTGCATTTTGCACATTTTTCATTTTTCCTCCTAAAATTTCATGAATTCCTTTTTCAGGTGAACCAAATGCTACTAGTACTGGTTGATCAGACTTTGTATATTTTGATAGTTGTTCTTTAGTTGCAGATTTTCCTTTCCTTGATGTCATGATGATACTTCCTTTCCATTCTGATAATATAGAATACAAATTTGCTCTTTCTTTTACAGAATATCCCCAATATGCTGGTGCCTCTGATTTATCAATTTCTTTTACTGATAATTTCGGATACCCTTCTTTGAATTGAACTGTAACTCTTTTCCCCATTCCTGTTTTCCCAAAAAATTGAATTAATTGATTAATTCCTACATCTACGAACTTTTTACCCTTTACACTTACAATGATTCCTTCTCTTACATCTCCTCTTACAATTTTTTTTGAATTAACAGGTGTGATGTGACTTGGAATTTTTAATGGTTGAAGTACTCCTGCAAATTTTAAATCATTCATTTTAGGAAATAACCTTCTTCTCAAAAATTGTGGTGTTTCTAAATATTTTAAAATCATTACAAGTAAATTTCCATCTTGTTTGTAATTTCCACCATCTTGATACACATAGATTGTATCAATTTTGAATATTGAGCAAGCTCTTGCAAGAATTGAAATTTTTCTAGTCTTATCTATCTTGAGTGATTCATCAGATAATGAAGATTCAGGAATGGCTACAGATAATTTCAATGTATTTTGATCTCGCTAGTAATAATTAGTTTTTATCGTGTGGATATTTTTCTTTTGCAGTGTTTGAATAACTTGCAATTTGTTCATCAGTTACTAATTCATACAAACCATCTTCAGTTTTAATATGTGCCATTCTAATGTGACTTTGTCCTTCTTTATCTTCACTTGATAATTGAATTCCTGCAGCAGCTAGTGTTGCTGCATCATCTAAAGAAAGATCTTCTTTGTAGGTTTTTTCTAAAAAGTCTGTTACTTGTTCAGATCCTGAACCAATAGCAATTGCATCATAAGAGATGAAAGTTCCACTTGGATCAGTTAGAAACAATTCAGGTTTGTTATTTACAACTCCGCCAAGAATTAGTGCAACACCATAAGGTCTTACTCCTGCATATTGTGTATATTGTTGAGATTGATCAGCTAAATGTTTAGCAATTGTTTCAACTTCAACTGGTTCATCATAAATCATTTTGTTACTTTGTGAAAAGAATCTTGCATTATCCACTTGACTTCTTGCATCTGGAATATATCCTGCTGCTGCTACTCCTACATGATCATCAATTTGGAATATTTTTTGAGCGACATCTGAAATTTGTAATTTTCTAGATTTCTCTTCTACTGCAATTACGATGCCATCTTTACATTTTACACCTACTGCAATTGTTCCTCTTCTTACAGTCTCAATGGCGTATTCGACTTGGTATAATCTACCATCAGGAGAAAATACTGTAATTGCTCTATCGTAACCTTGTTGTGCAGGAAGCATTTAATTCAAATGCTCTGAAAGTTTAATTTAAACCGTACTCTATGCGAAATATTTTTTTGTATGTTTTCTAGGCACATAAAAACATGATCGATTATTATTATTTTAAAAAATTTTAATTTTCGCATATAAGATCCTGTTTATAGAAATTGAAGAAATGATATTTTATTACAATTATTTGATAAAATTAATCAAATAAAATGAAACCCCTATTTGGATTCACTATTGGAGGAATAATGATGCTAACTGTAGTGATCGTTACTGCTTTTTCAGCAGTTGACCGTCTGGGATTTTCATCTTCTGAATCATCTATTTCCCAAGAAGTAGATTCTGCTTTGAATTTAGATAATCCTCAAATGTGTTTGAATTTTGATCAACCTCAATTCTGTGTAAGTAATATTGCATATATGAAAAAAGATCCTGGAATGTGTAATTCGTTATTATCTGATGAGCAAGATCAATACAAATGTCTTGGAAATTTTTTTCGAATATATCAAGAAAGAGTTTGTGATTATGTGACTGAAAATTATTATTCTAAATGTATTACTGAAGCACAAAACTGGAAACATTAACAGTTTAATTTAAGTTTGAATTATTTTTAATTATTGAAATTTGAAATTCAGTTTTCAGGACATAAAAATATTCGTTCTAATCATCAAAAAACTATAGAGATAACAAAAGAATCTCATCTAACTCCTCAAGGTGATTGCATAATTGGTGTCAATGCTACATCTAGTTGTAATGATTTACCACAAGAACTAAAAGATAAACTCAAAACACCTGACAGTAAAGTAACTTTTACAATTAATGTGAATGATCATTTTTTTGTAATTGAAGGACAAGGACATCCAAACTTAATTCTTACACATTCTGAAGATATAGTTATTCGTAAAAGTGATTTTATTTGTCCAAGAACTCTATCTGTAAAATGTGATAAAGCATCTGATTTGTTGCCTAGAGAAATGGTTTCATTATTACAAGACCCAAAAACTAAAGGCACCTTTATCATTAAAGTCGATTAAAACTGTGACAATTTTATATGGATTAAATCTATGTTATTCATGGGTCTTAAAACCAAAGTCTTTCTTTTAGTTCCACTGATTGCTTTTGGAATAATTGTTTTTGGAATAATGGGCTATATTGGAATATGCAAAAATTCAGTTATTCCTTTGAATTGTTGATATTTTTAATTTAATAATTTCTGAATTATTATTTACTTCATAATTCGGCAATCTTCGTCATTTTTGAGGAAATCCGAGAGAACCCGTTGGTATAATCATTAGTAATTGATTCAAAATTATAAAATGTACAAAAATTAGATTTTATTTTTCAGAATCATTATCTGCATCTTTTGCTTTTTCACGAACTTTTTTCATTATGCAAAATTTTGCTAGTGTATTCATTAATCCCATACTATTTCTACAAAATCATATTCAATTAAGGGTTTGGAAATATCAAATTCATCAGTTTTTTCCTATTTTAGTTAATTCTGGTTTAGCAAGATTCTCTTAAATCATTAATCCCTGAGTATTTTTATGGTAAAACATATCGTTGAATTGCCAATTTCTAAAAAACCTACAGATTCTGATCTAAAAAAACTCAAAGAATATTTCAAAGAAATGCCTGTATCTGAAATTTTGACTGGCTTAAAATTTGCAAAAAATAGGTGGTCTGCTAAAGATGCTGGAACTCTTAAAGTTGGAAGAAAAAGTATAATCAAAAAAGAAGTACATTCTGTTACTACTGAACAAGCTCAATGGAGATTGAAGAATTGGAAAATGATGATTGCAAATTATAGAAGACGTGGATATAGTTACCCTACAATTTCTAGAATTAAAAAAATTCTGATTCAAAAAAGTAAAAAGAAATCAAAATAAAATAATTATTTTCTAATCTAGATTAAGATGTCTGGTCTTTTGTCTACGATTTGTTGTTTAAGATCATTTGGAATGTCTGGAATTGATTGTTTTGTTTGACCTGCAATCACATTATGTGCTTCTTCTAAAATTGCTAATGTATCTGCATTTGTCTCACTACTAACATTCATACTATCACCCATACTTACGGCAGAACCTGACATTACATCTCCAAGAATTGATGACAAATCTTGCATTGAAGCATTTGCCTCTGGCATAATTCCATTAAGTGATGGGGCCAATCCTTTGATGATTGACATACATGGACTGAGTGTTACTACAACATCTCCTAATTCTGATACTGTATCTAATCTTAGTTTAACTTGTTCCATGGAAAGTTTTGCTCCACTTACCATGTTTTTCATTTTTCTTACTTGTGCTAATTCTCCAGCATATGCTTGTGCATAACCATTTTTGTTATTTCTTTGGGCATTTACAATTTTTTCAAAAATAACGTCATGTTTTTTCCCTAATTTGTCATTTATTCCATCTAATTTAGAAATTTGAAATTGTAATTTCTTTTGTGCAAAATCAATCTTGTTTTTTAGTGGTTCATCAGGCTTTACTTTTCCTATTACTTTTTGTGATATTGATTCCCCGTCTGTTTTGTTCCAAGAATTACTTATCATACCTAATTTTCTCAATTTAAGTTGAAAATTTTGTTTTAAAGGAATTTGTCCCCATAGCTAGTGTAACTGGAGTGACACGTTGAGTCAGTTACATTATCCAAACGTAAATGTGAAAATTTGAAAGCCTTTACCACTAACTTTTATCTCCATCTGATGTGATGCACTGTTCTCACTGTTTATGATATTGTATAATCCAGCTTCAGATACTGTGATGCTATTTCCTATGGTGTCTTTTCCAGAATATTTTGCAGGAAGTGGTTTACCATCTAGAAATATTTCTAGTTGGGCATCATTGTCAGTTACAATGTTTACTTCTTTTGCATTGTATAATAGTTTGATAGTGCCAGTTTTTGATATTAACTCCATACTGTCTTCATGGTTTTTCCATTCTCCTGCAAGATAGAATTTATGTAAATCAATGTTAGTTTGATCTGAATATGTAACCGTTTTTCCTGGTTGAAATCCTTCAGTACTTCCTAATTGATTTCTATTTTGTGCAAATTTGTAACCAAAGTATAATTCAGGTGTTCTAAAATTTGTATGCTCAAATGCTTCAATATCTACCAATGATGATGCAGATGCAAATTGAATTCCTAGATTTGTAGATCTTTCTTTTAATAATTCTTGAATTACTTTTTCAGTTTTTTCATATCCACCTTCGCCTATATGATCATATCTGATATATCCTTCATCATCTGCAATGTATTTTCTTGGCCAATAACTATTATCAAATGCCTTCCAAGTTTCCATGTCGTTGTCTAAAACAACGGGATAACTTATTCCGTATTTGTCAATTGCCATTTGTACATTATCTGGATTTTTTTCAAATTCAAATTCTGGTGAATGTATCCCTACAATTAATAATCCTTGATCTGAATATTTATCATCCCAAGCTGTAATGTATGGAAGTGTTCTTACACAATTAATGCAACTATATGTCCAAATATCATATAGCACCACTTTGTCTTTGATTTGCTCTTTTAATTTTTCTGGAGTTGTGTTTAGATAATATGCAATACCTACCAAGTCTGGAGCCTTTTTGAATCCTGATTTGTCAATTTTACTAATTGAATTTTCATCTGTCGATACATGAGATATTGCAGGTTCTTCATCAAATGATGATAATACTATACTCAACACGCCTATTCCTACTATAATTACACTTGCCAAAATTAATGCCGTTTTAATTTCTGAATTCATTTCATCATCCTAATAGTACTAGTTTGTTAAGAAGTGGAAAATTTGCAATATATGCTAATTGATTTGTAAATACTAAAATCCCTAAAATAATGATAAATCCTCCAAGGATTAAATTATAATATTTGAGATGTTTACTCATTTTTCTAATTAATTTTGTTCCTCTTGAAAGAAATATGCCCATTAGAATAAATGGAATTCCCAATCCTAAAGAATACATCAACATTATGTTTAATGCATGTGCTGGAGTTGCAGCAGCTAATGTTAGTATTGTTCCAAGTATTGGTCCAACACATGGTGTCCATGCAGCGGCAAATGCTAATCCAAAAATAAATGAAAAAGGATAACTTACTTTGATTCCTTTTGGAACAATTTTTCTTTCAATGTTTAGTTGTTTAATCTTCATTGAAAGAATCATAAATATCCCAAATGAGATTATTATTGTTCCTCCAATCATGTTAAATGTTGTATTGATTTCTTCACTAACATTTGAGAAAATACTATTAATTATTACACTATAAATTGAAAACACTGTAGTAAATCCTAACACAAAGAAAATTGTATTAAAAATTACATTCATTCTATTAATTATAACTATTTTAGAACCGTTTTTTTGATTTAATTCTGAAAGTGTTGTTCCTGAAATGTATGCAAGAAATGCTGGGATCATTGGTAAAATACATGGAGCAACAAATGATCCAAGCCCTGCCAATACTGCTACAGCTAAAGTAATTTCAACCATGAAATAATGTCTTAATTTTTGTTTTAAAGCATTATTCCAAATTTGTTCCTTATTCTAAGGCAATCCGTTTTTAACTGGGAATTTGTATATTATTTCATGAATAAGCGTTTTGTTATTGTAGGTATAGTTTTAGGAATAGTTGTCACCCTTGCTGTAATTATTGGCTCACCTGCATTAGGTGGCTTTGATGCAATGCGATAATTAGTAAAATTTCTTATACGCTTTCTCAAAAATTACTAATGCATCTGTAATGTCTGTTTTTGATAACCATGCAGTGACTGATATTCTTAATCTTGCTTGATTTTTTGGAACTGTGGGATATCTAATTGGTTGTGCATATATCCCATTTTTCATTAGGAATTTTCCAAAATCCATAGCTGTTTTTTCTTTTCCAATAATTATTGGAATAATATGAGTTGAAGAATTAATTTTAAATCCAATTTCTTTTAATCCTTTTGAGATATGTTTGATATTTTTTTCTAGTTTTTTCTTTTGTTTTTCTCTATTTGATTCAAATCTTTCTAGTGTATGTTGAATTAAAAATGAAGGAAGTGCGGATGTGTAAATAAATGATTTTGATTTGTTTATACATAAATCAATTACATTGTTTTGTGATGCAACATAACCTCCAAATGATCCTAATCCTTTACTAAGACTACTAATATACAAATCAATTTTTTTTCCAACATTCAAATAATTTGGAGTACCTTTTCCATCTTTTCCAATTGAAAAATCACCATGAGCATCATCTACAATTGTAATTGCATTTTTCTTTTCAGCTATTTCAGTAATTTGTTTTAGTTTGGACATGTCTCCATCCATGCTAAATATTCCTTCAGTTATGACAAACTTTTTTCCTTCTTTTTGTTTTAGTTTTGTTTGTAAATCATCCATATCATTATGTTTGTATACTATAATTTTGGCATCAGATAACTTACATGATTCAATAATACTTGCATGGTTTAATTCATCACTAATTATTACATCTCCTTTACCTGCAATTGACGAAATTACTCCAATATTTGCCATGTATCCTGTAGGATATACAAGACTATTTTGCTGTGATTTATGTTTTGCAAGACTTTTTTCTAATTTTTTATATGAATCATCATTTCCAGAAACTAATCTTGAACTTGATTGAAGTTGGCCTGACCTCATTTTTGTTATGGGTATTCCCAAATAATCATTTGAACACAAATTGAGAAGCTTTTTCCCATTAATCGTAATGTGTGATCCTTTTGATGTACTATAGTTTAATTTCCTATAGATGTTATTTTCTTTGATTTTTTTTAATTCTAAATTGATAAAGTCAAATTTATGTTTTGAAATCAAACCATGCTAAACAATTCCTTTAAAGCATAAAAACCCTAATTTTTATTCATTATTTGCTTAGCAATAATATGTTTGATTTACAATTAGATAATCCTGTTTTACATTTAAAATATGGTGTATGATGAATTATTTTGATGGGAAAATCACTTTGGTGTAAACTTTGGATTCATGAAATGTGTCCTAATGGTTGTGAATGTTCTTGTCATGACAATACTCTAACAAAAAAATACTAATAACAAAATTATGATTGAAGGCCTATTTTTTCAATCATCTCTATATCCTTTTTAGCCTCATTCCCACCCATGGTTAGATATCCTGCAGTGATAATTCCATTTGCACCACTTTGAAGTAATTCTTCTCCAGAATCATCAAGTTGTGTTTCACGACCTCCAGATATTTTGATAACAGATTCAGGTAAAAGAAATCGAATTACTGAAAATATTCTAACAATTTCAGAATTTGGTAATTCTGTTTGTAATTCTAATGGAGTGCCTGGTACTGGAACTAGAATGTTAATTGTTATTTCTTCAGGATATATTCTAGCTAACTCTAATGTCAATTCTAGTCTTTGCTCTCTGGATTCTCCAAGACCAATAATTCCACCTGTGCATAATTCTAATCCTGCATTGCGTGCAATTTCCAATGTTTTTAATCTATCTTCATATGTATGGGTGGTACAAATTTCTGAAAATTTTGATTTTGCAGTTTCTAAATTATGATTATATCGTTTTACCCCAAGATCTTTTAATTTTATTGCTTGTTGTTTAGTTAAAAAACCTAAACTGCATTCTATACTGATTCCAACATTATCATTAACTTTGGTAATTATTTTACATACTTTTTCAAAGTCATTAGGAGATGGTTCTCTCCATGCTGCAACAAGACAATATGATTCTGCCCCTTCTTCTTTTGCTTTTTGAGCTTTTGTAACTACTTCGTCAGGAGTTGGTAATTGATATGTATCTACACCTGTATCAAAAAATGCAGATTGTCCACAAAATGTACAATCTTCACTACATGCATTTTTTTTGATATTGTTTAATTGCTCAACATCAATTTTTTCACCATTAAAATCACGAGTAATTTCATTTGCACACTTGGCTAAATCCTTGATATTCTCTTCAGGAATATTGAGTAATTTTTCAGCATCTTCTGATGAAATTCTAATTCCTGAAAATACTTTTTCTTGACACTCTTTGATAAATTCCAGAGTACTCATACTGATTTTATTTCATTTCCATTTATAATGATAATTATCATCAAATATTTTCATTATTGATATGTTTTATACCTGGAAAAATCTTTTATTTATAAAAAAATCAATTAATTTAACAATTCTTTGACTTTAGATATAACTCCAATTTTGTTAAATGGTTTATGGATATATCCTTGTACTCCTGAATTCATTGCATCATACATTACTTTTTGTTGATCAACTGCTGATACCACTATGTCTGCTTAGAATAATCGATCATATTTTTTTGATCTGATTATTAATCAAATTAACTGCGATTTTGCAGACTTGATGGTGCTAATAGTCCTAATTAACAATAATTCTAGTTCTTTTTCTGAAATTGCTAGTGGGGGAACAAGCATGACTATATTTCCTAATGTTCTTAGATAGATTCCTTGTTTTTTTCCTTGCTCAAAAAATATTTTATTAATTGATTTTTTTGGATTAATTGGAGATTTTTTCTTTTTATTTGTAACTAGTTCTATACCCATAAGCATTCCTTTGTGTCTGATATCGCCTACAATATCTAATTCTGATATTTCTTGATAATATTTCTCAAAAATTTTAGATGTCTTTTGAATCCTTTTTATCAATGAATATTTTTGAAACATTTTAAGATTTTCATTTGCAACTGCAGCAGCTAATGGGTTTCCTGTATATGTATGACCATGAAAAAGATGTTTCCAGTCATTGAATTCTCCTAAAAATGCATTGTAAATTTTTTTGGATGCTAATGTTGCAGCCATTGTTAGATACCCTCCTGTTAGCATTTTCCCATATGCTACAATGTCTGGTGTACTTTTTTGTTCTGTATATTGTATCATTGATCCTAAACGACCAAATCCTGTTGCAATTTCATCTAAAACAAATAACACACCATATTTTTTGCATAATCGATTTATTTTATTTTGAAAACCATTAGGATAAATTATTACTCCTCCTGCAACTTGAGCCCCGCTTTCCATCACAAATGCCGCAATGTTGTCATTTTTAGAAAACCTTTTCTCAATTTTCTCTAAACAATCATTTTGATAATCAGAAAAATTTAATCCTTTTGGAATTCTATACTTGTTTGGAACTGGAAATCGTATTGTTGAAAATAACTGTTTTTTAAATTTACCAAAAAATTCAGGCACATAACCTACTGACATTGCACCAAATGTATCTCCATGATATCCATTTTCTAGAGTTGCAATCTCTGTTTTCTTTTTCTCTCCAATATTTTTCCAGTATTGTAATGCCATTTTGATTGCAATTTCCATTGCAGATGATCCGTTATCTGAATAGAACACTTTATGCATTTTAGGTGAAATTTTTACAAGACTATCTGCAAGTTTTTCTGCTGGTTCGTTTGTAAGATTAAACATTGATGAATGTTGTAATTTTTTACTTTGATTAGAAATTGTTTTTATTAATTCTGAATTAGAATGTCCCCAAACATTACACCACATTGATGCAACCCCATCAAGCATTTTATTTCCATTGGAATCAATTAACCACATTCCTTTACCTTTGATGATTTTATCAAAATAACCCCATTCACTCATCTGAGTATTTGGATGCCATACAGAACTTTTCAACTGTTTTTGTATAATTTCAGATCTTAATAATTAATCTATATTTTTAATAGAAAAAAAATAATAAAAACGCAATTGGAATATTATGTAAAAATTAATTCCAATTGTGGGGTGTTTGATATTGTCTCTCTGGCTGCAATGTTTATTCTTCCAGATGAATCTTCATCACTTTTCATGATAATCCATCCATAATTTGGAGTGCCATCCAAGAATGCTTGAATGTCTTTAGTAACATCAAATTCGATCCATTTTCCAGATTCACCATTTGAGATAACTACTGAATCGGTAACTGTAGCCATAAAACTACCTCCATCCCAATTTGCACAGTCATTGTCTTCAGATGAACAATCCCAAGTCACACCTTTCTGGGTTCCAACAAAATTAGCAAATGGTGCATTTGCACCAATTCCCTCTTCCCAATCTGCGGTAAGACTTCGAACAATCACTGATTGTCCTTCTTGCCATCTATCATCATTATCAACTACAAAAATTTTCAATTTTGCAGAATCTAATGATTTTTCTTCTAACACTGTACCTATCTGTGAATCATCAAAACCAATTAAAACACGGTTATTAGTTGGACCTGTGCCCATTACACGTAGCACATCATTTGATCCTTCATTTGATGTTTGAAGTCCTTCTCTAACAAAACTATCTTTCACTGAATATAGAATTGCTGAATTATCCGTCAATTCAACGTCCATAGCTGAAGTTTTTACAGCTCTAAATGCTGAAAAACTCTCACTATTTTGATTCATCATCTGTGAATCAAATTTTTGACTTTGTTGAATGAATACTCCTGTAGGAAACGTTGCAGTTGTAGGATCAAAACATAATCCTGTATCACATAGAGTTTTAAAATCTTTTTCTGATAATGTTGTTGTAAATCCTTCACTTAGCATAAAAAAAGTCATGCCAGAAAAAATTACACCAGCTATTATCATCATACTTAGAAGTTGTTTTCCAGAATGATCAACTGTAGTTATTTGTTTCAATACATAATAATATGATTTGTTGTTAGTATAGACTTGTTTGTAATACTATTACACACATTTTAAAATTTTGTTATGATCCCAAAAAACTATACTTGACGATTATAAAAAATATTTAATAATTATCTGATTTATAATTCAATTAATAAAAATATTTTTTATTTGTTGACAATAAATGATGCATCAATTATACCAAAACCATATTCATTTTGATAATTTGATTGTTTATCTTTAGGTTTTGCATTATCTTGAATTTCTCCTAATATTTCTGCTGGTGTAATATCTGAATTTGCATCTAACATTAATGCAACCATCCCTGCAACATGAGGTATAGTTGCAGATGTCCCATAAAACAAGTCTCCATTATATGCAATTGTTGTAACCCCATCTGGTCCTACTATGTTTGGAACTGTTTTTCCATTATTTGTTGGACCTTGTGAGCTAAATGGCTCTAATTCTCCATTAGCACTATTTACTGCACCTACCACAATTACCCCTTGTGCATCTGAGGGAACTACAGTACTACTTGCAGTAATTGGATATTCTATATTGTTGTTGACTGAAAATAATTCCAATGTTGAATATGTAGGTACATCCTTCATTGAATCACTTTTCATCGCATTTGAAATTCCTACAGCATATAGTCCTGCCATTTGAGGCATGAAAAATACACTTTCAACTTTTTTAGAATCCCTTTTTTGTGTATCTGCAGAATATTCTACAATCTGACCAAGTGGATCTACTAGAACCAAATCAAAGTCAGAATAATCTCCATTACCATCATCCCAGTTGATGTAAATCATTACTGGGACGTTATTACTAACTTGTGATTCTGATACTGTAATTGAAAGTCCTTCATCATTATCTGCAAATTCGTGCCATGAATTAAGATCGTCATCTGAAAATTGCCCTTCCCAATGCTTTTGTGCAAAGTTTCCTGATGGAACTATAACTGAAATTCCACTATCAATTGCACTTTCAACTTTTTTAGTAATAAAACTAGTACCGTCTGTTGGTAAATTAGGCCATCCTGCAGCCATAGCAATCACATCAACATCATTTGCTATTGCCTCATCAATTGCCCGTCCAAATTCTACATCTGTATTCATTTCATATAGATAAAGTTCAGAATTTGGTGCAACATCTGAAATAATTTCAGCTACTGCTGTTCCGTGACTAACACTTTCACCACTTTCTGCTGCTTGTGCTACCATGGAATTCTCATAAGAATTTCTAAATGATTGAAAGTCTACAATATTTTCAGAAATTTTTGGATTATCTGTATCAAATATTAGATCTAGAACTGCAACTTTAACATCCGTGCCTGTAATTCCTGAATTATGAACAATGTCTGCATTAATTGCATACACTCCTTCAGAAATTGGATAGTTGTAATCTTTATCGGTGATATAATCCAAGTCAGAAATATCACTGCTTAATTGTATGAGATTAGAATATTTTACATCTCCAACTGTTTTAATTATTTCATCTGAATTCAAAAATGGTGATTTTACTTTATCAATTGTTTCTTCTGTAAAGTCTGAAAGGTTTGTAGTGGTTCTTGTCTTCTCCACACTCTTTAATGCATTAATTCTTGGAATGTTTTGAGTGTCCGTTGAAATTTGAACTATGTTATTACCTTGTATTTCAATATCTGCTAAACTCTGAATTTTTTCAATAGTTACAGGATCTGCATTGTTTAATTCTAATACAATTCTTGATTTACCTTTGAATGAATCTACACCAAACTTCCATGCATTTTCATCTGGATTATCATCTTGCAATAGTTGTTTAATTTGATTATCTATTTTTTTTGCAACCATTCCAACATTTTTTTGTGTTTTCATTTCAGAATGTTTTTCTTGAATTTTTGTTTGTTCTATATCATCTGCCTCAATTGTTTGTCCCGGATTAACTTTAAGAATAGTTTCAAAGTATTCTGATTTTACTTTTTGAGTTTCTTTTACAAGTTTTTCTTCAATTGATTTTAATCCTTTGATATATTCTTTATCAAATATTTTTCCATCAAATTCTTTATCTAATTTTTTAATATCTAATTTTGATAATACTTTGGCAACTAACAATCCTTTTTTTGAATCTAATTGAGCATCATTTGTAGCTTTTTCAATTTTGCTTAGCCCACTTTTAGGTTTTTCAGATTCATCTATTATTTTACTTACTGCTTCTTTTACCGCATTTTTAATTATTTTTTGAATTTTATCAGCTGCTTTCTTTGCATCTTTTTCTGCTTTATCAGCTGCTTTCTTTGCATCTTTTTCTGCTTTATCAGCTGCTTTCTTTGCATCTTTTTCTGCTTTATCAGCTGCTTTCTTTGCATCTTTTTCTGCTTTATCAGCTGCTTTCTTTGCATCTTTT
>Ga0209992_10002622_pt1 | contig 16163 bp, 13 predicted proteins | sample 2SBtaG_2_FD_182564 | JGI IMG/M metagenome (GOLD analysis project Ga0209992, IMG submission 182564) | Deep subsurface microbial communities from Kolumbo volcano to uncover new lineages of life (NeLLi) - 2SBTROV12_ACTIVE470 metaG (SPAdes)... | ecosystem: Environmental > Aquatic > Marine >... | reverse complement strand
TTGGTGCTTCTTTAGCTGGTTCTTCTTTCTTTGGTGCTTCTTTAGCTGGTTCTTCTTTCTTTGGTGCTTCTTTAGCTGGTTCTTCTTTCTTTGGTGCTTCTTTAGCTGGTTCTTCTACTTTATCAGGAACTTTTGTGGTTTCTTTTTCTGGAGTAACTTTAGTTTCTGCATCTTCATCATATCTTGAAACAAGAACATAACCTTCTTCAGTTTTACTCATTCTAACTCTAACTTTTCTTGGAGGGCTTCTAACTCCTTTTGCCCAAATTTCATGTGCTAATTCTTCTTCAATTTTGATTGTTTCAACTTTCATGTGATGTTGAGCAAATTCTCTAATCATGTTAATTGCTCTAACAGCCCTATGTTGAGATTGTGAAAGTTTTACTTTACCTAGATTAATTGTATAAACTCGTTCTAATTCTTGAGACATCTATCCTACCTCCACATCAGTTGATCTCCAAGCTCTACGCTTTGGATTGGTTCTAACACCACGTTTAGTTTTGAGAATAATCCATGCAGGTACTGCTGAAGTTTGTTTAGTCTTTTTTAGAAGACGGATTTTCCTTGGAGAGGACTTACGTGCAGCCATAGATTTTCAGGCACGCGGAGCTCTTTTTAAATGAATCTCAGGATTTTAGGCAATCTTGAATCTGTTTTAAGATTCTAGCAGAAGCCCCCCATACAATTTGATTTTCATATTCAAAAGTATACATTTCTTGAATAAGATTGTGAGACGGATCAGGATCTTTTGCCTCAGTTTTTAAAAATGGTTCTAAAGGGATATGAAAAATTTTTTCAACTTCAGTATTAGCAGAAAGTGGAGGAATTTTATCAACTATTGAGATAAAAGGTAAAATCAAAAAACCTGAATTTAGTGTTATGACAGGTTCTAGTTGTCCAATGACTTGTTCTTTAGAAATTGTGAGTCCTATCTCCTCACTAGTTTCACGTAATGCAGTTTCTAAAAGATTTGAATCGTCAGACTCTAATTTCCCACCAGGAAAAGAAATTTCACCAGCATGAAATTTCATGTGTTTTGGTTTTTCAGTCATTACAATAATTGGTTCATCTCCATAAATCACCACAAGAATTGAAGCCAAGCGATATTTTCCAGGATGTTCAATTGTAGGATTTATGGGAGAAGGAAGGTTTGATTTTAAATCATCTAAGAGCATCGTAATTCTTTCCTACCATTCCATATGGGTTTTGGTATTCAAAGGTTTTAACCCAGAAGAAAAGAAATGAAAATATGACAATTAGGTATGAAGCTAATCCGCCTAAAATTTTACCTGATGTAGATACAAATGAATCAATTCAAAAATTTGTTGAAAAGATAAAAATAATTTCTAAAAAATGTGATGCAATACATCTCACTGAAAATGTATTAGGATTTCAGAGGGTTTCACCAATTGAAGCTGGTAAAATCATAAAAAAAGAAATTCCAAGTTTACCAATCACTGTTAGTCTAAGAGTCAGAGACAAAAGTGAAAGTGAAATTTCAGAATTTGTAGATAATTGTATTTCTATTGGGTTTTCAGGAATTTTGATTTTGATGGGAGACCCATCACAAACAGGAAAAAAAGATTCAGGCCAAATTCCTAGTTTGACAGTTAAGAGATTAAGAGAACAAGGAGTAGATTCAAAAATTGATTTGTATCTATCAATATCAAACAAGCCTAATTTCTCCAAAATTGGAAAAAAAATAGAAGCAACCCCCAAAGGGTTCATGACTCAAGTAATTCAAAACATAAAACAAGTTCAAGATTTATCTGAGAATCTCAAAGGGTTTTCAATAATACCAATTCTTTTGTATCCATCGCCTAAGAATGAAAAATCTGCAAAATTTTTGAATTTAGATTTGGATTCATACTCTAAAGAATTTGAAGAATTGTTAAATCAAACTCAAAAGATTACAGGAGACGTTTTACTTACGTCTCCAAGTGACTTTAGTGGATTAAACGAATTTTTAGAAAAATCAACTAATTAGAGTACAAAATATTTTGCATCTGGGTGATGAACAACTATTGCAGCAGTAGATTGTTCTGGAATAATTTGACCAGATTCAGTCAAGGTCATTCCAGATTTTTCAGGTTGTAATAATTTCCAAACAAGATGATGTTGTGCTACATCAGGACAACTAGGAAATCCCCAACTATATCTCAAACCACCTTTCTCTAAATTCAATTCAGATTTTATTTTCCGGTTAATCCATTCAGCCAAAGCTTCTGCAACTTCAACTGCCAAACCATGTAGATAATATGCATCAGTGTACTTGTCTTCTTTATTCCACTGTTCAATAATTTCTGCTACTTTGTTACCTACTGTTACAGATTGAAATGCCACAATATCATCATCTCCAAAATAATCAGTTAAACAAAGATGATCAGGTTTTGTTGAACGAGGAAATTCCAATTCTACATCATCCCCGTTAGGATTCTCTACTAGTAATTTCCTGTCTTTGTTATGACATTTGAAATATCCATAAACAATTTCAGGCTCTAAGAGTTTATCACGAATTATTCGAATCTTCCATTCTGTCAGTAATTGTTCATGTTCTTCTTCTGATTCAGAGCCTGCCTTTCCTCTCAAACCCCAAGACAATTTGAAGAGAGATTTTTTATCAATCATTGTCCAAACTTCATCCATTTTGATTTGATCTAATTTTAATCGGATTGGCTCTCCAATTATTTTTGGACTAGGTGCTGCTACTGGTTTAATCTCACTTCTTGGAAGTGTATCAGGATCTATTGTTTTATTTGATTTTTCTTTCCAGTTTTCAAGTTTTTCTTTCCATTCAGCTAAAAGTTTTGGTTTCTCATCTGAAATCAATCCATCCATTGTCTTTAGACCTTCAAACATAGTATTGCAGTAAAATACGCCTGATTCGTAGATTCCATCTTCTTTTGCTATTCTGTTAATGTAATTGCTGTTTATTGCAGCACCACCACAAAGAATTGGAATAGTCATGTTATTTTTTCGGGCATGTTCTACAAAGAATTTCATTTGCTTTGAGGTAGATACCAGCAAAGCAGACAATCCTATTGCATCAGGTTTTGTTTCGTCAATTTTTTCAAGGAACTTTTGTAACGGAACTTGTTTTCCCAAATCATGTACAGTATAACCATTATTTTGAAAAATTGTCTTTACAAGATTTTTACCAATATCATGCACATCACCATAGACAGTCCCTAAAACAAGAACTCCTTTACTTGTCCCCTCTTCTTTCACTAAATATTTTTCAAGTTCCCCTACGGCAGCCTTCATACATTCTGCAGATTTTAGAACAAATGGTAAAATTAATTCACCTGAACCAAATTTGTCACCTACTACCTTCATTGCAGGAAGTAAATCCTCATTGAGAGTCTTTATGGCACCATCATGGGTTTCTTCTTGAGTCGCATCAAGGGATAAAACACCATCAGCGTCTTTGATAAGATCATTTTTTCCAAGTTTCTCAGCAATTGCTGAGACAACATCATTTTGAATTCCATCTTTGAGTCTATTTACAATTCTAAAGTTTGCACGTTTTCCAGCAGGCCAAGAAGGATCAACGTCTTCTTTCTTGGATTCAGTTCCACTTTGAGGTCCTGCATTTTCAAAGTATGCAATCAAATCAGACAGAGCGTTTGCATGAGTGTTAAAAATCAGATCTTCTGCAAGCTTTTTCTCTTTCTCATCAATTTCACCAATTGGGATTATCTCTTTTGCATTAACAATTGCGCTATCAAGGCCAGTTTTTACAGCATGATACAAGAACACAGAATTTAGGATTTTTCTAGCATATGGTGCCAAACCAAAACTAATGTTACTTAACCCCAAAGTTGTAAAAGAGTCAGGGAATTTTTCTTTGACTAGTTTGATTCCTTCAAGAGTATTTTTTCCTGCATCAAGGAATTCATCCTCCCCCGTTGCCAAAGTAAATGTTAGTACATCAAAAATAAACTGTTCAATTTTTAATCCATATTTTTTTCCTGTTTCATAAAGTAATTCTGCAGTGTCAACTTTTTGTTGCGGAGTTTTTGCCATTCCTTCTGGACCAATACATAGTGCAACTGCAGGTAAACCATACTTTGCCATTATTGGAGCTAATTTTTTAAATCTACTTCCATCACCTTCAAGATTTATTGAATTAATTATTGGTCTTCCAGGAATTTGAGTTACAGATGCTTCAATTACTTCAGGATCTGTAGAATCAATTACAAGTGGTGCATCTATTTCTAGACTCAATCGCTTTACCAAGTTTAGCATAAACTCTTTTTCATCTGCACGTTCTGTAGTTGCAACACAAACATCAAGACAGTGTGCTCCATCCTCAACTTGGACTCTACCCAAATCTACCAAGCCCTCATAATCATCTGCAAGAACTAGCTTCTTTGCTTTACGAGAACCCTGAGTGTTAATTCTCTCTCCAATAATTAGAGGGGCCGGAACTTGTTTTAGGTCAACTGCCTTTAATGCTGAACTTACTCTAGGAACTGTCAATGTAGTAAAATCACATCTGTTTTTCTAAATACTTAACCCTGTATAGAGTTGGCTTTTTCGTCAATTACTTTCCTCAAGGCTTTGATATGTTCAGGGTTTGTCCCACAACAACCACCAATAATTCGAACTTTTTTGTATTCATTTAGAAAATCACCTAACGCATCACCCATTTTTTCTGGAGTCATCTTGTAAACTGCTTGTCCGCCATCATTTTCAGGCATACCAGCGTTTGGAACAACCAGCACATTATGCTCATTTTGTTCATCTAACCATCTTACACTTGGAGTCATCTCAATTGGTCCTGTAGAACAATTCAATCCAAAAACATCAATTCCCATATCAGATACTGTGGTATATGCTGCCTGGATGTTTGTTCCAAGCAACATCTTTCCATATTGATCCAAAGTAGTGTTTGCAATAATTGGTACTCTTTTACCAGTCTTTGCAATTGCATTATGACATGCTTCAATTACCAATTTTACTTCCAAGATATCTTGACTAGTTTCAATTAGTAATGCATCAACGCCTCCAAGAATCAATCCTTCAGCTTGTAACTCAAATGCTTCTCTAATTTCATCAAGAGGTTTTTGTCCCAAATCAGGATCATTAGAACTTGGAAGATATCCAGTTGGACCCATAGAGCCAATCACGTATCGAGGTTTGTCAGTGTACTCATTGCAAACTTCAGAGGCAAGTGTTGCAATTTTTTTGTTAAATTCTATAGTTTGATCTCCAAAACCATATTCATCAAGTTTAATTTTGTTTGAACCAAAAGAATTAGTTTCAATACAATCAGAACCAGCATCTAAATAATTTCTATGAATTTCTTTAATCCATTCAGGATGAGTAACTACCAATCCATCATTAAATCCATCTTGATTGTTTGGAAAATCCTCAGGTTTTGGATCATGTCGTTGAATTTCAGTTCCCATTGCACCATCAAATAGCAAAACTCTATTTTTCATTGCATCAAGAAAGGGTTCTTTTTCTGTCAATTTGATTTGAAAATGTTCTCGGACAGTTTAACTCTTTTCAGAAAAAACCACAGTATTGGAGTATTGATACGTATGTTGAAATTAGGTCAAAGGGAATTTTTTGTACATTTATGCAAAAGTCTCAAGTAAACAATTTTGTTCGTAGTGCTACCTTTTTTCAACATGCTGGAATTTCCATAATCTTTGTTTTCATGCCTATAATTGCAAAAGGAGTTACAGATTCTATTTTTGAAATTGGATTACTGATTGCATCATTTAGTTTTGCTCAGATTTTATCTGAAATCTATTTTGGAAGACATTCAGACAAGAAGGGAACCAGGCTAAAATTCATCAGAATTGGTTTTATTGGATGTGCAATTGCGTTTGGATTGCACTATTTTGCAGAAGATCTAAGCATGTTTTTCTTGGTGAGAATTGCAGCTGGAATTGCAAGTGGAATAATGATTCCGGCTATGATTGCATATACCTATGAGGCAAATCATGAGAAAAAGAGAGCTGCGACTGTAATTTCATTTCATGCTTTAGGATGGCTTGCTGGAATTGCAGCTGCAGGAATTGCAAATGATTTGAAATTAATTTTCATATTAAGTGCTGCATCATTTATCATTGGATTACTATTTACAATAAGACTTCCAAATCCAGAACAAGAAAAAGAGCTAAAACCAGGAACCACAAAAAAAGTAATTTCAAAAAATAGATTTCTTTTCCTTTCATTATTACTAAGGCACATAGGAGCGTCAGCCGTATGGGTTATTCTTCCATTAATGATTGTTGAAAAGTTAGGGGGAGAGTTGTATCATATTTCAATTGTATATGTTGCAAACACTATGGCTGCTTTTATCTTGATGAATGTGATGGCAACAAAAATTCACTTGTCAAATGTTACAAAATTCAAAATTGGAATTGGTGCTACAACATTTGTATTCATTGGATTGTCACTTGTAACTGAATGGTGGATGGCAATGCCGTTTATGGCATTAGTTGGTGCAACCTGGGCATTTTTGTTCATCGGAGGAAACTTTCATCTCATGGAGAATAATCCACGTTCAACCTCAACTGGGATATTTAGTTCCACTCTATCAATTGCAACAGTTGTTGGTCCTATAATTGCTGGAAGTATTGCATTTTTGTATGACTATACTGCAGTAATGTATTTTGCAATTGCAATAATCATATGCGCATTTGTAGTATCACTAAAGATTAGAAAATAAAAAAAGAAAAAGAAATTTTGAACTGTTTTACTATTTTTTGATGTTATTAGGAACCTAGTGGATCTTTTTGGTCATCATCCAAGTCATCAAGATAGTCTGCTATCTCTTCTGTACAAGGATCTACACCATTACCACATTCATCAACGGTTTGTTGAATCCAACCTTCATAGACATTAGGAATTGCAAGTACGCCTTGTCCTCCCATTCCAGCATAACCAATTACAGGATCATCAAGTGTTGTCTCAAACTCTTTAGTTAAGATGATTTTTCCTGCAATTTCTGCATCATGTCCGTCTTTTGGATCAACTACAATGAGTGCATTTGAGAATTTGTTGGAAACATATGCATAGTATCCACCATCTTCTTGTGCACCCCATTGTACACCATGGCATCCGGGATCACAAGGAAGTACAGCTACAATTTCATCAACTGATGTATCTACAACAGTGATTGCAGAACCAGTAGGTCCAATTAGATTGGCTGTAACCATCCATTTGTCATCAGGACTAACTGGAGTTTGAATTGGAAGTGCTACCTTTGCTTCAAGTAAATCAATTTGATGAGTAATTTCTGCATCATCAGTATCAATTACACTTAGAGTATTTCCAAGGAAATCAGCAGTATAGTATTTTTCAGTACTTCCAAGCATTCCGGTTGCAATTGGTGCAATAAGCACAGATCCTCCACCAGTGTGTTCTGCCTTGATAGATGTGTTATCTTCAAGGTTTACAATTGTAGAACTTAGGCTAAGGAAGTCTGGAGTTACCACATACTTTCCATCACTACTAACCCAGTGACCATGAGGATGAGATGAATCACCTGTTGAGATTTGTCTTGTAATCTCATAGGTTGTTGGATCAAGTTCGTTTATTGTTTCCTCACCATTCATTGCAACGTAGATTTTTCCAGTTTCTGGAGAAGTCATTACATGTGATGGGGATTGTCCAACAAAGTTGTCTTTAATCATTTCACCTGTTTCTCTGTCAATTACAACCATTCTAGAATCAAACCATTGTGTTTGATACACCACTTCATTCTTAGAATCAGTCCACATGTTATGTGGATGGTTCATGTTGATTTCAGGAAGTGCAATCTTTTGATCAATACTCCAATCGTCTGCATTAACTACAGTAATGGTTCCAGGTTTATCATTTGAGGTTCCAGGGTGATTCTTGTTTACAGTTTGTTCAAACTGTGTATTTATCCAGATTTCACCTACACCTTTTTTGATAGGAGCCTGTTTGTCAGCATTTGTAATTGGAACATTAGAATCCAAGTTAGCTCCCAATATCTGATCTGGTGCGCCACCTGTGGAATTTGTAATTCCCAATGCAGTGGCCAATCCAATTAGACTAGCAGTATCAGTGTGTAATGCAGCTACTACTTGTTCTGAGTTTGTAGTAACTAATGCAGGTACCACATTTACTTCCCAATTATCTTGGTTGTAATCTTTCCAGTTTGATGGATCAGATATTACATAAAAGTCCTTTAACAATTCTAATGGCAATGTATTAACTGGTCCAAGAGTTACTGGGAATTCTATATCATCAGTAACAGGATCATGATACCTTGTTAGAATAGTTAAGTCATCAGACAAATCAAGTAAAGGCAATGTTGCACCACCAAGTGTAGATGATTTTACATTAGTTGTCGGATCATCAACAATTACAGCACTTATCATGTATGGATGTATTTGACAAACAAAGACGTACAATCCAGGCTCATCAAGTGTTGCTGCAGAGCCGTCGGAATTTGTCAAGAATGTAGAACCTCTAATACCTAATTGAGTATCAAAGAAAGCTACAGGAACATCGTTTGTAAGTAATCCATTACCTCCCAATGGGGAAGCTGCTGTAGGCCAGATCAATGAAGTAATTGTATGCTTTGTTTGGGAATCTTTCATGTTGAAAATCACTGTTTCACCAGGATGGATTATTGCAAGTGATCGTCCCAAGGTATCACCAAATGCTGGTGAAAGAACTTTGAGATAATCAAGTGGGAATCCTGTTCCAGGTCTAGGATCAATAGTTGGCAATCCAAGGGAATCAAAAACAGGATTTGCAGGAGCTAATGCCTCATCCAAGTCATCAGCAATTCCTGCATTGAGAGTTTTCATCCAAAGTCCTGGTTCATCACTGAGAGTAAAGACAGCACCTACATCAGGCAATGTATCATCACCTTCAAGGACCATCATCATTCCACTCATGCCTTGTTCCATATGGTTAAAGAAATGACAGTGATACATCCATCCTTCAGTTCCATCAATTCCGTTTTGGTTATCACTAACCTCAACTAAGAAAGTGTGTCTTTGAAGTGGAGTAATCTCTTTTACATCAATAATGTCAGCAGAACCACCTTGAGATTCAACCCATCTATGACCATGCAAATGGAATGCATGAGTTTCGTCACCAATGCCTAAAACATGGTATCTAACTTTAGCACCATCTGATGCGTATAATGTTGGGTTTACCCAAAGAGGTGTTTGTTTACCACCATTTTGATTGTCAATTTCCATTCCATAGAAAATACTTTGTCCTAGTACATCAGATGAAACCATCCAGAGAATGAATTCTTTTTCAATATCATCGACCTTCATCTTGTTAATATTACCAGTACCGCTATTTACCAAACCATCAACATTGCCATTTGCAGGATTTACTATTAGTGTTCCAAATAGTCCTACATCTTCTGCCCCAACCTCATTTTGGCTGAAAGTATGATCATGATATGGCCAAGTTCCAGCAGTACCAAGTCCTGCATCCCATGTGTATTCTACAGATGAATTACATTCTGCAGCAGAAGTTTCTGCACCGTTCACTCTATCATAGGTTGCATCATCACTAATGTCATAATGGACACCATGTGTATGCATTCCAATGAAAAAGGTTTCTGCAGAACCAACACCGCCGTTAACAAAGTTTTCATCACATGCGTTGTTAGTTAATGTAATGTTGGCAGTATCGCCTTCTGTCATTACAATAGTTGGACCAGGAATTGATGGGTCAGTGTCAAAGATTCCATTTGCTACTAAATCATCACCATCTAGATCATACGATACCATTCGGTAAGCATACATGCCGTCAGGCATTTTTACAGCTTCCATTTCAATGGTATGTATTACACCAGAGGGTGCGGCTTCAACAGCAAACAAAGGAACATCTGCATTTTTGTATGTCATTGCATTTGTTTTTTCAAAATCAATTGTAAAAACAGATGCCAAAGTTATTGATAGTATTACAGTTGTCAGTATCATTATTTGTGTTCGTTTCAAGTTATTGGTACAAGTCTAAAACATGGTGAATATAAGCAATTAGGTACTTCATACAAAAGTACGATGATCGCAATATTATATGTTAGGAAGGGCAGACAGTATGAAATTAAAAGATTATCTCAATCCCCAGCGAGACATTACTTTGTTTTCTAATCGTTTGAAAATCACACCATCCACTATCAATCCAATTGCCATGATTACCACCATGATTCCAATTACTTGGGAAACATCATTTAGAGAACGTCCAGCATTAAGCAAAAAGCCTAATCCTAGGAATGAAAATAGTATTTCAGCACCAATTACACCTCTCCATGCAAATGCCCAGCCTTGTTTGAAGCCAGAAATCATGTACGGAAATGCAGCAGGAATCAGTACTGCTGTGATTAATTGACTTCCCTTTGCACCCATGTTTCTTGCTGCTTCTATAAAGTGAGGATTGATGTTTTTGACTCCAGTGTATGTGTTTATTGTAACTGCAAAGATTGCACCAATTGCGGTAACAAAGATTATTCCACCATCAGTTAATCCAAACCAAAGTATTGCTAAAGGTACCCAAGCAATTGATGGGATTGATTGCAATCCCAAAACTAGAGAGCCAACAGTTTGGTTGATGACTTCAACTCTTGCCATAAAAATTCCTAAAACTATTCCACCAGCAATTGCAATTCCCAACCCAATTGCCAATCTCCACATGCTAGTTGCAATTCCATATAACAAACTTCCATCGGCAGCTCCGTATGCCAAGTCTTCTGCTACTTCATATGGAGATGGAAAGATATTGTCAGGCCAGATACCAACCATGGCAATGATTTGCCAGACTACAACAATTCCAATGTAAAACGCAATTCTGTGTGGAGTGTAATTCTTTGCCATAATTCTCACCCTTGTCTTTTCTTTACCTCAGGTCGAAGTTCTGTTAAAATATCTTGTTGGAATTTAAGCAATGATTCATCTTCAGTAATTCTGGGTCTAGGGAAATCATTATCAACTTCTTTTTTAATTACAGACGGACGATTACTAAAAATTGCAACTTTGGTTCCAAGAACTGCAGCTTCAGAAACGCTATGAGTAACAAACAAAATTGTCTTTTTTGTCTTCTCCCAAATTAATTGCATTTCAACTAAAAGTAAATCACGAGTCTGTGCATCAAGTGCAGCAAATGGTTCATCCATTAGTAAAACATCAGGATCCATTACAAGAGCCCTTGCAATAGCTACACGTTGTTTCATTCCAGTTGAAAGTTGATAAGTATAGGAATCTGCAAATTTTGTTAACTGCATCATATCCAAATATCTATGAGATATCTTGGCCCTCTCTTCTTTTGGAATTCCTGCCATCTTTAATCCAAATTCTACATTATCTTGAACCTTTAGCCAGGGGAATAATGCACCCTCCTGAAATACCATAATCCTTTCAGGTCCAGTTTCACTTACATTATGACCATCAAACAAGATTTGTCCTTCATCAGGTTTTTCCAAGCCTGCAACTATGCGCAAAAAGGTTGATTTTCCACATCCTGAAGGACCCACCAAGCACACAAAGTCCCCAGCCTCAACTTTGAGATTCACACCTCCAAGAGCTTTGAGTTTGTGAGAATCATGGCTAAAATATTTTACAATATTTTTTGCCTCAAGTTTGGTCATGTAGAATTGTCTCCTTCAATGGAATTTGTATCAAAGTAGTAAAAAATACCAGACAAATCATATCCATTTCTTCCAAGATATCCAAGGGCATCTGCCTTTTCTGCAAAGGAATGAACAGAATCAGGCAAAGGATCATCGGTAATTACAAGATTAGATAATGCAACATCTACAACATCATCAGATAGAGATTGACCTAAATGAGAATCCAAAAAATCATTAAAAATAATTCTAGTTTCTGTAGGATTTTGATTTATCCAATCTGCAGTTTCATGATGAGAGTTTAACAAATTTTTAATCACCTTAGGATTATTTTCAACAAAATTAGCATTGCCAATTAAGACAACAGATGCAAATTCCTGGTTTGGCCACAACTCTTCTTCATGGAATAATCGTTTTCCGTTCAATTCATTTTCTAAAATTGTAGCCCATGGTTCTGCAACCCAAGCACCATCAATGTCACCTTTAACAAATAATGTATAGATATCAGGATTTGGAATATTGTAAACTATAACAGAACCACCCTTGTCAGCGGTTTTAAGGCCATTTTCAGATAGATAATGTCGTAATGATACATCCTGGGTGTTTCCAATTTGGGGAGCTGCAATTTTTTTTCCTGCAAAATCAGATGCAAAATTTATTTCAGAGTCAGGGTGAACAATAAAACTTGCACCACCACTTGCAGCACCTGCAAGAATTTTTACATTATGATTTTCTGAATTTAAAAATCCATTAATTGCAGGACCAGGTCCAACATAAGCTAAATCAACTGAATTTGCAAAGAGAGATTCTATTGCTTGGGGGCCACTATCAAAAACTCGAGTTTCAATTTGGGTTTTATTTCCCACACTTGATTCAAAAAATCCTTTTTCAATCCCAACTATTGGAATAGCATGACCAATATTTGGAAAATATGCAATGCGGACTTTGTTTTCATCAGACGAATCAGTAGAGTTGAGAGCAATTCCCAATACAGACAGTAGAATTATTCCTCCAATACTGGCAGAAATTACCGATCGAGTTTTCATAAAACAGCGTTATATTTGGCGGTTAAATAATCATCGAATTTTAGCTCAAGCTAGTCAGAAATTTTTTGAAAATAAGAAATAATGAGCCTATCACAAAAGATAAATTCCAAAATACGACGGAAAAGATGTTTTATGACTCAAAAAGGAATTCTTGCATTTTCTGGAGGACTAGATACTTCAGTTGTTGTAAAATATCTACAAGACGAACATGACATGGATGTCATTACAGTTACGGTAGATGTTGGACAAGGAGATGATTGGAAAAAAATTGCAGCCAAAGCAAAAAAACTTGGTGTAAAAAAACACTACAACATTGATGCAAGAAAAGAATTTGTTAAGGATTACATTTTTCCATCAATTAAAGCAAATGCTCTTTATCAAAAAAAATATTGTCTTGCAACAGCACTTGCTAGACCATTAATTGCAGAAAAAGTTTTAGAGATTGCAAAAAAAGAAAAAGTCACATCACTTGCACATGGTTGTTCCGGAAAAGGAAATGATCAAGTAAGATTTGATATTACATTACGTTCTGGTTCTGACCTTCCAATTATAGCTCCTATACGAGATAAAAATTTGGATAGGGACACTGAACTAAAGTTTGCAAAAAAACATGGGATTGAAATTGATACAGTTGCTAAAAAATTCAGTATTGATCAAAACTTGTGGGGTCGTGCAATCGAAGGAGGGGTGCTAGAAGATCCATACAACGAACCACCTGATGATGCATTCATTTGGGTTAAAACAAAAAATTTGCCAGACAAACCAACATACTTGGAGATTAAATTCAACAAAGGAATTCCAGTTGGAGTAGATGGCAAATCAATGGATCCTCTAAAACTAATTGAATACATTAACAAAAAAGCAGGAAATGCAGGAGTAGGGATAGTAGACCATATTGAAGACAGAGTTGTCGGAATTAAATCTCGTGAAGTATATGAGACTCCTGCAGCAACTTGTCTAATTGAGGCCCATACAGATTTGGAAAAAATGGTTCACACAAAACATGAAAATAAATTCAAATCAATGATTGATGATGAATGGGCATATTTGGTCTATTCAGGACTTTGGCAAGATCCTCTAAAAACAGATCTTGATGGATTCATAGAAGCTGCACAAAAACCAGTATCTGGAACCGTGAAACTCAAGTTATACAAAGGAGGTCTCAGGGTGGTTGGACGAAAGTCCAATAATTCATTGTACAGTCATGATATTGCAACTTATGGGGTAGAATCAACATTTGATCAAAGACTAGCCAAAGGATTCGTCGAATTATGGGGAATGCAGTCAACAGAAGCTAATAAATTACAAAAGAAAAGGTCAACAAAAACATGAACTGCCCAGAATGTGATGCAACATTGAACATCCCAGACGATGCCTCAGTAGGAGAAATTGTTTCCTGCCCTGATTGTGGCGCTGACTTTGAAATATCTAAAAAAGACGGATCAAACGTTGAGCTTAAACAAGCAGAAACTGTTGGCGAAGACTGGGGAGAGTAATGTCAAAAGTCTGTATCGTGTTTGACCGCCTAAGAGCGGAAGAAAAGATGCTCCAAAAAGAAGCATCTGAATTAGGACACGATGCATTGATGTTAGATGCAAAAATCACTCAAGTCAATACAGATAGCAAAAAAGAAGATTACGATTTGGGAGATGTTGTTTTAGAAAGATGTGTTAGTTATTTTAGAGGACTACACTTTACTGCCAGTCTAGAATTTATGGACATTCCAGTGTTAAACAAATTTGAAGTTGCAAATATTTGCGGAAACAAAATGTTCATGACTTTGCTTTTGAAAAAAAATAACATTCCAACACCAAAGACATATTTTTCATTTTCAAGTGATAGTGCAGCAGAGAATTTAGACAAAGTTGGATTTCCCCTAGTTATCAAACCAGTAATAGGAAGTTGGGGAAGAGGAGTAATGCCTCTTAAAGACAAAGATACAATGGAGGCAGTTTTTGAAATCAGGGATATTACAGATAGTCCGCATGATAGAATTTACTATTTACAAGAATTAATCAAAAGACCTCCAAGGGATATCAGAGTAATCACAGTAGGAGATGAGCCTATTGCAGCCATGTATAGAAAATCTTCAGGTGGATTTAAGACAAATATTGCACTTGGGGCAGATCCTGAACTTTGTGAGATCACAAAAGAAATGGAGGATATGGCCGCAAAAGCATCAAAAGCTATGGGTGGCGGAATTTTAGGAATTGATATGATGGAAGATGAAGAGAATGGTCTAGTCGTCCACGAAGTCAACAATACAGTAGAATTCAAAGGATTAGCAAGAGTTGCACAACGAAATATACCAAAAGAAATGGTAGAATTTGCTTTAAACTACGTTAGAAAATAAATTATACTCCATTAGAAGGTGTTTTATCATGAAAGTAGGAGTTGTAGGAGCATCAGGATATGTAGGTGGAGAGACACTTCGTCTACTTGTAAACCATCCAGATGTTGAGATCACCACAGTTACTTCAAGACAGCATGTAGGGGAATATTTACACAGAGTTCAACCAAGTTTGAAAGGATTTACCGATCTAACATTTTCTGAATTAGATTATGATAAATTAACAGATCAATGTGATTTAGTTTTCACAGCAGTTCCACATGGTACTGCAACTGAAATTGTAAAAGCACTCTATGACAGAGGTGTCAAAATTATTGATTTGAGTGCAGATTATAGATTACACAATCAAGACGCATATGACAAATGGTATGGATGGGAACACCCACATCCAGATTATTTAGAAAAATCAGTTTTTGGTGTTCCAGAATTACACAGAGAACAAATTAAAAATGCACAACTAGTTTCTTGTCCAGGATGTATGGCAGTTACATCAATGTTAGCTCTTGCACCACTAATTCGAAATGACATTATTGATACTGAACATATTGTAGTAGATTCAAAAATTGGTTCATCAGGTGCAGGTTCTGGTTCAGGAACTGCACATGCAATGAGAGCAGGAGTTATCAGACCATACAAACCAGCAAAGCACAGACACACTGGTGAAATTGAACAAGAGCTTAGTGAAATTGCAGGAAAGAAAATTCATGTTTCAATGAGTCCACACGCAGTAGATGTAGTTAGAGGAATCTTATGTACAAACCACACATTCATGAAAAAAGATATCGAAGAAAAAGAACTATGGAAATTATATCGTCAAGCTTATGGTGAAGAAAGATTTGTTAGATTGATTAGAGATAAAAAAGGATTATACAAATTCCCAGATCCAAAATTTTTGGTTGGTTCAAACTTTTGTGATATTGGATTTGACTTGGACGAAGATAACAATAGATTGATTGCATTGTCTGCATCAGATAACTTGATGAAAGGTGCAGCAGGTTCTGCCATTCAAAACATGAATGTAATGTGTGGTTTTGATGAAATGGACGGACTCAGATATACTCCATTAACTCCGGTTTAGAAATGATTACAATCAAAATTGGTGGAAGTGTAGTAGATGATTTACATCCATCAACAATTTTAGATATTAAAAAAACAGCTGAAAGTGAAGGAATCATCATAGTTCATG
>Ga0209992_10002619_pt1 | contig 16189 bp, 12 predicted proteins | sample 2SBtaG_2_FD_182564 | JGI IMG/M metagenome (GOLD analysis project Ga0209992, IMG submission 182564) | Deep subsurface microbial communities from Kolumbo volcano to uncover new lineages of life (NeLLi) - 2SBTROV12_ACTIVE470 metaG (SPAdes)... | ecosystem: Environmental > Aquatic > Marine >... | reverse complement strand
CGGGCTGCGGCTTATGTCTGGGCATTGCGGAACCGGCACAACTTTTGGGTATAAAACGGTTTTGGACGAAAGCTGAAAATACTTTGCAACAATGCCGCCGGTCCAGTTTGAGTTGACAACCGTTGTAACCCCTTTGCCGGGCCGCATGTCCGGTCGCGCCAGCCGACGGCAAGCCCAACTGTAAACAGAACGCAGCATCAGCTTGCCAAGCGGTCCGCCGGTCACGCCCAGGTATTTTACCAGCTCAGGCCTGCCTGAAAACAGCGCCGGCGCGTGCAGAATTCGCAACAGGGGTTTTTGGGTGCTTGGCCCCTCGCCGTAAGTGTAAATAACGTGGCTGTAACCTGCGGCGACTGCCCGAACCCGTTGGCAGACAACTGCATATTTCAACAGGTGGAACCGCAGACGCTGTAGCGATACTTGCAGCAATTTCGCCGGCAAAAGCGCCTGTTTTCTGCCGTCAGGGGGCAGGTGTCCGGTGACGTCCAGCCAGCCAACCTGATGGCCCAGCTTTGCTGCAGTGGCGGCAACTGCCAGAGCATAGGCTTCCGCCCCACCCCCGGCGCGCAAATCGCCGTGCACCAGCAAGACCCTCACGCCGCACCATTCAGGGCGGCGGCCAGCTGTTTGATTTCGTCATCCTGAAAAGGGTTCACGGAAAAGCGTTTAAAATACAACCGCTTGATTGCAGGCTTAAGACTGTTTGGCAGATGCCGACGAATTTTGGTTTTCAGGCCCGAGTGCCACAAGAAATGATTAAGCGCCGGGAAGACCGGCGCGACCGCGTGGTTTCTGGCGGTATTCGCCATGCTTATCTTTGCCGTATCCACTTGCAAAAACCGGCAAACGGACCGCAGAGTCCGGCCCGGGTTCTTAATCATCGTTTCAAAACGAATGCACATGATCTGCGGTTCCGGAAAAACCGCGCGAAACCGGGCGATGCCGATTTTATAGCAGCTTGGCCGTACCAAAAACCGCCCGGCCAACGGCGTGATCCCGGACATCTCGTCCAGCAGTTCGGCGGTCAGTGATCTGCGCGTGCGCCCGGTGCGAATGGCCAGACGATAGTGGGACAACGCCCTGGCAAGAGGATCGCGGGTTAAAATGATAATTCTGGCGTCTGGATTATAGGCATGGATATTGGCGGGCGCGTGCGCACAGGTCAGATAGGTGGTTGATGCGTCCATCCGCCATTTGCAGTCCGCCGCCGCAAACAGCGCCGCGTAATCCTCTGGACGACGAAACACTGCAAACTGTGCCGGTTTGCGCTGGTTTGAACCAACAAATTTCTCGGGTGCCACATCGTTCAAATGGGTTTTCTCAACAAAAGCCGGCGGAAATTCGTGGGCGGAGAAAAAATTAGGTTCCTTGATCGGCGAGAGAAAAATATCAGGGTGCGAATCCAGCCAGTGGGCCAGCTGGGTGGACCCGCACCGGGGTGCGGCAGCCAAAAACAGATTTGCCGTCATTTGGGCACCCGGCTGAGTGTGTTTTGATTTGCCCAAAATCCCCCGGCAGTCTTGGCCATACGCCACAGGGCACCGGTGCCAAATCCGATATGAGACACCACCGCCAGCACGGACACGCGCAGGATGCGCAGGGGCGTTTTGCGCCCGGCGGCACCGACGGCCAAACAGAAAACGCCGCCCAAATAGATTTTCAGCGGCAACGCGGCCATAATCCCGATATGCGCGGTCAGCACAGCGCATGTCACAAGGCACAGTGTTGTCAAAACCGGCAACTGCTGCCGAAATCCCAGCGCGATTTTGTGTTTTTGCGCCGACTTCACCCGAAAATATCCGTTCCGGAACATCTGTTGCCACAGCGCAGCCGGGGTTTTTCGCGGGATATAGCCAACCGGCGCACGGCTTTCCAAAAAAATCCTGCCCCCGCGCCGGCCAAGACGGTGGTCAAATTCCGCGTCCTCGTTTGCAACAAAATCGGTGTCATAGCCGCCCAGCCGCATAAAGCTTTCCAGGCGAAATCCGGCGTGATGGCCATGCGCTACCCAGCCCCGGTAATTCCGCGCCCGGTGTACAGCACCACCATTGCCAAGCCAACTGCGCTGCAAATCCGCAGCCGCCGCGCGCCAGCCTTCTTTGCCGGTGGCACAAAGGGGCACCACAACGCTGTCCGCCGCTGTCCCAAGCAGACAGTCCTCTACCGTATTAACAAAATCAGGTGCGTATTTCGCGTGCGCGTCCATTCGGATCAAAAACTGCGCTTTTTGACCCGTCGCCAATACGGCCGCGCAGTTCACCGCGTGAGCCTGGGTTTTTCCGGGGTTCCTGTGCAGACAGACGCGCGGGTCAAGCCGGGCATATCCCCGCACGATGTCGCAGGTAGCGTCACTGCTGCCGCCGTCAAACACCCAGATCGGCGGACCGTCAGTGGATACCAAAAGCGACTGTAACAGCCGACCAATATGGGCCGCCTCGTTCAACGCCGGAATAACCACTATTGTTTGTTGGACATTCAGGCACATCCCACGCTCCACAATATTACTGTTTCCAAAACAGAAACAATAAACCACCATAAGGCAGAGTGTGCCCGAGCCAATTGAACAGAACGTTAACCCGGCCGGGTCTGTGATCCTTTACTGTCAAAACAATAACTAAAATGCCGGATATCCCAGCCATAGCGCTTGGCCACCAGATTACGGGTGCGGGGTGTGTAACAGCTTTGATAATCCGCTGTCGCCCCGATGTTGGCGTGGGGCAACGTGCCAACTTTCGGAAGTTTTAATTCTTCCAGCAGACCCGGCAGATCCAAGGCCAATGTCTCCAGCGGCAAAATGTCTGTAACCAGGGCCGCGTCATTGGCATCATAGGCCCAGGACCGGATGGACCAGGTGCCAAATTTCCGCCAGCGCTGGTGACGAAATCCACCTCCGCCACGTCCGTCGGGTCGGGTCTGCGTCAACCAGCGGGAAAATGACCGACGCGGAACGCGAAGCCGCCGTAAAACCCGGCAAAGTCGGTCAACCCGGTGGATCATCTGATACAGCGAAACCAGTCTTGCATAGGGATTTCGCACGCAGGTAACGCGCCTATAGCTGTCAAAATTCCAACCCCGCCGCATAAATACGGCCTTGGCTTCCTGTGGCGACATATGCGGATAAAACGGCGTGGCGCAGGTACAGGCACGGTAAGGAACAATGGATTCCTCGTTGAATTTTTCCAGCATCAGCCGCACGGATTCCGAACCGGTTTTGGGGTTTGAAAAAAAGATAAAACGGTGCTTGTGGCTGATAATCATGCTGTCCCCGCTGTACGTGGTTGGCATAGAGAGCAAGGCTTAATATACAGTTTGCATTGGCTGATTGTGATTGCGCAAATCAACGGGAAACATAAACATGTCATTGAGGGACAAGCCGGAGGAAACGCCTGAGCGGTTGGCGTTTTACGAGAAAATAGACAAGAACGCCATGACTCCCCTGTGGGCGGTATTCTCTGACATTATCACGCCGCAGCCCAAAAGTGATTGCCTGCCGCACTGCTGGCAGTTTAAAAAAGCGCGGCGGTATCTGCTAGAAAGCGGCGATCTGATCACCGCAAAAGAGGCAGAGCGCCGGGTCCTGATCCTTGAAAACCCCGGATTGCGCGGGCAGTCCAAAATCACCACGTCGCTTTATGCCGGACTGCAGTTGGTTACACCGGGCGAGACCGCCCCGGCCCACAGGCACAGCCAGTCGGCCTTGCGGTTGGTGCTGGACGGGCACGGGGCGCACACGTCGGTGAACGGCGAGCGAACCACCATGTCATACGGTGATTTTGTTATCACCCCGCCGGGGGCGTGGCACGACCACGGCAATGAAACCCCAGAGCCGATGATCTGGCTGGACGGGCTGGATATTCCGATTGTCACAGCGTTTGATACCTCTTTTGCCGAGGGTTACAGTGCCAACGTGCAACCGCTGACAAGACCGGACGGTGACAGTCTGGCCCGCTACGGGGCCAATATGGTGCCTGTTGATTTTGTCCGGACCAAACCGGCATCTCCGCTGTTTAACTATCCGTTTGCGCAGGCGCGGGACGCGCTGGAAAGAATGAAAGCGTCACAGGAGCTTGACAGGTGCCACGGGCTGAAAATGCGCTATATCAACCCGGCAGACGGCGGGCACGCCATGCCCACCATCGCAGCCTTCTTACAGTTGTTGCCAAAGGGATTTGGGTCATCGGCCTATCGTGCCACCGACGCCACGGTATTTGTGGCCCTCGAGGGCGTTGGGCGCAGCACAGTTGACGGGCAATCCTTTGAATGGGGTCCAAAAGATATTTTCGTTGTGCCCAGCTGGAAATGGGTCAGTCATCAGGCGGAAAGCGAGGCGGTGCTGTTCAGTTTTTCAGACCGCGCAGCGCAACAAAAACTGGGGCTGTTTCGCGAAGACCGCGGCAATTCATAAGGATATTTAATGACCGAATATGTGTTTGAGCCCGCAGCGCAGGCTTCCGTGGCAATCGCAGGTTCTGTCGCCCGCTTTCCGGTTCGGCGGATTTTCTGCGTCGGGCGCAATTATGCGGCCCATGCCCGCGAAATGGGCAAGGATCCGGACCGGGAACCGCCGTTTTTTTTCACCAAACCCAGCGACGCAGTGGTGGACGACGGTATTGCGGTGCCTTACCCGCCGGACACTGAAAACCTGCATTTTGAGGCGGAACTGGTGGTGGCGATCGGCCGCGAAGGCGTGAACGTGGCACAGAAAATCGCACTGCAACACGTCTGGGGCTATGCCATCGGTAATGATCTGACCCGGCGCGACCTGCAGGCCACGGCCAAAAAAATGGGCCGTCCGTGGGACTGGGGTAAGGGCTTTGACAATTCCGCAGTCTGCGGGCCGGTTCATAAAGTGGACGACGTTGGCCATATGCTGTCCGGCGAAATCACCCTGCGCCTGAACGGTGAGGTGCGGCAGCAGGCGGACATCGCCGAGGTGATCTGGTCAGTGCCCGAAATCATCGGCTTCCTGTCCCGTACCTTGACCATAAAACCGGGGGATTTGATTTACACAGGCACCCCGGCGGGTGTGGGGCCAATGGTTGCGGGGGATGTTTGTGAGGTTTTTGTTGCCGGTCTGGGAAAGATTTCCACCACAATTACCACCCGCGGGTAAAAGCGAATTCGAATTCGCTTGGAAAGGATTTTCCAAAATCCTTTTTTGCGTATCTCAACTCTTGGGAAAATCTTCATATATGGCTTCAAACCGCTCGCGGGTATCGGCAGTATAGGCCGCGAAATCATGGTCTACATCAGAAGACAGCTCTGACACCATACTCCACAACATCTCGCGCATTGCAGCGGCACATTTCATCGCCTGATACCGATGCTGCAGGTCGTCGGTCAGTTTCAGGTCAAAGTAATTTTCCAGCAACCAAACCTCCTTATCCGCACTCAGGTCACAATTTGACGCAAGCCCACCCAGATCAAACAGCGGCGAACCAAACCCGGCATAATCCCAGTCAATCAACCACAGCCGCGCCCCGTCATCCAGAAAATTGGCGGCCAGCAGGTCATTGTGGCCAAAAACCGTTTCAACCGGCCCAACCGCCGCTTCCAACCGGTCACCGATCTTTAGTAAATCCGGCACCTGTTTAACGTAGCCGCTGCCCCCGTCAGACAGAGTGGCACAATAATCGCGGATGATATGAAAAACTGAAAACGCCAATACCGGCCCGCGCAGACGCTTTGGCAGGTCAAAGTGGCAGGTTTTTATCAGCGGCAGGATGCGCTCCAGATTGGCCTGATTTTGCACGTCTTTTGCGGTGAAGGTCACACTGTCAATAAAATCAAGCACGGCTAAACCGGCCTCGCTGTAAACCACCGCCGGTGACAATCCAGCGGCATAGGCGGCGCGGCTGGCCGCCAGTTCGTTAAAACGCAGGACGTGGTGGTGTAAAATATCCTGGCCTAAGCGCACCACATAACAGCGGGCACCATCGGTGACTTTATAATTGACGTTGGTAAGCCCGCCTTCCAAAGGCGTGATTGTCACGTCCCCGGACCAGACCGGCAGGTTTTTGATGCGTTCTGTAATATCTGCGTTGATCATGGTCTGACCATTGACCGGCCCGCTGTCAATTTCAATCCCTGACAACAAACACCGACTGCTTGGCACGGCGGGTCACACGGGCGGCGTTGAGGCCGGGCAGGCAATCCTTCAGCGCCGACCTGTGCGAGGTCATACCGATAAAAAAGGACAAAGTTGACTCTGGCCCCTCAGTCGTTAACCTGCGCGGGCGATTACATTGTCGCAAGAAACAACTGGGAGAATACTAATGAACAAATATACTTCAGCATTGGCGCTGGGTGCCGGACTTTGCCTTGGGGCGGTACCTGCCCTGTCTGCAGAGTTCTTTGCAATCGGTACAGGCGGCCCAACGGGCGTCTATTTTCAGGTTGGCAACGCTGTGTGCCAGATGGTTCACAAAGAAGCTGCCGAAGGCCGCTCCAGTGGCGCAAAACACGGGTATCGCTGCTCGGCCCCATCAACTGCCGGTTCAACTTACAATATCTCGAACATCGGCGCCGGTGAATTGCAGTTTGGTGTTGCCCAATCTGACTGGCAGTACCACGCCGTCAACGGCACATCCAAGTTTGAAGGCAACAAAATTGAAAATCTGCGGGCTGTTTTTTCAGTACACCCGGAGCCGTTTCAGATTTTGGCCGGTAAAGATTCCGGTGTTGCAAGTTGGGAAGACCTGTCCGGTAAACGTGTAAACATCGGTAACGAAGGATCGGGGCAGCGCGGTACATTTGAAGTATTGCTTGGCGCAAACGGTGTGGACGACAGTTATTTTTCGGCGGCAACCGAATTTACATCGTCCGAGCAGTCAAGCGCACTGTGTAACGGTGACATCGATGCTTATGGTTATACGGTTGGTATCCCCAACTCTGGCGTGGCGCAGGCCGCTGACGGTTGCGGCGCAACCATCATCAACCTGAACAACGATGCAGTGCAAAAATTGGTGGACGACAATCCGTTTTATGCTTTTGCCACCATTCCGAAAGGCACATATTCCACCATCACCGAAGACGTCACAACATTCGGTGTAATGGCGACGTTTGTGACGTCAGCCGATGTATCGGACGATATGGTGTATCAGGTGGTACGGTCGGTGTTTGAGAACTTTGATGCGTTCCGCTCGCTGCACCCGGCATTTGCCAACCTGACACCGGAAGAGATGCTGACGCGTGGTATCTCTGCACCATTCCACCCCGGCGCGATCAAATACTATAAAGAGCAGGGTTGGATGTAAGCCACGTCGGCTTAATCTAAAAACAACGCACACCACCGAAACAGAAATGTTTCGGTGGTGCTTTACTATTTTGGCGGGCAAACTCGAAAATGGCTGATTCAGAACAGGTTGAACAATCCACAGATGGTGTGGATCAGGCGCTGGCCCGCGAAAGCGGTGAAGTGCAAATTCAGGGCCGCGCCAACATTCTGACAATAGCCATGCTTGTAGGTTGGTCATTGTTTCAGCTTTACCTGTCATCTGGTCTTGGCCCGATGTTGGCCAGCCAGTTTGGGTTTGGCATCATCAACGATATTTATGCCCGTGCGGCCCATGTGGCATTTGGCACTTCGCTTTGCTTCCTGTTGTTTGCCGGTGGCAAAGCCAAAGACGGTCCGCGCCGGATTCCGTGGTATGACTATACTTTGGCAATCATCATCGTATTGGCTTGCTTTTGGCAGGCAACATTTTTCAGTGAAATTATCGGCACCACCGGTGCAACCCGCCCGATGACAGTTCCTGTTCTGGGCGAAATCCAGTTTGAATTTATTTTAGGCTGGATTGCGATATTGATAATCCTCGAGGCAGCGCGCCGCGCGGTCGGTCTGCCGCTGGCAATCATCGGCGTTTTTTTCATTGTCTATTCGCTTTACAATCACTCCCTGCCGGAACCCTTTGGTCTGTCCAAAGTCAGCCCGCTGCGCTACGTCACCACCCAGTGGTACGGTCAGGAAGGTATCTTTGGCATTCCGGTTGGAGTGTCGGTGAAAACCATATTTCTGTTCGTTTTGTTTGGCGCTCTGCTTGACAAGGGCGGGGCGGGCAAATGGTTTATCGACATTGCCTTTGCCAGTGTTGGGCACATGCGTGGCGGCCCGGCAAAATCTGCCGTGCTGGCCTCCGGCATGACCGGCATGATTTCTGGTTCGTCGATTGCAAATACCGTGACCACCGGCACGTTCACCATTCCGATCATGAAAAAGAACGGATATCCCGCCGTAAAGGCGGGCGCCATCGAGGTGGCCTCGTCTGTCAACGGGCAGATTATGCCGCCGATCATGGGGGCTGCGGCCTTTGTGATGGCCGAGGTTTTGGGCATCCAATATTTTGACGTGGTGAAACACGCCTTCATCCCGGCAATCATCTCTTACATCGCGCTATTTTACATTGTGCATCTTGAGGCGTTGAAACTGGGCCTGAAACCGGCCGGTCGGGTCGAACGCGCATTGATGTTGTTAAAACAGGGCTGGCACTATTTGATCCCGATATTCGTTCTGATATTCGCGCTGACCGTGTTGTTGAAATCCCCTGACCGGGCGGTTTTTTTCAGTATTGTCACCTTGCTGGCGGTGTTTCTGGCTGAACGTCTTTTGGCGGCCCGGGCCAACCGCACAAAGAACTTTATCTGGGTCAGCATCTGGCAAACAGCGCTGGTGATTTGGGAGGGCCTGCTTGCGGGCGCCCGCAACATGATTACCGTGGCGATTGCGGTTGCGGCGGCCGGGTTGGTTATGGGGTCTATCGGGGCCAGTGGTCTGTCAAATGCCTTGCAGGAAATTCTGACTGTCGTTGCGGGTGACAACATCTTTATGATCCTGATTGCCACGGCAATCCTGTCTATCATTTTGGGCATGGGCCTGCCGACAACGGCAAACTATCTTATCGTTTCCACATTGATGGTTGGCATTGTTGCAAACTCCGGTTTGGCCGCCGGGTATGAATTCCCGCTGATCGCCATTCACCTGTTCTGCTTTTACTTCGGTCTGATGGCCGACGTGACACCACCGGTGGGTCTTGCATCATATGCTGCGGCCAGCATCAGCCGGGCGGACCCGATCAAGACCGGGTTTCAGGCGTTCTGGTATTCCTCGCGTACCGCCATCCTGCCGTTTGTCTTTCTGTTTAACGCGGAACTGTTGTTAATCGGCGTGGACAGCTGGTTGATCGGTATTCTGGTGTTTTGTATGAGCTTGATCGCTGTTCTTTCCTTTACCGCGATTTCGCAGGGCTACATGCAAGTCAAGCTGAACATCGCCGAATATGCGCTGCTGGCGGTTGCAACCGTGATCCTGTTTGTGCCGGAACTGCTGCTCAATCAGGTGGTTCCCGAAGTCCGCGACCCCGTTGCCATTGAAAGCTTTGAAGACGGGGTAGAGGAAAACCGGGTTACGCTGAACATAATAACGGCATTTGGCGACGAGCGCACCGTGACGATCGAGCGCGACGACGTTGGTGGCGAAGCCATTTCATGGAAAACGCTGGGCGTGTCCGCCCAACCGTCGCTTCTTCAGGCAAGCGGGCTGCAACTTAGCCTGACCGAGTTTGCCGGGGCCGGTGCCAAAGCCGGATTGTCCAATGGCATGACCGTGTTGGATGCCACTTCAACCCAAGAGCGGATCAGCAAACACTGGTTTTATCTGCCCGGCCTGTTGATCGTGATTCTGGTTTTCTTTTGGCAGGGATACCGGGCGCGTCAGGTCGACGAAGCAACGGCCTGAGCCATCACCGGTGGCCCTTGATTGCGGGATGTTTTAGACCGAAGCCAATCCAAATCGCATTCAATTGGATTGGCTTCGCGCTAAAGCGCAATCCGAAAAGTGGGCACCGGTTTTCGGAATAAATTGCGCGCAAGATCAAAAGGATAGAGCCGCTGATTCAGATAAAAAGGACGCGGCGCTAGAACGCTCCCCAATAGGTTTTCTTATCAATTTCGCACGCCAGCACCGTGAATACCTGACGTCCCATCGCCGACACCAGTTCCTGTTTAAGCGCGTCCGCCGACGTGACAACGCAGCCATAACCGCCAAAGGCCTGTGCCAGTTTGACATAATCGGTCTGACCAAACAGCACACCACGATTATCCAGGCCTGTGCGTTCCTGTTTCAAATCGATCAGCGACAGGGATTGATCGACCATCACCATGATGATCACGGGCAGGTTTTGATCGCGCAATGTGGCCAGCTCACCTGCCACCATCTCAAAGCACGCGTCGCCAACAACGGCCAGAACCGGCGTGTCCGGTGCGGCCTGCTTGTATCCCAGCGCCATTGGAACAGCGATCCCCATCGTGCACAGGGCTGACGACTGCAGGAAGGTTTTCGGCGCTTGGGTCTTCCACATTTGTGACAGCAAAATGCGGTGCGCGCCGCTGTCTGTGGTCACCACGGTACTGGCTGGCATCACCGCACGGGCGGTGGCAAAGGCCTGATGCGGGCCCCATGCGCCTTGGTTGGCAAAAAACGATTGCAGTTCGCTGCGGATTTTATCGGGCGCGCCGTTGTCCCATACAGGATGCAGCGCCGCCCCCTCAAACAGCCGCCCCAGCCCCGCTTTCACGCTGCCCACAAAAGAAACAGTCGCCGAGTGCATCCCGTGCCGCGCCGGAACATGCGCCACGTCAATCGCCTTGTCCGCTTCCCAAAGCCCGCGCCAGCCAACCCGCATTTCCACCGGATCGTAACCAGCCAGAATGATCAGATCCGCCTGTTCAATCAATGGCTGAACAATCCTGTCGCTTTCAGGGCTCAGGCCAAAACCACCAAGACACAGCGCATCATCCTCGGGCATCAGGCCCTTGCCCTTGTAGGTGGTCAGCAGCGGGATGTTGTGGTCGCGGCAGATTGCCGTGATTGTGTCGCCCGCCTTGTGATGAACCGCACCGACACCGGCGATCATCAGCGGGCGTCCGGCCTTTGCAATCAGCACCTGGGCTGCTGTTAATTCTGCGCTGCTTGCAGGCGCGACTTTGGCGGCGGGTGGGACGTAAAGGGCGGGCCGCACCGTCTGTTCTTTGGTGGCCACATTAAGTGGCAAATCCACATGCACAGGCCCCGGCGGGTCCGCCAAGGCTATTGCAACGGCCTTGTCGATGATCACATCAACCGCCCCGTCGGCAGCGGTGAAACTGGCCTTGGTGATCGGGCGCATCACCGCGTTCTGGTCAAAAATCTGGTGCGTGTACGTCGCCGCCTCGGCCCCGTCCAATGCGCCTGACAACACAATCAGCGGCACCTGATCCTGCAAGGCGTTGACCACCGCGTTCAGCCCGTTAACCACCCCGGGGCCGATGGTGGCCAGCAATACACCCGGCGCACCGCTGGCGTGATGGGCACCTTCTGCCATAAAGCCACCGGCGTTTTCGTGGCGGCACAGGGTAAAGCGCAGCCCTTCCGCCTCAAGTGCGTCCAGCAGGTCCAGAACCTCGCCGCCGGGAATGCCAAAGACGTGGCGGCAGCCGGCATTGTACAGGCGGCGGGCGATCAGGCGGGCCGCCGTGTTGCTCATGGTTTGTCGTCCAGCCGTTCGCCCGCGCTGCGCGTGTTGCGCCCTACATACCCATCGCGGGTCTGCGGAAACTTCATCCCAAGCAGCGAGGCCGCTACCTGCGTGCGCAACACCTGCGCAGTGCCGCCGCCAATTGTAAACATGCGTGCATCCCGCATCATCCGTTCCAGCGGCAGGTTGCGGGAATAGCCCGCCGCCCCGTGCATCTGCAGCGCGTCGCTGGTGACCTTGATCGCGGTTTCGGACGCCAGAATCTTGGCCTGCGCCGCCTCTCGGATATTGAGAAAACCGTCAACCGTGTTGGCCGCCGCGTTGTGGATCAGCGCCCGCGCGGCCGCCAGCCCAATCGACATATCGGCCAGCATCCACTGCAGCCCCTGAAACTCGGCAATCGGGCGGCCAAACTGTTCGCGGTTTTTCAGATGGTCCAACGCCACCTCATAGGCCCCCTGCGCAATACCCAGCGCCACGGTTCCAGCTCCGATCCGCTGGCCGTTATAGGCCCGCATCAGACCGGCAAAGCCGCGTTTCAGCCCTTCCGGCGGGATCACCACCATATCATCCGCCACTTCCAGATCGTCAAAGATCAGTTCTGTTTCCGGCAGGCCCCGCAGGCCCATTGCGGGCTCTCTGGTGCCAACGGTCAGCCCCTTGTGTTCACCACGCACAGCGATGAAACCGCCGATGCCCTTGTGTTTGCCGTTCTCGATAACCCGGGCAAAGATCAGGTGCAGTTTGGAAACGCCACCCCCGGTGATCCAGTGCTTTTTGCCGTTGAGAACATAGCGGTCACCTTTTCTAACAGCGGTGGTTGTCATCTCTGTGGCCGCCGAACCGGCGCCGGGTTCGGTGATGCAAATGGCAGGCTTGTCCCCGGCCAGAACCAGCCCAGCCGCAAGTTCCTTTTGCGCGACTGAGCCATATTTCATGATCGCGCCAACCGCGCCCATATTGGCCTCAACCACGATACGTGCCGTCACGCCGCAGGCTTTGGCCATCTCCTCGATCACCAGCACCGCTTCCAGATACCCAAAACCACGACCACCAAATTCTTTTGGAATAGTCATGCCCATAAACCCGGCTTTGGTCAGTTTTTCCACATTATCCCAGGGGTATTCCTCGGTCCGGTCAACCGCAGCCGCGCGGGACGCAATATGCGTTTCAGCCAGCTTTGAAGCAAGGTTTTGCAGGTCGATCTGTGCTTCTGTCAGTTGCGTCATGTATTGGATTGCGACTTTGACAATCGCGCCAAAACCGCGTCCGTATCTTGCCCACACACAGGCGGTGCGCGGCGGTAAGAGACCGGCGTTTTGCTGAAGTTGACCGGATTGCCAATCAGGTCAACGCCGTTTGCTCCGGTGGCGTGATCCATATGTATCTGCATTTCCCGTGCCTTTGTCTGTTCGCTTGCAAAAACCTCTGGCACGGTGTTGATGGGGCCGACGGGGACGGATGCGGTGCCCATCGCCGCAAGCAACCACGCCTTTTCGTGCCCAAGCAGCGCTTTGGAAATGATTGGGATCAGTTCGTTCTTGTTGGCAGTCCGTGCGCCGTTGGTGGCAAACTTCGGATCATCCGCCAGATGTTCCAGCCCCAACGCCCCGCAAAATCGTGCAAACTGCCCGTCGTTGCCCACAGCCACGATGATATGCCCGTCGGCAACTTCAAAAACCTCGTAAGGCACAATCGACGGATGCTGGTTGCCCAGCCGGGTTGGCGGGCGTTTGCTAAGCAAATAGCCGGTGCCGCGGTTGATCAGCATAGCGGTTTGTGTGTCGGTCAAAGCCACATCAATGTGCTGGCCCGCGCCCCCCATATTGCGGTGGTGCAGCGCCGCCAGAATGGCGCTGACCGCATACATCCCGCACACCACATCAGCCACCGCCACCCCCAGCTTCATGGGTGCGCCGTCAGGCTCTCCGGTCAGGCTCATGGTGCCCGCCTCGCCCTGGGCCATCAGATCATATCCGGGGCGGTGGGTGTTGGGGCCGGTCTGACCAAACCCGGTGATCGAGCAGTAGATCAGCCCCGGATTATCCGCTTTCAGATCATCGTATGACAACCCGTATTTCGCCAGCCCGCCAACCTTGAAATTCTCCACAAAAATATCGCAGGTCCTAACCAGTTCGCGGATGATGTCTTGCCCCTGGGCTGTTGCAACATCCACCGCCACAGACTGTTTGTTGCGGTTGGCACAAAGGTAATAACTGCTTTCGTTGGTATTATTCCCGTCTGCGTCCTTGACAAAATGCGGCCCCCAGGTGCGGGTGTCATCCCCCATGCCCGGCTTTTCGATCTTGATAACTTCAGCCCCGTAATCACCCATCAGCTGGGTACAGGTTGGCCCGGCCAGAATACGCGACAGGTCAAGAACCCGGATGCCGTCAAGCGGGCCTTTGGCAGATGTTGTTTGGTTGGTTGTCATAGATTTCGCCAGTCACACCTTCTGTTGCAACACTACCGATAATGAATTTGCTGAAAAGCGAATAATGCGCGGTTTTTGAATTTCACATCAAGATCCGCACAAGCACTCATCGGTCCCTTTGGCCCCTCTTCGCTAAGCGATGAGGGACGGCAACGGACCGAAGAGCGACACTTGCGGATGACCCAAAAAATTCAAAGAGTTCGCCTTTAACCGTCCTGTGCCTGGGGCAGTTTCGCCTCAAACGCCCAAACACCAGCGCATGATGGCTTTTTGTGCGTGCAGGCGGTTTTCGGCCTCATCAAAGACCACCGATTGCGGGCCGTCCATGACCTCTGACGTCACCTCTTCATCCCGATGCGCAGGCAGGCAGTGCATGAACAGGGCGTCCGGTTTGGCATGACGCATAAGATCAGCGTTCACCTGATAGGGGCGCAGCTGGTTGTGGCGGCGCTGTTGGGCGGATTGGGGGTCGTGCATGGATACCCAGGTGTCCGCAACAATCAGATCAGCACCAACAACGGCTTTGACCGGATCGCGTTCCACCGCGACTTGAACGCCTTTTTTGCGGGCAAAGCCCAGCCATTCGGCCTTTGGCTCCATCGTTTCAGGACCGGTGAAGGTGATGTCAAACCCCATCTGCCCCGCTGCCTGCAGCATCGAGGCACAGACATTGTTGCCGTCCCCGGTCCACACCACCTTTTTACCGGCAATCGGGCCGCGGTGCTCCTCGAACGTCATGATATCGGCCATGATCTGGCAGGGATGGGTGGCGTTTGTCAGCCCGTTGATCACCGGCACCGATGCGTTGTCTGCCATTTCCAGCAGGGTGGTTTCGTCAAAGGTCCGCATCATGATCAGATCCACATAGCGCGACAGAACCCGCGCGGTATCCGCGATGCTTTCCCCGTGTCCCAGCTGCATATCGGTGCCCGAAAGCACCATCGCCTGCCCGCCCATTTGGCGCACGCCCACGTCAAAAGACACCCGCGTGCGGGTGCTGGGCTTTTCAAAGATCAGGGCAACGACATGACCGGCCAGCGGGGTTTCATCGTCAGGCGTGCCCTTTGGCCGTCCTGTGCGGGCGTCTTTCATCACTTGCGCGTGCTTTAGCATGGCGCGCAAATCTGCGGCGTCGGTTTTGGCGATATCCAGAAAATGAGTCACAGGCACGCCTCAATCGTGGCGGCGGCCTTGTCCAGACGGTTGACCGCCTCGGCTATCTCGCTGTCAGAAATGGTCAACGGTGGCAACACGCGGATCACATTGGCACCACCCGGAACCGTCAGCATATGTTCTTTATATCCGGCCGCAACCACGTCCAGATTGGGCACCACACAAACAACGCCGATCATCAGACCGGAACCGCGCACACTGGCAAAGACCCTTGGATGCGCTGCCACAAGCCCCTCAAGTTTTTGCCGAAGCAGGCCGGATTTGCGGCTGACCTCGGCCAAAAACGCGGGTTGTGCGATAATGTCAACAACAGCAGAGCCAACTGCACAGGCCAGTGGATTGCCGCCATAGGTAGAGCCGTGAGACCCCGCCACCATACCAACCGCTGCTGCTTCGGTTGCCAGACAGGCGCCAAGCGGAAACCCTCCGCCGATGCCTTTGGCAACCGCCATGATATCCGGCGCGACACCCGCCCATTCGTGGGCAAACAGCCTGCCCGTCCGTCCCATACCGCATTGAATTTCATCCATGATCAGCAACAGCCCATGTTCGTCGCACAGACGGCGCAGGCCCTGCAAAAAGGCATCTTCTGCGGGCAATATCCCGCCCTCGCCCTGCACCGGTTCAACCAGAATAGCGGCGCAATTATCGTCTATCGCGGCCCTGGTCGCGTCAAGATCGCCAAAAGGCACATGCACAAAGCCCGGCAGCATTGGCCCAAACCCGTTGACCAGCTTTTCACCGCCCGCCGCCGCAATCATACCAAGCGAACGCCCGTGAAAAGCGTCAACAAAGGTGATGATTTTTGTACGCTCCGGCTGATTGTGATGGCTGAAATATTTACGCGCCATTTTCACCGCGCATTCCATCGCCTCGGTGCCGGAATTGGTGAAAAACACCGTGTCGGCAAAGGTGACATCAACCAGCTGTTCCGCAAGGCGCGTCTGATTTGGGATGTTGTACAGGTTTGACGTGTGCCAAAGCTTTGTCGCCTGATCCTGCAAAACCTCAACCAGCCGGGGATTGGCGTGCCCCAGGGCATTCACAGCGATCCCCGCCCCCATGTCCAGAA
>Ga0209992_10002618_pt1 | contig 16194 bp, 10 predicted proteins | sample 2SBtaG_2_FD_182564 | JGI IMG/M metagenome (GOLD analysis project Ga0209992, IMG submission 182564) | Deep subsurface microbial communities from Kolumbo volcano to uncover new lineages of life (NeLLi) - 2SBTROV12_ACTIVE470 metaG (SPAdes)... | ecosystem: Environmental > Aquatic > Marine >... | reverse complement strand
AAGCGCCAGGTGGTACAGGTGCACTGCGTGTTGCTGCGGAGTTTATCAAGCGCTGTAATACTGATGCGACAGTATGGGTAACAACACCAACTTGGGCTAACCACATTAGCTTATTCGAAGCGGCTGGTTTAACAGTTAAAGAATATCCATATTACGACTATGAAAACAAAGGCTTGTTGTTCGATGAAATGATCGACTCGCTTAAACAAGTACCTAAAGGTGATGTGGTTCTTTTACATGCTTGTTGTCACAATCCAAGTGGTATGGACTTAAACGAAGACCAGTGGAAAATCGTTGCTGAACTTGCAAAAGAAGTGGGTTTCACACCGTTAATCGACATTGCTTACCAAGGTTTTGGTGCAAGCCTTGATGAGGATGCAAAAGGCTTACGCCTATTAGCAGATGCAGTTGATGAGCTGATCATTTGTTCTTCATGTTCTAAGAATTTTGGTCTTTATCGTGAGCGTATTGGTGCATGTTCAATCATTGCCAAAGACAGTGCAAGTGCAGATATTTCTAACTCGGTATTATTGAGTGTTGTTCGTAGTATTTATTCAATGCCGCCAGCACATGGTGCAGACATCGTAAACACGATTTTAGGTAGTACAGAACTTACACAAGAATGGCATGATGAGCTTGATGAAATGCGTAACCGTATCAATGGTCTTCGTACATTAATCAAAGATAGTTTAGCAGCTCAAGGTGTAGCGCAAGACTTTTCTTTCATTGATAAGCAAAATGGTATGTTCTCCTTCTTAGGTATTAATAAAGAGCAAATCGAGCGCCTGCAAAAAGAATACGCAATCTATATTGTGGGTTCTAGCCGTGTTAATGTTGCTGGTGTCAGCCAAGCGAACATTGAATACTTCTCTAAAGCGGTTGCAGATGTACTAAAATAACTAAGCGCTAAGATTAATAAATGCCACTTGTAATAAGTGGCATTTTTGTTTCTGGATTGTGCTTTCTCTTGTTTTGAAGCGAATGCAAACCTTTCGCAAATTGCCTGTTTTAGTGCAGTTTGTTATAAGTAAGTAGAAGATGTTCCCAGCATTTTCTGGTCGTACGGTTTATGTAACCGTTACAATTCGCCTAATGTCAGTCTGTAAGGTATGTTTATGCGTCATGAAATTTGGCAGCAGCTTCGCCAAGAAGCAACAGAGTTAGTAAGTAGAGAGCCACTTTTGGCAAGTCATGTTTACTCGAGTGTTTTAAATCACGAGTGTTTGGGCTCTGCGTTAAGTTTTATTGTTGCAAACAAGCTGACAGACGCGGTGGTATCGGCTTTTACAATTCGTGAATTGTTTGACCAAGCCTTCGTTGACTGCGATAGAATGCTGACCCATGTTGCCCATGATATAAAAGCAGTTAAAGATCGTGACCCTGCTGCCGATAGTTATTTAACTGTAATTTTGAACTTGAAGGGTTTTCATGCAATCCAAGCACACAGACTTGCACATTGCCTCTGGCGTCAGAACCGAAAAGAGCTCGCACGTTTCATTCAAAGCCGTACCTCTGAAGTTTTTGGCGTTGACATTCATCCTGCTTGTAAAGTCGGTCATGGCATTATGTTTGACCACGCAACTGGTATCGTAATTGGTGAAACAGCGGTAATCGAGGACAATGTTTCAATCCTACAATCTGTTACACTAGGTGGTACAGGTAATGAACAAGGTGACCGCCACCCTAAGATTAGAGCTGGCGTGTTGATCGGGGCCGGTGCAAAAGTATTAGGTAACATCGAAGTTGGAGAAGGTGCGCGTATTGGCGCTGGTTCTGTGGTTTTAAACCCGGTTACGCCACATACAACAGTTGTTGGCATTCCAGCAAAAGTGGTTGGGAAACCAAGCTGTCCTTGTCCTGCAGAGTCAATGAACCAAAACTTCTTAGAAGATGAAGTGTCTTTAGAAAACGAATCGTATACCAGCGCTATGCTATAAATAGTATACACATGGTAATGAAGGCTGTTATTGTGCAGCCTTTATTGTTTCTAAAGTGTGATTCACTGTAGTGTGAATTTCACCATCACATACTTGAGTAATAAGTGTTTCACCTGTTTTTACTTGTTCGATTGATTTCACCACACTCTCGCCTTTCTTGGTAATAGAATAGCCTCTGGCTAACACGCTCAGTGGGCTGATGCTTTCGAGTCGTGCTGCTAGCATAGCTAACTGTTGCTGCGCGGACTGTAGATTTTTATTTTGTGCGTTCAATAATCTTTGCTCTAACTGCTGCAGCGCATCCTTTGACTGAGAAAGTCGACGTTCAGGGTGTTGATATTGGAACCTTTGTTGCAGCAAACTCAGTTGGTTATTTTTCTGATTGAACTGAGCATGCATGCCACGTTGTAATCGCATTGAAAGCTCGTCTAAACGTTGTGCTTGTTGCTGCAGTTGGCTATTTGGATGTTGTAGCTTGAGTCGCTGTAATAGCGCATTGTTAGTTTGCTTCGCTTCTTTGATTTTACTCAGCATTAAATGACTTAAGCGTGCGTACTTTTCAATAATGTGCTTTTTAATCGCATGCTGATCAGGACTGACTAGTTCAGCGGCTGCTGATGGGGTAGGGGCCCTTAAATCAGCAACATAATCCGAAATGGTGGTATCTATTTCATGGCCCACCGCACTGATAATGGGTAAACGACTGGCAAATATTTCGCGAGCAAGGTGCTCTTCGTTAAAGCACCATAAATCTTCTAATGAGCCGCCGCCACGACCCACAATCAGCACATCGACTTCCTTTCGGATATTTGCTAAACGAATTTTCTCTGCAATTTGCAGGTGTGCATCACTGCCTTGAACTTGAGTCGGGTAAACGATGACTTCAAGTTGTGGTGCGCGTCGCTTCATTACCGTCAGTATGTCTTTAATTGCAGCGCCTGTGGCAGAGGTAACGACACCTACTTTTCTTATTTGTGTTGACAGAGGTTGTTTGTGTGCACTGCTAAATAATCCCTCAGCAGCAAGTCGTAACTTTAGCGCTTCAAACTGTTGTTTCAGTTGGCCTTCACCAGCAGGTTCCATATGTTCGACAATTAGTTGATATTCACCCCGGGGTTCATAAACAGAAACGCGGGCCGTGACAACCACTTGAGCTCCATTATTGGGTCTATATTTGCTATAACGGTTATTACCTCGCCACATGGCTGCTTTAATTTGTGCTTTGTCATCTTTTAAAGAGAAGTACCAATGGCCAGATGCTGGTGCAACAAAGTTAGAAATTTCTCCGGTTAGCCTTAAAGAAGCAAAACCTTGTTCTAAAATGCCGCGAATTTCTTTATTTAGCTTTGAAACTGAATAAACTTGGTGTTGTGGAGCTGAAGAAACTGAGAATGTCATCATTGGCCTCTGAAAAAATTACCGCGAAACTTTAGCATATTTTTTGAAAAAAAGATTTACTCACTACAGCAACGCTGATAAAATTCGCACGCAATTCCTAATACTCAATTCCACGTGAGAGATACCGCAAACATGCTAAGAATTGCAAAAGAAGCCCTAACTTTCGATGATGTGCTACTCATCCCTGCACACTCAACTGTATTACCTCATACCGCTGATTTAAAAACGCGTTTAACGCGTGGTATTGATTTAAACTTACCTCTTGTTTCTGCTTCAATGGATACTGTAACTGAAGCACGCCTTGCTATTGCACTTGCGCAAGAAGGCGGCATTGGTTTTGTTCATAAAAATATGACTATTGAAGAGCAAGCAAGTAACGTTCGTAAGGTGAAAGCTTATGAAGCGGGTATCGTATCTTTCCCTGTCACTGTGACAGCTGACCTGACAATTGAAGGTGCGCTAGAGCTTGCACATGAGAAAGGTTTCTCAGGTTTCCCTGTAGTTGGTGATAATAACCAACTAGAAGGTATCGTAACCAGCCGTGATATGCGTTTTGAAACGCAATTAGATAAACCTGTTTCTTCAGTAATGACGAAAAAAGCCGATCTTGTAACGGTAAAAGAAGGCGCTGCACGTGAAGAAATCTTAGGTCTGATGCACGAGCACCGCATTGAAAAAATCCTAGTGGTTGATGATGCATTTGCATTGAAAGGCATGATCACAGTTAAGGATTATCAAAAAGCACAAGAAAAGCCAAATGCATGTAAAGACGAGCAAGGTCGTCTTCGTGTAGGTGCTGCTGTTGGTGTGGGTGCAGGTACTGATGAGCGTATCGCTGCGCTTGTTGAAGCGGGTGTTGACGTGCTGCTTATCGATACTTCACACGGTCACTCTCAAGGCGTAATTGACCGCGTTAAAGCAACACGTGAAGCATACCCAGATTTACAAATCGTTGCCGGTAACGTTGCAACAGCTGAAGGCGCGATTGCGCTAGCTGATGCGGGTGCTGATGCAGTTAAAGTTGGTATTGGCCCTGGTTCAATCTGTACTACTCGTATTGTCACAGGCTGTGGTGTGCCGCAAATTACTGCTATCTCTGATGCTGTTGAAGGCTTAAAAGGCCGTGATATCCCTGTGATTGCTGATGGTGGTATCCGTTTCTCTGGTGATATCGTAAAAGCACTTGTGGCTGGTGCATCATGTGTAATGGTTGGCTCTATGCTTGCTGGTACTGAAGAGTCTCCAGGTGAAGTTGAGCTTTACCAAGGTCGTTACTACAAATCTTACCGTGGTATGGGTAGCTTGGGGGCGATGAACCAAAAAGAAGGTTCGTCAGACCGTTACTTCCAAAAATCAAATGAAGCAGACAAATTGGTACCAGAAGGTATCGAAGGTCGTGTTGCATATAAAGGTCCTATTGCAACGATTATTCACCAGCAAGTGGGTGGTATACGCAGTGCAATGGGCTTAACTGGCTGTGCAACGATTGCTGAACTAAATACAAAACCTCAGTTCGTTAAAGTAACGTCTGCAGGTATGGGTGAGTCACACGTTCACGACGTGCAGATCACCAAAGAAGCGCCAAACTACCGTATGGGTTAATGCGCAACGCATATTAAAAATTGGGCTAGCTCAGGCTAGCCCTTCTTAATTTTAGGTAAAGTTCGTTTTTGTGCTTTACTAAACTTATCGTTTTCTAACCAACGAGATTATCAATGAGCAAAGACATCCACGATTCCCGCATTTTGATCTTAGATTTCGGTTCTCAGTACACGCAGCTTATCGCGCGCCGTGTTCGTGAAATCGGTGTTTACTGTGAGCTTTGGGCTTGGGACGTAACGGAAGAGCAGATCCGTGAATTCAACCCACAAGGTATTATTTTATCTGGTGGCCCTGAGTCAACGACAGAAGAAAACAGCCCGCGTGCACCTGAGTATGTATTTAATGCTGGCGTGCCAGTATTAGGCGTATGCTACGGTATGCAGACTATGGCAATGCAGTTAGGCGGCCTAGTTGAAAGCTCAGACAAGAAAGAGTTCGGTTACGCACGTGTTGAAAAACTAGGTAACTGTAAACTATTCGAAGACATTCAAGATCACATTGAGAATGGTTCGGACTTCCTAGACGTGTGGATGAGCCATGGTGACAAAGTAATTGAAGTTCCAGAAACATTTGTAACTTCAGCTAAAACAGATACATGTCCTCATGCGGCTATGTCTTGGGAAGAAAAACGTTTTTATGGTGTTCAATTCCACCCAGAAGTAACGCACACACAACAAGGTCAGCGCCTTTTAGAGCGTTTTGTTATTGATATCTGTGGCTGTGAAAAGCTTTGGACTCCATCGCAAATCATTGAAGATGCCGTTACTAAGATCAAAGAAAAAGTGGGTGATGACGAAGTTATACTAGGCCTATCTGGTGGTGTCGATTCATCAGTCGTAGCCATGCTTATCCACCGTGCAATCGGTAAGAAGCTAACCTGTGTATTCGTTGATAACGGTCTGCTTCGTTTGAACGAAGGTCAGCAAGTAATGGAAATGTTTGGTGATAAGTTCGGTCTTAACATCATCAAGGTTGATGCTGAAGAGCAGTTCTTAAATGACCTAGCAGGTCTTTCAGATCCAGAAGATAAGCGAAAAGCAATCGGCCATACGTTCATTGATGTGTTCGATGCTGAGTCTAAAAAGCTGAGAAATGCGAAATGGTTAGCTCAAGGTACAATTTACCCAGACGTAATCGAGTCAGCAGCCTCTAAAACAGGTAAAGCGCATGTTATTAAATCTCACCATAATGTAGGCGGTTTGCCTGATGATATGGAAATGGGTTTAGTTGAGCCACTACGCGAATTATTCAAAGATGAAGTACGTAAGATTGGCCTTGAGTTAGGTTTACCTTACGACATGCTGTACCGTCACCCGTTCCCTGGTCCAGGTTTAGGTGTACGTGTACTAGGTGAAATCAAGAAAGAGTACTGTGATTTACTTCGTCGTGCAGACGCTATCTTCATTGAAGAGCTACATAAAGCTGATATTTACCATAAAGTATCTCAAGCATTCACAGTGTTCCTTCCAGTTAAATCGGTTGGCGTAATGGGTGATGCTCGAAAATACGACTGGGTTGTGTCACTGCGTTGTGTTGAAACAATTGACTTCATGACGGCGCGTTGGTCACACTTACCTTATGATTTCTTAGGTCTGGTATCAAACCGCATCATTAACGAGATTGATGGTATCTCACGCGTGGTTTACGATATTTCAGGCAAGCCACCTGCAACTATCGAATGGGAATAATGGCCAAGTAATTCATTGCTAATTTTATGATTAAAAAGGCGAATAGATAAAATATTCGCCTTTTTGTTTATTTAAGCTGCAGTTAAACGTTTTTTTGAAATTTTTACTTTACCTTTAAAAAAACCTCTCTATAATGCGACGTCATTGCAGGGGCGTAGTTCCAATTGGTAGAACAGCGGTCTCCAAAACCGATGGTTGCGGGTTCGAGTCCTGCCGCCCCTGCCACTTCTTACTTTGCTTTCTTGGTCACAAACCTTTATATTCTCAAAAAAATTCTTCAAGATTTATTTATGCGCGCATTGCATGCAGATGTTTTAGGTATTACACCACTTAAACTTAATTCACATTTTGCTCCTGAGATAACAGAGTTTGAAGTGACTTCGACTGAACACAATAAGATGCCTTCAATGGCTTCTGAGCAGAAAACTGAGCAACTTGGAGTACTAACCCTACCACATCAATTACATGTTGATTTATTATTGCTACAGCCAGCAGGCTTTGCTGAAATAATAAAGGGTGATAGCGTCAATCTGCAAAACAACATCCTCACTCTGCCTTCAGAGAACCTCACTGTTAAGCACAAACGTGCGTTATGGAAGTTATTACATGACAAATAAAATAGTAACAGGCTTACTCAACAATACGCCGCTTGAAATCATCATGGATATTGAAGAGGCATGTCATAGCTTTCCTTGGAGTGCTAAAACCATGCAATCCTGTTTAGGTGGCCGCTACTATAATGCGGGCTTATTATTGGGTGATGAGCTGGTTGGCTTTTATGTTGCTGAGCAGGTAGGTCCTGATCATACTTTAATGGATATTTGTGTTGTCCCTGAATATCAAGGGATGGGTTATGCACAGCAACTTATGATTCACTTATTAGAGCAGGCGAAAACACTTGGAGCCGAAAACTGTTTTTTAGAAGTAAGAGAATCAAATTTAAGCGCGATTGCGGTTTATCAAAAATTCGACTTTTCAGAAGTGGGATTACGGAAAAACTACTATCCAGCGAAAGAGGGTAAAGAGCACGGAGTTTTAATGGCGAGAAGCTTTTTTTAAATCGCTAACGCTATTTAATTTTCAGTTTCGGGCTGCTGTGCCAAAGTGTATTTGATTGCTTCACAAAGGTTCAATTGGGTATACTGCCACTGTGCTTGCTGGTTGGTCATTAAGCTTTTTTCAAGCTCTTCAGCTGCACTGTGAATGTTCATAAAGCCAAAACAGCCAGCACTACCTTTTAAGCTATGAGCAAGCGCTCTGAGCGATTCCCACTCTTGATTAGCATAATAGCTTTTTACTTGATCAAGGTAATCAGGCAACTTTTCCATGTAATTTTTATTGATTTGGACAAACTTTTCACTGGCTAAGAGTGAGTCCCACTTAGACTGACTCGCAGCTTGGATCTGTAGGTGCTCTAAAAGCACTTGACCAAGCTGCTTTTTATCGATTGGTTTTGCCAAAGTTGCGTCACAACCAGCTGCAAGGTATGACTCAACATCATGCTTCATGACATTTGCAGTTAAGGCAATGATAGGGCCATCGTAAGCTGCATGTCTGAGCATTTCAGTGGCTTCAAGGCCGCCCATAACAGGCATTTGCATATCCATTAAAATAAGTTGATAATCATTAACTAAGGCTTTCTCAACAGCTTCAGCGCCATTATTGGCTATGTCAGGCTTTATGCCCCATGCATCAAGAAGTAGGCAGATCAGCTCTTGGTTATCAGGGTTATCTTCGGCAAGGAGAATGTTGGCATCGAACTGTGTTGCAGCAAGTTCTTGAGAGGCGTCAGGGATGTTCACAGACTCTTCCAACTTATTGATAAGTTGGTAGTCGCCATTCGGGAAGTTCGCTAAAACACGAATAGTAAACCTACTTCCCACACCTTGTTCACTCAGTAATTCTACATCTCCACCGAGTAGCTGAGCTAAATTTTTAGAAATACAGAGACCCAAACCAGTTCCACCGAAGCGGCGTGTAGTCGTGCTATCAGCCTGCTCGAATGGTTTAAATACGCGTTTAACTTCACTATCAGACATACCTATACCGGTATCTTCGATAATAAACTCAACACTTTGGCTTTGGTGAATAAACCGCACGCTTAGGCGCATGCCACCGTATTCGGTAAATTTAACAGCGTTGGTAGTGATATTCAGCAATATTTGCTTTAAACGGGTGATGTCACTGTAAATTGAGCGTGGCAACGGGAATTGGTAGTCCATCGAAAAAGACAACTGTTTTTCTTGTGCCAGTGGCGCAATGATCGACTCAACATCTTCTAGTAACGGCTGAAGTTTGAATGGTCGATTCTCTACATCGAGCTTCTCAGCTTCTATTTTTGATAAATCTAGAATGTTATTAATAAGCTCTAACAAGTGCTTTGAGTTTCGCAGTACCGTGCTTAAGTGGTTTCTATTCGCGGTTGCTTGTGGGTTAACAATCAGTTGCTCGGTAAAGCCCATAATGGCGGTGAGTGGTGTACGAATTTCATGACTCATATTCGCTAGGAAGCGACTTTTTAAATCGCTGGCCTGTTCAGCCTCTTTAATGGCGATTTCGAGTTGTCGATTCGTTTCTTCTAGCTCTTTGGTACGCACATCAACCATTTCTTCTAGATGTAACTTATAGGTTTTTAACTCAGATTGTGAATCCTTGATCTGTTTTACCATATGATTGAAATCTCTGAACAAAACCCCAACTTCATCGTTGCTTTGCTCAGGTAAAGAAACCGATAAATTACCATCACCTACTTTATGACTTGCAGCACCGAGTAATTCAATTGGATTTAAAAGTAGGTTTCTTACCACTATAAAAATTAAAATAGGAAGAGTTATCACCGACAAAATAACGATTAAAGCAGTGATCAAGCTAATTGCTTTACCTGATTGGTATAAAAGGGCTTTTGGTATACTCGATAAGTAATAATAACCACCGCTTAACTGGACTGCATAGACCATACGTTCTATGTTATCGACACTCGATAATTTGATTGACTTAAGCGTACTGCGCTCAGCGGTTTCTTGTATTTTTTGAGTTTCTTCGGCGTTCAAAGCTTGTGCATAGAGACTCGGATCTGAGCTGAACAAGATTTCACCCTGCTGGGTGATCAATAAATTTAAAGTATTGTTGTATGGAGACTCTAATATACTCGAGTGTATTACCGAAGGGTCAACTTGAACTATGATGTAGCCCTGTTGCTTTGGCCTTTTGAGCTGGTAATCAACACTGAATATTTGCTGTACAAGGTAGATATGCGTGGTGTTGTTATCAGTCGGAACCATGAATTTCTGCTGTCGCATACTGTTATTTTTTACTTGCTCAAAAAATGGATAGCTTTGTGGTGCCTGATTTAAATTATTAGCATAGTATGCTTTTGAGTCGCCTTGGGGTGAAACTAGGTTAATACTTAATATGTCAGGGTAGGCATCACTATAACTAGCGAATACATCCATTAAGGCCCCAAGTCGAGCTGTTTTTTCAAAAGGCGTATCAAAATCTTTGGAAAGAAAATCGCTTAATACAGGAGAAGCTGAGAGCAGTTTGGTGGTCGATTGGTAGATTTCAATATAGTTGAACATTTTCTGATGCTGTTGTTCAACAAACCGGCTTACTGTCAGTTTGGCTTGTTTTTGTGTTGAGCTAGTAACGTTAGTTAAGGTAAATCCACCTAGAAACAGCAAAGGTAAAATCACCAATGGAGTGATGTACCATAATAATTTTATACTTAACTTGCTTGTTTTCATGCGATTAAAATAACGTCCTAAATGTTCTTATTGTTAGCATAATGGAACATAGCCCTAGTAACTAATCCTAAGACAATGCGGCTTTTTTAACAAGTCATATGCGCTATGTTCATACTTGCTTAATAAATCAACTATTTTGCTTCAAATAAACATTGAGTGAATACTAGGTCATCGATAAGTTGATAGTGAACATTAACTTTAAAACCCATTTGTACTTGCTCACTTAAGTTATGCATTATTTCAAAAGTCAATCTAGTCTCGTCAAATGCAATTAATCTCGCTTTATCAAAACCAAAATATTTTTTCACAAAAGGGTATAGGACCTTATAGATACTTTCTTTAGCAGAAAAAATAACACTTAGGGGGTGTGTTACTTGCTCACCAAGTTCATTAAATTGTGCTTTTTCGTCATTTCGTAATATGTGTGTTTGCAGTTTTGTCTCTTGACTATCCTTCATCAATTTTTCGACATCAATACCGACGCCAGTTGTACCGTGTTTTATTCCAGCTATCGCAGCAGCAATGCCTTTGGTATGAGTAATAGAACCAAATGTACCCGACGGCCAAATTGGCACTCTATCATCCGCAGTATGGATGATTGGGTTATCAAAATTCAGTGCTGTTAGTGCCTGAGTGGCACAAATTCGGCCAGCTAAATATTCGGCTTGGCGTTTAAGAACTGCTTTTTTTATACGTTCAGGAAAAGGCTGGTTGAATAAATCAAAACTTTGAGGTTCATAGCTGTCTGCGTCGAATTCAAGCACCACGAGTTCAAGTGGGAGGTGATTTTTAAAAACAGACGATTTGATTACTTGCATTACTCACTCCTTTTGTGGGAAGTGAGTGTCATTTATTTATTTTTAAATCGCAAGCTTTTCTCAGCAGAATAAAAGATGGACTACTTAAGCGGTCCATAAGTTTTACAAAAGTTTACCTGCTTTCTTTTAGCCAAGCTTTTAGGATAACTCTAAATTAAAAAACGTCTTAGCTAGATCACTAAACACATACTTTGTTACAAACCTGAAAAATTACTTTGTAATAAAAACTTGGGTTTAGGGTCTTAGTGTTAGACGTATGAAATGGATTGATACTATGCAGCAGAGTCAAACTTTGTGTTATCTAAGTGCATCGCCTTGGCAGCTATTAAGAAAAACCACCGCTATTTTATTGCCAGCGATTTGTATTCTATTGGCCTATGACTTAGCCGAATCGTCGATGATAGCCAATACCAATGAGCAACTTCTACAGCTCTATGGGTATGCCCAGCCTTTATTTGTAACCTTGATGGCATTTGCTGTTGCCTTGTCGGTTCGAACGAATATGGCCATGGTGCAATTGGTTGAGCTGAAAAATAAAGGATTGTTTGCTCATATTCGCTTTGGTGTATTTGCCAGTGCCGCTGTATCTATTTTCTTATTACTCACATTAGAAGAAATACTGGCCTTATTTGGTTTAGCTGAGTGGTTGAGTACTTTATCGGACGTGCAGTCTGTCGAGTTTACTTCAGAGATCATGTCGTTTTTAACAGTGCGGATCAGCACACTCTTTGCTTTAGTGATTATTTGGCAAGTTAGCAGCGCGCTCAGAGCGTTAAACGATTGTTGGTACTCGGCACTGTATTTATTGCTTTGGATGATGTGTAAATCAATTGGGTTGTTAGTGTTAGCTCAGCAAAGCGAGCTTCATTTGCTGAGTTCTCTAGCCCAGTTGCATGCTTTTGTTGATGTTTTATTTGCAGCGATAGGTTTAAGCCTTGTGTTTATGAGGCATAAATCGAGTTTATTTGCATCAGACAAAGCAGTAAATGGAAATTTAGATACGATACTCATTATTTGTCAGCAGTTAATACCTGCATGCTCTCTTGCGCTATTAACTTATATCGCCAGCCAGTCTGATACCGCTTTTATAGGAGTATTTGCTTTAACCTTTAAGATAGAAGCATTGGCTTTATTGATCCCTATGGTGCTGACCGCTTCATTGCCTGCAATAGTGGGCGTCAATTATTGGTCGAACAATAAAAAACGTACTGTGAGTATCTTAAAAAGTGCGTTTTATCTCATTATTGCTATGCAATGTGTGATAGCCGCTTTACTTTATTTATTTCAGTCACAGCTGTTTGCTGGGATCTGCCCCGATTGTCAGCAAATTACCTTGTTAAAATACTTCATTCAATTCTTACCCATTAGTTATGTCGGTTTAGGTATGTCTATGGTGTATGTCTCTTGTTTGAATGCCATGGGCAAGAGTAAACAAGCCATGGTGTTTTTGGCTTTCCACCGTCTATTGCTTATCCCAATTTTGGCTGTGTTGGGGCTTAATCTATTGGGCAATATGGGGTTGTTTATTGGCTTAGCAGTATCGCATTTCATTATGAGTGGTTTTGTATTCTATCAGATCACTGTTGTTTACAGCCGTTCAAGTGATGAACAAAACGACATGATGCAATTAGATTTGCAAACAGAAAAAACTTAACTGTTTGAGAAGAAAAAGTTGTTATAAAAACCGCTGTACGATTGAGTATCTTGGCAAGATAAGCGAAAATAGTCGATTAACTGATATTCATAGCCTGAGCAGGACAAGTAATTTCATTTTACTTGTGCTGTGCTCAACTTAAGAGAAGATTTTAATCGATGTCAAACGCTTCAATTCCTCAGGAAGTCTCGAAAAGACGGACTTTCGCGATTATCTCGCACCCGGATGCGGGTAAAACCACCATCACAGAAAAAGTACTTTTATTCGGAAAGGCCTTACAAAAAGCCGGTACGGTAAAAGGCCGTGGTTCAAACCAGCATGCTAAGTCTGACTGGATGGAAATGGAAAAAGAGCGTGGTATCTCGGTAACAACCTCTGTGATGCAATTCCCGTATAACGATGCATTGGTGAATCTACTAGATACTCCGGGACACGAAGACTTCTCTGAAGATACTTATCGTACACTGACAGCCGTTGACTCATGTCTGATGGTGATCGATGCAGCAAAAGGTGTAGAAGACCGTACACGTAAACTGATGGAAGTTACACGCTTACGTGACACGCCAATCGTGACTTTCATGAATAAGCTTGACCGTGACATCCGCGACCCTATGGAAGTGATGGACGAAGTTGAAACTGAACTTAACATCATGTGTGCGCCGATCACTTGGCCAATCGGCTGTGGTAAAGAGTTTAAAGGTGTGTATCACATTCACCGTGATGAAACGATTTTATACGCAACTGGTCAAGGCCATACCATCCAAGAAAAGCGCATCATTAAGGGCTTAGGTAACCCAGACTTAGATGCAGAAATCGGGGATGAATTAGCCGAACAGCTTCGTGAAGAGTTAGAGCTAGTAATCGGTGCATCAAACGAATTTGATCACGACCTATTTTTATCGGGTGAATTAACACCTGTGTACTTTGGTACAGCATTAGGTAACTTCGGTGTTGACCATATGCTTGACGGTTTGACTGAGTGGGCGCCAACGCCAATGCCACGTCAAACAGAAGAGCGTGAAGTCAAAGCAGAAGAAGAAAAGTTCTCAGGCTTCGTATTTAAAATTCAAGCGAACATGGACCCGAAACACCGTGACCGTATCGCCTTCATGCGTATTGTATCGGGTAAATATACCCAAGGTATGAAGATGGACCACGTACGTATTGGCAAAAAAGTCAGTATTTCTGACGCGGTTACTTTCATGGCCGGTGACCGTGAACGTGCGCAAGAAGCGTTTGCCGGTGACATCATTGGTTTGCATAACCACGGTACAATCCAAATCGGTGATACTTTTACTCAAGGTGAGAAGCTTAAGTTCAGTGGTATTCCAAACTTCGCGCCAGAGTTATTCCGTAGCATTCGCTTGAAAGATCCTCTTAAGCAAAAGCAGTTATTAAAAGGCCTAGTTCAGCTTTCAGAAGAAGGCGCGGTACAGGTATTTAGACCATTACAAAATAACAGCCTAATCGTAGGTGCGGTTGGTGTGCTGCAGTTTGATGTGGTTGTTGCCCGTTTGAAAGCGGAATATAACGTAGATGCAATCTACGAGAGTGTGTCAGTACAAACTGCGCGTTGGGTAACCTGCGACGACGATAAGAAAATGGCTGAGTTTAAACGTAAGTGTGAAGCAAACTTAGCCCTTGATGGTGGCGATAACTTAACTTACATTGCACCAAGCCGTGTAAACTTAAACTTATCAATGGAACGCTATCCTGATGTTCAGTTCCATCACACACGTGAACACTAATAAACGCTTAAATTGAATCGAATTTAACCTTGCTGGCATTGAAGGCTGGCAAGGGTTACAGGATAAAAAATGAATATCAAAACTCTATTAATTGAAAAAGCCAACGCGGCGATGCACGCTGCGGGTATTCCTGAAGGCACAAACCCAGCGGTTACACAATCTACTCGTCCGCAATTTGGTGATTACCAAATCAATGGTGCAATGGGCGCTGCAAAAGCTTTAAAAACTAACCCGCGTGAACTTGCACAAAAGATCATCGACAATTTAGACGTTGCAGACCTTGCTGCAAAAACGGAAATTGCAGGCCCAGGTTTCATTAACATTCACCTAAAGCCTGAGTTTTTAGCTGCAAGCCTAGAAGCGGCAAACCAAGATGCAAAACTTGGTGTTGCTGAGCATGCAAACCCGCATAAAGTTGTGGTTGATTACTCTTCACCAAACCTTGCAAAAGAAATGCACGTAGGTCACTTACGTTCTACCATCATTGGTGATGCGGTTGTACGTGCCCTTGAATTCCGTGGCGATAAAGTTATTCGTCAAAACCACATGGGTGACTGGGGTACACAGTTCGGTATGCTTATCGCACACCTTGAAGATTTACTTGAGCAGGGTGTTGACCTTGAAAAAGTCGCACTTGCTGACCTTGAAAGCTTCTACCGTGACGCGAAAAAGCGTTTCGATGAGGAAGAAGGCTTTGCCGATAAAGCGCGTGATTACGTCGTTAAGCTACAAGGTGGCGACGCGCATTGTAAGAAACTTTGGCAGATGTTTATCGACACGTCGGTTAAACACTCTGAAGAAGTATACGCGAGATTAAACGTTACCCTTGGCCGTGACGATATTAAAGCAGAAAGCGCTTATAACGACCGCCTACAAGGTGTGATTGACCTGCTTAAAGAAAAAGGCATCGCGGTTGAAGACCAAGGTGCGCAAGTGGTATTCCTTGATGAGCTTGCGAACAAAGACGGTGAGCCATCAGTGTTCATCGTACAAAAATCAGGTGGTGGCTTCTTATATTCAACCACTGACCTTGCAGCCTGTGATTACCGTTCAAACGAGTTAGACGTAGACCGTATCTTAATTTTCGTAGATGCACGTCAGGGCCTACACTTCAACCAAGTTGAGATCACAGCACGTAAAGCGGGTCTGTTAAAAGACAAAACCAGCTACGAGCCAAGCCTATTCGGTACTATGATGGGTGATGATGGTAAACCATTCAAAACTCGTACGGGTGGTACAGTTAAACTTGCAGACCTACTTGAAGAAGCAGTAAGCCGTGCAGCAGATAAAATTGCTGACCGTACAGCTGAATTAAGCGAAGAGGAGCGCAGTGAGATTGCGCGTAAAGTGGGTATTGGCGCAGTTAAATACGCTGATTTATCTAAGCACCGTACCAGCGACTATATCTTCAACTGGGACACAATGTTGAGCTTTGAAGGTGCAACAGCACCTTATCTTCAATACGCATACACGCGTGTAAGTGGTATTTTCCGTAAAGCAGGCGTAGACAGTGCAAATCTTGCTGGCAGCATCAACATTGTTGAGCCACAAGAAAAAGCATTGGCGTTAAAACTACTTCAGCTTGAAGAAGTACTTGATCTGATGA
>Ga0209992_10002612_pt1 | contig 16207 bp, 13 predicted proteins | sample 2SBtaG_2_FD_182564 | JGI IMG/M metagenome (GOLD analysis project Ga0209992, IMG submission 182564) | Deep subsurface microbial communities from Kolumbo volcano to uncover new lineages of life (NeLLi) - 2SBTROV12_ACTIVE470 metaG (SPAdes)... | ecosystem: Environmental > Aquatic > Marine >... | reverse complement strand
AAAAGTGGGGTATTCCAAGCTCTATTTATACGCCAATTGCCAGTATCCACAAAGAAGAAGAGGAGTCTGCTTCAACAGATGAGAAGATTCTACAACTCTCATATGTGTTGGCACTCGATAACGTTAACCCTGAGATCTACCCCAGTTATCATAACTTAAAGCCAGAATTGCATGAGGCATTGTCGCTTAATCGCGAAGATTTAGAAGACGCGCTAGATATAACCAACCTGCAGTGTATTTCGGTGATTTCTCTGTTTAACCCTAACGCGTTTATACTGTATTAATGTAACGTATTTAACGTACTTCTCGTAATGCCGTAGCGATCAGTCGAAAATCGCTACGGTTTGCCTACTGATGGCAATCACTTCATTATCCTTATCCCAAATTGTTGCTTCAGTATGACCATAACCATCTGCAGCTTGTCTTGTGTGAGCTTTATAAGCAAACCAGTCTGTCGGGCTTACCGGCTTGTGAGGATGGATAAATTCTAAGTTCCAACTTACTGTACTGGCTGGTGCCGGAAGCTTCATCATTTGTAAAAGTGTAGGTGGCCATGCGTCGATCATAGTAATGATATGTGCATCAGTGATGGCTTCGGGGGGCTGCTTGAAGCGCATAAAACCGTGATAATGGCTGGTTTTTCTGCGCGTAAATGGAATGCCGCCATCTTCAATTGCCAAATCAAAATAGCGTAAGAATTTAGGCGTAACTTTAGGTATTTGCGGGATGAACTTTGCTTTATTCGGCTGAGGCATGTCGTGTGTATCTGTAATCTCAACTTGAATACCTGACTGACGCGCAACACCAAAACAGGCTTGCGAAAAAACACAGCTTTTGCCGTCTTGAATAGCATGAGCGGTGAACTGAGAGACATTTTTCCCTGTTCTAAGTAGCGTTACTTCGATAGAAAAAGGCGTTTCAAGAGATAGGGGACCAACAAAGTTGGTGGTAAAAGAGCGCAGCACGCGGTTATCAGTGACTTGCTGCTTTACTGCGGTGAAAAGCATACCGGCAGAAATACCTCCAAACGCAGTTCGTCCCTGTCCCCACGTCTTAGGGATAACTAGTCCATCAACTTTCCATGTGTTTTCCGAAGTTTGAGATAATTGAGGAAGATTGAGCAATTCATCTACTGTCATATTTGCTTGTCTGGTCTGATGAGTTAAGTGTTTGTCATCGTACCTTAAGCGCTATAGAACGAAAAGCCTCAGTTAGAAATTTTCGTTATGTTAACAAATAAGTAACAATTAGTTGTTTATTTTTTTGCCTAATGCATAGACTGGGCTATTGTCACTCTAAAGGACTGTTATGGCCCATACTCACGTTGAAGGTATTCCCGCTGCAGAAGCAGGAGCATCTAGAAGTTACCGGAATTACGTTCTATTCATATTAACCTTGGTGTATGCCTTTAACTTTATAGACAGGCAAATCATTGGGATATTATCTCCTTTTATCAAAGCTGATTTGGGGTTAGATGACGCCCAACTTGGGTGGCTTAAAGGTATCTACTTTGCGCTACTTTATACCGTGATGGGGATTCCAATTGCATGGCTTGCCGACAGGTACAGTCGCGTTAATATCATTGCGATCTCTCTAACGCTTTGGAGTGGTTTTACCGCTGCATCTGGGTTAGCTGCCAATTACATGCAGCTTGCTATAGCACGTATTGGTGTCGGCATTGGTGAAGCGGGTGGTAGTCCTCCGTCCCACAGTATTATTTCTGACTTATTCCCTAAAGAAAAACGCGCGGGCGCGCTCGCAATATACTCTTTAGGTATTCCTTTTGGCGTCATGCTTGCGTTCTTTGCATCAGCGTTCTTTTTACAGGGCGGCTCTGCCGACTGGCGAACGGTAATGTACAGCGTAGGTATTCCAGGGGTGTTACTGGCTATTTTGCTTAAGCTCACGATCAAGGAACCTGCCAGAACGGTCTCTTTACCAAGCGCAGATGATGCGAATAAGCCGAGTGTAAAGTCGTCGCTCAAGATGTTACTGAAAATTCCGACGTGGTGGGGAATGGCACTGGGTATTTCCTTTGGATCATTCGGTAACTATGCCATATCGACATGGGTAATTGATTACTACGTTCGCGCCTTTGCGGGTTTAGATATTACACAGTTGCTAATCGTTTTTGGCATTATCAATGGCACCGCCTATGCGCTCGGTGTATGGCTAGGAGGCTACATTGCTGATAGATGGGGTAAGCACAATAAAAAAGCTTATGCGTTATTGCCCGCTATCGCACTTATTATTGGTGTGCCGGCATTTTATGCATCGTTACAAGTGCAAGATTTGTGGCTATCAGTAGGGCTCATGGCGCTGTTGTTATTCACCAGTGGTTCATACCTAGGGCCAAGTTTTGCGATGGCACAGACACTAGCTCCAATAAACGTAAGAGCCATGTCGACAGCGTTGTTCTTCTTCGTATTGAACATCATTGCGCTGGGCGGTGGCCCAACGCTGACGGGTATTATTAGCCAAGCATTGGTGCCATCTTTAGGCGAGACGGAGGCATTGAGACAGGCACTCATCTACCTGGTAGTTCCTTACGCGCTTTCTATTGCCGTGTTCTTATGGACGAGCACGAAGATTGTAAAAGATTGGGAAATGGCAGAAGCCAGAGGCTTATAGTATTATCGAACTTTCATGCTAAGGGGCTGATTTAAAGCCCCTTTGTTGTTTGAGTATAAAGGAGTGTTTTGGTGACGTCGTCAGAGTTGAGTTTTCATTTTGCCCATGCAAATGGATTTCCCGCAGGTAGTTATAGTGCGATGTTTTCAGCGTTACCTGATCACTTTCATCGTCTTCATGTTGAGCGCTTTGGACACGATCCTCAGCTTCCAGTGAATGGTAACTGGCGCAATCAAGTTCAAGAACTCATCAAGCATATAAAAAAAGAGAACAAGGATCCGCGAGGCGTGTATGGTATTGGGCATTCATTTGGTGCTGTAATTACCTACATGGCGGCATGCGAGGCGCCAGAGCTGTTCAGAGGCATTATTTTATTCGATCCGCCACTTGTTGTTGGCCCGTTAAGTTACTTTTTTAAATTCGCGAAACACACGCCGTTAATTAACAAGCTAACGCCAGCGAAACTCGCGCAAACACGCAAGACCAGCTGGCCAAGCAATACTGATATGGTGGCGTACTTTCACAGCAAAGCATTGTTTAGGGATATGGATAAACGATGCGTGCGCGATTATGTAAAATCTGTAACCGCCTTGAAGGGGGACAATATTTCACTCACATTTCGTGCAGAAGTAGAAGCAGATTTGTTTCGCAATGTTCCGCACAATTTGGGTAAATATAAAGGAAAGCTTAAGTGTCCGGCCGTATTGGCGACTGGAAGCAAAAGTAACGTGTGTAAGCCAGAAATGTACTCGCGGCTTCTGACGCATAATGCTATTGAGCATAGCGTGCTCGATGGTGGGCATATGTTTCCACTAGAACACCCTGAGCAGGTAGCGAGCTTTATTGAGCGTACATTAACGCAGTGGAGTAATGAGGCGAATTAAATATTACGGAGATTGATTTAAGCGTTTTAACGCCAAAATCAATCTCGCCATAACATTAGGATAAATGGGTTAGTCGTGCTTTCTAGGCTTGCTTAGTCCACCCACGGGCTGACCTAACATTTCTCGCGTCACCAGTACCACGCCTTTTTCAGATACGCGGAATCCACGTGCCTTGTCTTGCTCGTGATCGTAACCAATTGTAGTTCCTTCAGGAATGACACAACCTCGATCGATAATCACCTTTTTCAGCTTGCAATGGCGTTTAATTTCCACATCAGGAAGAATAACGGCGTCTTCAATAAGGCCATAGGAATGTACGCGTACATTGGAAAAGCAAATAGATGAACGAAGTGTAGAGCCTGAAATTATACAACCCCCAGAAACTACGGAGTTAATCGCTTCACCACGTCTGTCGTGGTCTTCCCAAACAAATTTTGCTGGTGGCAGTTGCTCTTGGTATGTCCATATGGGCCATTTTCTATCGTAGAGGTTCAATTGAGGTACAGGAGCAACCATTTCCATATTGGCTTCCCAAAATGAGTCGATTGTACCTACATCGCGCCAATAGGCGTTGTCTCCGCCACTTTTCTCAAAAGGATAGGCGTATACTGGGTGGTCGGCGATGATTGATGGAATGATGTCTTTACCAAAGTCTCGCTGAGAGCCCATATTTTCAGCATCAACACGTAATTGCTCGAATAGAAACTCTGTATCAAACACGTAATTGCCCATAGATGCTAAGCAGCGCGTTGGGTCATTAGGAAGTGGAGTCGGGTTAGCTGGCTTCTCTTCAAATCCGTTAATACGATAGTTTTCATCAACCGACATAACGCCAAACGCACCCGCGGCTTCTTCCAAGGGCACTGACATACATGAAACCGTCATTTTTGCACCAGACTCTTTGTGCTTGGCCAACATATCACCGTAGTCCATACGGTATATGTGGTCGCCTGAAAGGATCATGACATATTTTGGAAGCTCATCACGAATGATATCTATGTTTTGGAAGACCGCGTCTGCGGTTCCTTCATACCAACTGTCGGAGAAACGTTGAGAAGCGGGTAGGATTTCTACAGATTCGCCAAGTTCTTTTTTGAAATGACCCCAACCGCGAACCAAGTGACGAATAAGAGAATGCGACTTGTATTGGGTAACCACGCCTATTCGACGGATACCTGAATTAACACAATTTGATAGCGGGAAATCGATAATTCTAAATTTACCGCCGAAATAAAGTGCCGGTTTGGCTCGCCAATTAGTGAGCTCGTGTAGTCTAGAACCTTTACCACCCGCGAGGATGAGCGCATATGTATCGCGAGTAAGGTTACTGATGTAACGAGAACTTTGATCTGCCATTTCCTATAAACTCCTGTAATAAAGCGACAACTGTGTATCGATAGAAATATAAAAAGAAAACGAAGTGTTGCGATTGACTGCGCTATGCATGATAGGCCTGATTGAACAGGCTTTCTTGATAACCTAAATCCATATTACACAAGATAATTTAGAATGACAGCGCGATTTTCATGCTTTGTGATGAAATGGTAAATGTTTTTAAAAAATTGTAGGATGGGGGGCTGTCGCCCTTACAGAGACACCCATCTTAATTCCCTTAATCTCATCCAATGGCATTCAACTGTTGCTCTTACAAAGACACCCACCCCTATCTTTTATTCTTAAGCTGGAATAGGCTTCTAGAATTAAAGTATTAGCATGACACCCATTGCTCTTACAAAGACACCCACCCCTATCTCTTATTCTTAAACTGGAATAGGCTTCTTGAATTAAAATTTTAGCATGATACCCATCGCTACTATGAGTTAGTTACTTAGTAAATTTGACGATAAAAAAGTTAGCGAGACACGCAACTCAATTTCATCATGCGCATCCAGAAGAGACCCTCGATCAAAGCAAATCACTGTGTAGACACCCATTTTTAAACTGTAGAAAGTTAGTCTACACTTTGCTCGATAAACGAAGTGGTTACTTCATGCATCATAAGGTTTTATTGCTGAGTGTCCTTTCTCGGTAACGCGAAAGAGAAGGCTCATAATAGTTATTTTGAGTATAAATTTGCTTTCAACTGCGTTAAACATGAGGGGATGGGTGTCTATCTAACAGTAAAATGAGCAAGAAAGATCTTTAAGTGACAAATGTTAATTAAATGTTATATTTGAAGGGTCAATTCTTTTATGGAGTCTCAGATGGGAGCGTTAAAAAAACTCTTAATGGTCGTAGGTGTTGTTATCGTATTATTTGTCGCAACAAGCTTTTTTATTCCTAAAGATTACAGCGTTGAAAGAACAATTAATATTGATGCTCAGCCATCAGAAATATATCCCTATGTCGTTGATTTGAAAGAGTGGAAGAAATGGGGCGTATGGTTCAAGCGTGATCCTGATATGAAACTTGATTATTCAGGGCCTGATAGGGCTATTGGGATGCGTTCCGAGTGGTTAAGTGAAACCGAGGGAAATGGAGAAATGGAGATTACGCAACTAGAGCATAACAGACGTGTGATGTACCGATTATATTTTCCCGATTTTGACATGGGTTCATCGGGCGTCGTAGAAATTGAGCCCACAGAAAATGGTTCTCTTGTAACCTGGAGAGATGAAGGCTCGGTAGACAATAACCCTATAAACAAATATTTTGCTTTGATGATGGACAGCATGATTGGTCCGGATTTCGAAATGGGCCTAGAAAATCTTAAAATACTCGCTGAAAACGCTGGGTAGGGCATATAACTTTCTGATCTGACTGGATAAGTGCACCGTATATGTTCAATCGAATTGCGGTGCATGCTTACCTTCCATGAAACAAAAAAAATTACTTATTACAGGCCTTTCGCTTAATAAACTAGCCGACCTACTGATCTCTGCTAAAACAACCTTGACCGCACTTCTTATTAGCATTGGCGCACCAGTTTGGATGATAGGCTGGCTGGTTCCAATTAGAGAGTCGGGCGCGCTTCTGCCTCAAGTACTTATTAGCATTTATCTTCGAAAACATACTCAGCGGCACTTGGTTTGGCGTGTCGGTATGCTCACACAAACGCTTTCAGTTTTCTGTATGCTGATCGCGGCCATTTCATTTTCGGGGGGCTTGGCGGGTACCTTGATACTTATTTCGCTTGTCTTCCTGAGCCTGGGTCGCTCTGCCTGTTCTCTTACCGTGAAAGATATGGAGGCTGATGTAGCTACGAAAGGTGAGCGGGGTAACCTAATCGGAATTGCATCTACCGTTTCAGGCATGGTCACCCTTGTTATCGCTATACCTTTGACAATTTACGACGGCTCTCTTTCTTCGAACGTGCTGCTGATAGTCTTGTTCGGGAGTCTTTTATCATTTGTTTTGACCCTTATATGTGTATGGCCTGTTAAAACGACGGTAGATGTGGGTGATAAAGAGGAGAAAGCGTTTAGTATTGACTTCGACGCCACGGTTTACAAATTCATTTTGGTAAGAGGGCTTTTCGTTCACTCAGCCTTGGTTGCGCCTTATTTTATGATAGAAAAAAATGGAGATGTAAAAGAGCTGCTTCCTATTTATATAGGAGCCGAAGCAACTGCTGCTCTTTTATCATCAATAATTTGGGGAAAGATTGCAGACAAAAGCGCAAAGTTAACACTCCAAATTTCAGGGGTACTCGCAATAATTTCATGCATTGGTTTGCTTACATTGCAAACGACGACGATTGTAACCTCTGCACTGTTGTTTTTCTTGTTATCGGTATCCCATGCTGGCGTAAGAACCGGACGGAAAACATATAGTTTAGATGTTAAAGAAGGTCATGAAAGAACAGAGCTGGTTGGCTTCTCAAACACGGCTATAGGTATGATTTTATTAGCATTCGGTGCACTTTACGCTGCATTAACCCCTGTTTTAACCTTTTCAGTGGTTTATATTATGGCTGGTATGCTGTTACTGGCAATTATCATTACTGTTATCTTACCTGACGAGAAGTAGAATGGTTTAGTCAAAGCATATCGCTGCCGAAGATATTTTGGCCATTCGTTTTCTTTTAGTATTTGCTTGGAACTTCCGCATAGATGAACCGTCTCCTGCCGCGACTGAAAACACGTTTTCGAAATCACTGATAATGTGATGCCAATGATGTTGGCATACACCAAGAGGTTTTACATGTTGAATGGGTCTCGTTTGAGCGGCTATCGAATCGGTGTTGCGCAACAGTTGGATTGACTGGTTAAGAAGATCGCAATAGTCATTCAATGTGAAATCTAAGCCGCGAGTGTTTCTACATCGTTGGTGGCTCTTTAATGGCATTAACCCTTTTATTGTCTTGTTTTGTGAAATACTCGTGTTCAATCTTTTATTAATGCTTGTGTGATATGAGTCTTGTAAGCCCGTTGCGACCTTTGCGCGTATAGGGTTTAAGTCAACATATGCCATACATGAAAGTAGAGCTTTTTCTGTTAGCAATGCTTGTGAACGGAAGCGACCTTCCCAAAATCTGCCAGTACAATCGTCCTCTTCGTTTGCTTTTCTCGCAATATACTCGTTTAAATTTCTCATGAACCAGCTTATGTCGTAGAGCCTTTTTCTATACACATCAGCAGTACTTTTAACTGTCTCATACTCACTTTCGCTCAAGATCTCGCCCTTCATAAACTTTTGAGTAAGTACGGTTCCTTTGTGCATTTTATGCCATTGATGTAACACAGTTTGTAATGACCATGAGAGCGCTGCCTCTTTATTCACGCATAAAACGATATGGACATGGTTACTCATAACAGCGTAAGCACAAATATCTATCGCGAATACCCGGCTCAAAAATAACAGCCGTTGTTCTACCCACGATTTTCGATGCTCGTAACTAACTCTATTGTTTCGGTCGTACCCGCAGAGGTAGCTACGGCGCACGCAGCGAGATATACAATGATAGTAGGGTGTATCTTTTAAACTAATGAGGGATTTTCTGCTTTGAGCCATGTTAGATAAATGCAAGGTAATTAGTCATTGTGTGACCTTAGCATTGTGAATATTCAGTTGTGACCTGACCGATGGACTTGTTTTGTTTTAGAAGAGACACCCAACGTAAGACTTTTCGATGAAAAGTAATGAATATTTGAAGAGACATCCATTGCAAAGTTAACTGGCTGAGCGTGAAAGAATGTATTTTTGAGTTTGTGCCTATAAACTTATAAAGACACCCATTACATAAACGGTGATTTAAAGTGAGACTTCACAATTAGGGTGGGTGTCTTTCTTAGAGGGGGCGCATTGCCGCATCCCCCATCAGATTTTTATTTTGCTAGAAGCGCATTAGCTGCTTTCGACACGGGAGAGCGGCCTAAAAGTTCTGAAATGTAAGAAGACGCTTTTAACAATTTCGCCATGTCTATACCTGTTGATATACCCATACCGTTCAACATATATAGGACGTCTTCCGTTGCAACATTCCCACTTGCGCCTTTGGCATACGGGCAGCCTCCAAGTCCTGCAACAGCTGAATCAATGGAAGAGATGCCATATCCAAGGGCAGTGTATAAATTCACTAGCGCTTGTCCATAAGTATCATGGAAATGGGCGGCAACTTTGCTGACATTAATCTCTTTCAATACGTCATCTAACAGCAGTTGTGTAGACATTGGTGTGCCTACGCCGATAGTATCGCCAAGGGATACTTCGTAACACCCCATGTCAATAAGTTCCTTACTCACCTGTGTAACGGCACTAGGTGAAATTTCACCTTCATAAGGACACCCCATGACGCATGAAACGTAGCCCCTCACTTTGATTTTGTTTTCGCTTGCCAGGTCAAACACAGCCTCGAAACGCTTTAAGCTCTCGCTTATAGAGCAGTTAATGTTCTTTTGTGAAAAGGACTCAGAGGCAGCACCGAATACTGCAACCTCTTTCGCACCCGCTTCAATGGCTGCTTCCAAGCCCTTAAGGTTGGGTGTCAATGCAGAATAATGAATCTTGTCTTCGGGGCTAAGCACCTTAAAAACCGCATCCGAGTTCGCCATTTGGGGCACCCATTTGGGCGATACAAAGCTTCCTGCTTCGATACGGTTAAGGCCAGTTTTAGAAAGAAGTTGAATAAGTTCAATCTTTTGTTCGGCGCTTAAGGCCTGCTTTTCATTCTGAAGGCCATCTCGAGGACCTACTTCAACAATACTCACTTCTTTAGGAAACATCACATCAAACCTCGGCAGCTTCTTTAGTGGAGAACGCCAACAGTGTTGCGCCACCGTCAACTAGTTCACCGGGATTGAAAAAGAATTCTTCCACTGCACCATCGTGCGGGGCAATGATGCTGTGCTCCATTTTCATCGCTTCCATAACTAGTATAGGCTCGCCTTTTTTGACCAATACACCCTTTTCGACTAAATGCGCCACTATGGTTCCGTTCATCGGGGCACTGAAATTAGCGTCGCCATTATCATCGTTATCATCACCAAGAGATGCTGAGATTAGGGTGAACCTAGCATGGATGTCTTTGTTGAAGAGTGTAAACACGCCATCATTATCTGAATACGTAAATGTTGATTTGTACCCATTAATTGTTGCATGCAAAGCACTATCTACCAGCTTGCCTGTAACGTCATAGGAATTGTCTCCAACAGTTAGCTCCCAAGCATCTTCAGTTCCGTGCCGCTGGTGTTTGACCCCAACATGCACTTCTTCTTGGTTGCAAAGCAAGGTGAGAATTTCTGTATGATTTGCGTTAGCGCGCCACGCACCGACGGTTGACCAAACAGATGGGGTTTTATCGCTTCTAGAAACTTTTCTATTTAAAAGTGAAAGCAATGCCATCACAGGAATATTTACTTGGGTGTCATCGCTAGCTGCATCCTCACTTGTCGCGCTAAACAACGAATCATGGTGTTTCTCCACAAACGTAGTTGTAAGCTCAGCGGCAACGAACGCAGGGTGTGTTGCGACACGCTTTAAGAAGTCGATGTTTGTGCTTACACCGTCAATATAGTAGTCACCCAATGCACTAATTAAGCGTTTGAGCGCTATCTCACGGTTCTCTCCCCAAACCACAAGCTTGGCAATCATTGGGTCGTAAAAAACGCTTACCTCATCACCTTCAACGACACCTGTGTCAACGCGAACTACGTCATTTTCTTTTGGTGTGCGTAACAGGCGCAGCGTGCCGGTAGAAGGTAGAAACTCGTTGTTTGGATCTTCAGCATAAATGCGCGCTTCGAATGCGTGTCCTGTTAAGGTGAGTTCATTTTGTTGTTTAGGAAGGGGCTTTCCTTCGGCAATAGTTAATTGCCAGTGAACCAAATCCTCACGGGTGATCATTTCTGTCACAGGATGCTCTACTTGCAAGCGTGTATTCATTTCCATGAAGTAAAATGAATCGTCTTCATCAAGTAAAAACTCAACCGTTCCCGCACCTACGTAGTTAATGGCTTTCGCCGCGAGTATCGCCGCTTCACCCATTTTTTCTCTCACTGACTGAGACATATTGGGGGCAGGGGCTTCTTCAATAATCTTTTGGTGTCGGCGTTGAACCGAACAATCACGTTCAAAAAGGTATACGCCGTTACCATGGGTGTCACAGAAAACTTGAATTTCAACATGACGAGGGCGCGTCAGGTACTTTTCAACCAGCATATGGTCGTCACCAAAGCTCGCCATAGATTCACGTTTGGCTGCATTTAATGCTTGAGAAAACTCTTTTTCACTCCACACTTGGCGCATGCCCTTACCGCCACCGCCAGCAGCGGCTTTTAATAGAACTGGGTATCCCATTTCATCGGCAGCGCCTTTTAATACCGCTTCACTTTGATCGTCGCCGTGATAGCCTGGAACCAAAGGAACACCAGCTTTTTCCATAATGTGTTTGGCGGCAGACTTAGAACCCATCGCTTCAATTGCAGATGCTGGTGGGCCTACAAAGATAATATTGTTTTTGGCGCATAGATTCGCAAACTCAGCATTTTCTGAGAGAAAGCCGTAGCCTGGGTGGATAGCGTCTACACCAAGCTCCTTTGCTTTTTCAATGATCAACTCGCCTCGTAAATAACTTTTCTTCGACGGAGATGGCCCTAGATAAACAGCTTCATCAGCCATTTGTACATGAAGGGCATTTTTGTCGGCGTCAGAGTAAACGGCGACTGTCTTTATACCTTGAGCGTTGGCTGTCTTTATAACGCGGCAAGCAATTTCACCACGGTTTGCAATTAGTAATTTATTTATCATTCTTAACCTCCACCCATGAAGCACTGCGCTTTTCTAAAAAGGCTGACAGACCTTCTTGACCTTCTTCAGATGTCCTAACTTGTGCGATAAGTTTGCTCGTCTTTGTGAGAAGCGCATCGTTAATCTCTTGCGTAGACACCCATTGCACTAAGTCTTTTGCTTTCGCCACTGCTTGGGGGCCGTTTTTCAGTATGTTTGATAAAATATTGTCGATAGTGCTATCGAGTTCGTCTTCTGTTACTGATTCGCTCAAAAGTCCGAGTCGTCTTGCTCTGCGCGCAGAAAATACTTCAGCGGTCTGGAAGTAGCGTCGGCATACTCGTGCGCCCATAGCTTCAACCACGTAAGGGCTGATGGTTGCTGGAATAAGGCCAATTTTAACTTCACTTAAGCAAAATTTACTGAGCTTGCTTCCAATAGCAATATCGCAACATGCAATTAAACCAACAGCACCGCCAAAAGCTGCACCTTGTACTCTTGCTATCGTGGGCTTCGGCATTTTATAAAGCGTCTGCAGCATGGTTGCTAATGCAAGTGCGTCGCTTTCATTTTGCGCTTCGGTATAACTGGCCATTTTTTTCATCCAGTTAAGATCTGCCCCGGCACTGAAACTTTTACCTTCCGCTCGTAAAATAAGCGCGCGAACGTTTGCGTCTTCACCCGCTTTTTTAAAAACGCGAGTAAGCTCGTTTATCATTTCGTCGTTAAAGGCATTATGTTTTTCAGCTCTGTTTAAAGTAACAGTGGCAATGTTTCTTTCATCTACGCTGTAAATCACTGATTGTTCCATTACCTGCACTCCTACATTCTAAATATGCCAAATTGGGTGTCTTCGATAGGCTTATTAAGTGTCGCTGAAAGCGATAGACCAAGCACTAATCGAGTGTCCGCAGGGTCGATAACACCATCATCCCAAAGCCTTGCAGACGCATAGTATGGATGCCCTTGTTTTTCGTAAGTGTCGATGACAGGTTGTTTAAATGCCTTTTCCTCTTCTTGGGACCATGACTCGCCTGAGCGCTCTTTTTGGTCGCGCTTAACCTGGGCGAGAACGCCTGCAGCTTGTTCACCACCCATTACAGAGATTCGAGCGTTTGGCCACATGAAAAGGAAGCGTGGGTCATAGGCTCTGCCGCACATGCCATAGTTGCCTGCACCGAAACTGCCGCCGATAAGGACAGTAAGCTTTGGTACATTCGCACATGCTACAGCGGTTACCATTTTTGCACCGTGTTTTGCGATACCGCCGTGCTCGTATTGCTTACCGACCATAAAGCCTGTGATGTTTTGCAAAAATACGAGAGGGATTTTTCGCATGGCGCATAGTTCGACAAAATGCGCACCTTTGAGCGCGCTTTCACCGAAAAGTATGCCGTTGTTAGCCACAATGCCTACAGGGAAACCGAAAATGCGTGCAAAACCACAAACTAAGGTTGTGCCGTAAAGCGGTTTGAATTCATCAAAATCTGAATCATCCACAATACGCGCAATGATTTCTCTTACATCGTATGTCTGACGACTATCAGCAGGCACAATGCCGTATATTTCTTTGGTGTCGTAGCGTGGAGGTTTTACCTCGGCCACGTCCAGGCATTCTGGCTTCTTTCTGTTTAGTCTAGAGACAGCATTACGCGCTAATGAAAGTGCGTGGTGGTCGTTGTTAGCGAGATGGTCGGCAACACCCGAAATTCGAGTATGAACGTCACCACCGCCAAGCTCTTCTGCGGTAACTACTTCACCTGTTGCAGCTTTAACAAGCGGTGGGCCGCCTAGAAAAATAGTCGCTTGTTCTTTAACGATAATGCTTTCATCAGCCATGGCGGGAACATAAGCACCACCGGCTGTACAGGAACCCATTACTACCGCAATTTGAGGAATATTCTTAGCAGACATATTCGCTTGATTAAAAAAGATGCGTCCAAAGTGCTCTCTGTCTGGGAATACATCATCTTGACGGGGCAAGTTAGCGCCACCTGAATCTACTAAGTAAATACAAGGTAGGTTATTTTGCTCTGCGATAGTCTGAGCGCGAAGATGCTTTTTCACGGTAAGGGGGTAGTACGTCCCGCCTTTTACAGTGGCATCGTTAGCTACAATCATACACTCGATACCTGCAACAATACCGATACCGGCAACGACTCCGGCACAAGGTACATAGTCTTCGTAGACTTCCCATGCTGCCAGTTGGCCTATTTCCAGAAAGGGCGTGTCTGGGTCAATCAGTGCGTTGATTCGGTCGCGAGGTAGAAGTTTCCCTCGAGACACGTGGCGCTCCGCCGCTTTTTCACCGCCACCTTGGCAAATTTGTTCGATTTTTTCGAGGAGATCATTTACCTGAGCCTGCATGTGTTCAGCATTTGCGATAAATGTTTCAGATTTCGTATTTATACTTGAGCGAAGAACGGGCATAACCCCTCCTTGTGTTGGGCCTAGGCGACGGCTGTCGCGTTAGCCACTAGTTAGCAAGATGATTAGCAAGACACCCATGCTAAGCGCTTTCGCTGCGGTGGGTGTCTTTGCAATTCATTAGCCTATTAATAAAGTTCAGCTTTTCTAAATCTAATTAAAATGGAGTAGGGTGGGTGTCTTTCTAACTTCTGGGACACAGGGAATGCCTATGCTTTCCTTGTTTCAAACGAAGTTTGTTTCCACCCAGAACTCCGTGTTATTTCGATTCGTTAAATAGCTCGCGGCCTATAAGCATTCGGCGAATTTCAGACGTTCCTGCGCCAATTTCATAAAGCTTGGCATCACGTAATAAGCGACCTGTCGGATATTCGTTGATGTAGCCATTACCACCAAGTAGTTGAATGGCATCTAATGCCATTTTGGTTGCTAGTTCCGCTGAATAAAGGATAGCGCCTGCAGCATCTTTTCGCGTTGTTTCACCGCGATCGCATGACTGTGCAACGGTGTAGACATACGCGCGTGCGGCATTCATTTGCGTGTACATGTCAGCTACTTTGCCTTGTACTAGCTGGAATTGACCAATTGATTGACCAAACTGCTGACGGTCGTGAATGTAAGGTACTACGATATCCATGCACGACTGCATAATGCCTAGCGGGCCACCTGATAAAACAAGGCGCTCGTAATCTAGGCCACTCATAAGTACGCGAACACCTTCGCCTTCTTTGCCAAGAATGTTCTCAGCTGGTACTTCGCAATCTTCGAAAACTAATTCACAGGTATTAGAAGAGCGCATACCTAGTTTGTCGAGTTTCTGTGCGCGGCTAAAGCCAGGGAAATCGCGCTCTACGATAAACGCTGTGATCCCTCTTGGCCCTGCGTTAGGGTCGGTCTTAGCGTAGATAACAAATGTATGTGCATCAGGACCGTTCGTGATCCACATCTTGTTGCCGTTTAGAATGTATTTGTTGCCGCGTTTTTCAGCTTTTAACTTCATACTAACAACGTCTGAACCTGCATTGGGTTCACTCATTGCCAGTGCACCAATATGTTCACCGCTTACTAACTTAGGCAGATACTTTTCACGCTGGGCATCATTACCGTTTTTAAAGATCTGGTTAACACAAAGGTTCGAATGCGCGCCATAGCTCAAACCGATACCACCTGACGCGCGGCTAACTTCTTCCATTGCGATAGTATGCGCAAGGTAGCCCATATCAGAGCCACCATATTGCTCTGAAACAGTAACGCCCAATAGGCCCATATCACCAAGTTTTGTCCACAATTGGTTTGGGAATTGGTTGTCTGCGTCTGCTTGTTCAGCAAGAGGAGCAATCTCATTTTGTGCAAATTGATAGACCTGATCACGTAACATCTCGATGTCTTCGCCAAGTCCAAAATTTAAAGTAGGGTAGGAGGTGTTCATGCGATATTTCCTCGTTTGAGTTCTGCGAGTTCTTCACGGCAACGTGCTTCAACATCATCCAGTTCAGTCATTAACATCTGGATGTCTTCTAGCTGCTGTTTAAGCACCGCTCTTTTCTGTTCAGTCATTTCGAGCATGGCTTCTAACTGAATAGCCGAATTGGGGTTGGTGTCGTACATGTCGAACAGTGTTTTGACTTCAGCAAGGGAAAATCCTAGTCGTTTTCCTCGCAAGATCAGCTTTAAGCGCACTCTATCTTTGTTCAGATAAACGCGATTTTGTCCCGTTCTTGACGGTGACATTAGGCCTTGTTCTTCGTAAAAACGAATTGAACGAGGAGTAATGTCAAACTCTCGAGCGAGTTCGCCTATTGCATATGTTGTTTCGTCGTCGTACTTGCTCATTACACGTACCTTGTATTTCAGCGCTGTTTAACACCCTTGTTTTAACGTGGGTGTCTTTGTAATTAAATTCTCTGTAGTAGGTTGGGTGTCATTGCAATAGCACTATCGTTTTAAGGTAGATGGTTTTATATACCGCTATATTAAAACGTAGTGTTTGGTTGACACATACTTAGTACAGGTTTACGTTAACGTTAATTACATTTTACGTTAAGGTAAAGTAACATTTTGCTAACGTCAATTTTTCATGGTGAAGGCAAGACGTTGTA
>Ga0209992_10002611_pt1 | contig 16214 bp, 18 predicted proteins | sample 2SBtaG_2_FD_182564 | JGI IMG/M metagenome (GOLD analysis project Ga0209992, IMG submission 182564) | Deep subsurface microbial communities from Kolumbo volcano to uncover new lineages of life (NeLLi) - 2SBTROV12_ACTIVE470 metaG (SPAdes)... | ecosystem: Environmental > Aquatic > Marine >... | reverse complement strand
GCATAGCTATTGACCGTAAATTAGACTCAACATATTATTTTCCATTTAGACATCAACAAGGGACCAATTTAAACCCTTCCTTTCTTAGTATTTTAATGGAACTAATGAGTAGCCGGACAGAGTTACTTGGATATAATTTAAAGTTTGATTTAAGGTTCTTAACTAATGACGGGTTAAACATCACTAATAGTAAATTAATTGATGTAATGCTTTTAGTTAGGTTAACTGCCGACTCTACCGTTAATGAATTAGGGTTAACAAAGACGCTAACAAGATTTTATGGTCCTCAAGCCGCAGAATATGACATAGAAACAAAGAAATACTTACGGTCTAATAAATGGAATAAAGATTTTTCTTTAGCTCCACCAGATATATTGGGGGAATATTGTGAATATGACGCATATTGGACCTTACAACTTTATAAAGATTGCTTAGGAAAGATTGACCAAAGTAATCAGCACAAAGTGTTAGAGCTAGAATATGAATTAACCCGTGTTTTATTTGATATGGAAAGTCGGGGCGTAGTTATAGATTCAAAGTATGCTCAACAAACTATTAAAAAAATTGAAGAGCGTAAGATAGAAGTAGAAGCTAAGATATATGAACTTAGTGGCAGAGAGTTTAATATTCGGAGTACTCAAGAGATAGGAACTATCTTTAATGAGATGGAAATTTACTCTAATATATCTACTAATACTGGTAGACAGTCATGGGGAACTGCTGCACTAGCACAGATTAATCATCCATTAGCTGGATTGATAAGGCAACATAGAGCATTAACTAAATTATCTTCTACATATCTGGAGCCTTACATTGAAAAACCTGTACTTCACACTAATTTTTGTAATTGGGGAACTTTAACAGGAAGGTTGTCTTCAAGAGAACCTAATTTACAGAACATTCCTCGAAATCATTTTAATCTTAGAGATAGGGAACTATCAGCTGAGGAGTTGGAAATAGTGCAGGGGCGTATAGAAGCTACAGCTAACCTAGAAGAAGGTGTTCATTTAGATAATGATGTACTAAATACATGGGGGTTTATGGGAGACGAGTCTTATGATGAATCTGATGACCGTCAAGTTTCTATTAGAAGATTATTTTTACCTAGAGAGGGGTATCAATTAGTAAGCTTTGACTATTCCCAGATGGAAGTTAGGGTGTTTTTAAGTTACTTACAGAACGATAGTATGCAGGAACTTTTAAACAGGACTGATGTAGACTTTCATGGGGAAGCTGCGAAGATTGCATTTGAATTAGACGAAGATGACCCACAGTTTAAGTATTATAGACAAATGGCTAAGGGAATTACTTTTGGAATAATATATGGAATTGGTAATCAACGTCTTGCTCAACAACTACAGACTACTAAGCAAGAAGCCGGGAAGTATAAGAAGAGGTACTTAGACAGCATTGAAGGCTCTAGAGAGTTTATACGAGGCGTTATGAAGGCTGTAGAGAGCCGAGGCTGGATAAAGAACAAGTATGGTAGAGTTTACAAGATACCATCTGGTATGAGCTATAAAGGAGTTAATTACCTAGTTCAAGGTACTAGTGCAGATATATTAAATGAGAGATTAATTAAAGTAGATGAATTTCTACAAGGTAAGTTAAGCAAACCTTTACTACAAGTTCATGATGAGATTATTTGTGAAGTACATGAAGATGAGATGGATGAAGTAGTTCCGGAGATTATTAATATAATGCAGACTAATAGTTTAGGAATTCCTTTGTTTGTAGATAAGGAAGTATGTACTCCATCATGGGCTACTAAAATGGACTATGAAGATTACGTGACATCTTATACAGATAATGATACACTTAAAAAAATTACAAAAACGGAGGGCATTATGCCGAAGATTACATCCCACCTTGGAGTCACTATGAATGTTGGAAAAGATGGCTCTAATCAATATGCTAGATTGGACATTACAATTAGTGATATAGATACTGAAATACCTTTAGAACCCCAACTTGAAGATAGTAATAAAGTGATTGATGCAGTATATCAAGCTACTAAAGAAAAACTATCCGCTCAGATTAGAGATTTACGTAATAGAAACTCTGATAAGGAATAGGGTAATTATATGAAAGACAATGCAGAAGAGGTTATACAACAACTTCTTTCTAAAAAAGATTTAAACTTATTTAGGGGAAGTAATGATGCGTTTGCATATGAGCGCATCCCCTTTGGTATTCCTGCGTTAGATTCTCTAACTGGGGGAGGTATACCTAAAAAGCGTATGACGCTTCTGTACGGTCCTACCAATGTAGGAAAATCTTATTTAGCTTCTCAAATAGCTCGAAATGCTCAAGCAGCGGGTGGTACTGCTGGTTGGATAGATACAGAATTATCGTGGGATGCAAACTGGGTTACTAAATGTGGCTTGGATGCAGAAAAGATTCTGGTCGCTCAACCCACTAATGGGGAAGACGCTTTAGAGATTGTGAGAGAAATGATGAAGGCAGGCGTGGATGTTATTGTATTAGATAGCATTGCAGGTCTTGTACCTACAACAGTTGCTGAAGAAGAATTTTCCTACAACCCAATGGCATGGCAGGCGAGGTTTATTAATGCGGCATTGCCTAAATTACTTCCTAATCTAAAACACGGCTCTGCGTTAGTGGCAATCAATCAAGTTCGTTCAAGTTTGGGACCAGTTGCCATAGACAATATGCCCGGTGGATTAGCACAAACTTTCTTTTCGCATTTTCTCCTGCAGGTTAGACGTAGCGGTTGGATTGAGGAAAACAAGCAAAGAGTTGGTTTTGATATGGAAGTGCGCTTACGCAAAAGTAAAGTGGGGGGTGAGAATTGGAGGTCGGCTGTTGTGCCATTTAGGGTTGATGGGGGGATAGATATATTAGAAAGTTTTATTAGAGAAGCTATTGATAGGAGTATAATTACTAGAGCGGGAGCTTGGTATACTTATAAAGTTGATAAAGCTATGGGTCTAAACGGATTAAAACAATTTTTTATTGATAATCCAGATAAAACTAAAGAGTTAAAACAAGAAATTATATGAATATAAAACCAACTGATTTTACTAATCAAGAAAATATAATTGCTGATTGTTTATCGGACATGGGAATGCGCTTTGAGCAGCAGAAACAGTTCTATACTTATACGGTAGATTTTTGGATACCAGATTTAAAATTTGTTATAGAAGCTGATGGTGTATACGGGCATTTAAAAAAACGAGATATGCAACGAGATATGAAATTAATGGAAAATTCTTCTATAGAATATATTTTTCATATTAGAGCGGAGACTAAACTACGAGTTCAGGAGGAATTATGGCGAGCCTTAGCGAGCTGTTAGAAGACAGTGTCGATGGTATACAAGATAAATGGTTATTAAAACATATAGATAGTAGCCTTAAAGAAGCCCAACGACCTGCTAGGCAGGGGGTATTTTATCCTTCCGCTTTAGGGAGTCTTTGCGATAGATATTTATATAATTGTTATAACGGACTTGTTAAAGAAGAAGAAATAAGTGCTGTTGCAAGACGTATATTTGATTGCGGAGATTATTTAGGATATAGATATGAGAAGTACTTTGAAAAAATGGACGTTTTACTAGAAACAGAATCAGTTATTAAAGCAGATGACCCTCCTATTTCTGGAAGATTAGACTTTTTGATTAGTCATCCAGAACACGAAAAACTATTAATTGAATTGAAGTCTATTAATCAAAGAGGTTTTAATGCCCTTAAAGAACCCAAACCCGAACATACTGTTCAAATTCAAATTTATTTAAACCTTACGGGATACCAACATGGTGTGGTATTATATGAATGTAAGAATGACCAAAAGATTAAAGCATTTGAAGTTAAGAAGGACCCAGACCACTGGAAAGAAATTTATGATAGATGTAATAGAATTATGAATATGACTAGCCAACCAGAAAAATGTACTGGTTATAGATACTGTGCTTGCAAGAGAGAAGATTAATTATGGCAGATATCCAACGATGGTCACCATTAACAGCATTAGCAAATGCAGAGACTTTTATAACTGAGCTATCTATTCCAGCAATAGGTAAAGAAGTTACAAAAGATTATAGTGTTGATTTTACTAATCTTATGAATGCTACTAATCAACAATTAGAAGAATTTTTAACTATGTTTGGTGGGTATAAAGCGTATTTAGAAAATCAATTAGCTGATGTTACAGCAACTAAGACGGCTTTAGAAGCGGCTTTTAATGAAAGATATTCTACCGTTATTTATAAATTAGCATATGAACGGGAAGAAGAAGGTAAAAAGAAACTTACTAGAGAAGAAGTTAGGGGAGCTGCGTTTGAACACTATCCTAATTTAACAGAATTAAGAAAAGAAATTATTGGTCAAGAGGCTATTCATATCAAGGTATCTGGTTTACTTAATGCATATAAGTCTGCTTATGATGCAGTTTCCAGAGTTGTAACCTTACGCAATATGGGTAGAGATAATACAAAAGCGTGGGGGTAAAGTATGGCAGCTAAATCAAATAGATATCGTATATGGGTAGAGCATAGATTAGTTCATGCTATTGAAGTTATAGCTGACTCAGCTGAAGAAGCACAGGATAAAGTGTATGAACAGCAGATAAAAGGAACTTATTGCTCTAAACATAAAAAAACAGAGAAAATTACATGTCAGAAAATAGTAGAGCTTATGGAAACAGAAATTAAAAAAGACAGGTCATGGATAGCTTATGGGTAAGCGTTTTAAAACAATAGATGACCATGAGTTATTAGATACATCTAATAAAGCAGAAATTATATTAAGGGGAATGCGTTACGCTATCGTGTATCAAGACATTGATACGCTTAGAAAATGTGTCACAGACTTACGAAATTGCGTATTAGACATGAATGAAATAGTAGAGGAAGAGTTTGGTAAAGAATGAAGGTAATTGGCAGATTTTTGAAGACCTCCCTGAAACTGTATATATGGGGATTGACTGTTCATCTAAAGCAGTCCATGCGGTTTTAATAGACACTTCTGAAACGATTATTGGGCAAGGTAAATGGGGAAGTTCCGAAAAAGATTTTTCTTTAAGAAGTCTTGAAATTGCTCGTAAATTTACCAAAGATTTGAGTAAAATAAAAGTAAGACTAGAAGCTGCTGTGGAGGCAGCTATATTTATTCAAAATCCGAAATCTACTATGGAAATTGCTGGGGTTGTACATGGAGTTAGACTTTTATGTGACCAACATAGTATAACTTGTATTTCTGTAGATAATAGGCATTGGAAAAAATATATCTTAGGTAAAGGTAATGCTAATAAGCAGGCTATTAAAGCATTTACTGTAGACAAATGGGGAGATATATTTTCTGAACAAGATTGGTGTGATGCTGCTTGCATAGCTTTATGGATAAAAAGAAAACAATTAGGCGAGCTTACAGATAGCGAGCTTTAAAAGGAGAACAGATTATGATGGGAAAAGGCGGTCTACAAAAAGTAGGCCCTGAGATTAGACAAGCGTTTATAGGTCCGGCAAAAAAGAAAGTTAGGAAATATGAAGACACATTCCCAAAAGACTTGCCAACTATAGAAGATGTAAAAGCTAAACATGGTGTAGTTGTGTGGTGTAAGTTTACTGATTGTAAATATAATCAAGAGATAGATGACTTACAACGAACTAGTAGTTCTATAATGAAGAATAAAACATATAAACCGATAGGTGAGCAAGAACATATTTGGGCTAATGTGTGTATTAAAGATGAAATTTCAATTAAATTTCAAGAGGTTAATACTCAATATAGCACCGCTAAAGTTCCGTTTTGTTTTTCGGCTTCTAATAAAACAGCAGGGCATATAGACTTTACACGATTTTTGAATTCTGATGGAACTCCTTTAGGTGGGAACATTGATTCACAACATGTTTCGGATGCTGGTTATGGCGCAATGGATTCAGATAGTTTTTACTATCAATAGGATAGAGTATGCCAAAAAGAATACCACAAGAAGTAAGAACAAAAGCAATGGAATTATATTTAGCAGGAAAGCCAGCTAAAGATATTGCGGAAAGTGTGACTGCATTATTTAATGTTACAGTTAAACCTTCTACAGTATATGCGTGGGCAACTCAATATAATTGGGGAGAGACTAGGGCAGTATCTAGAGCAGATGCAGTACAACAAGTTAAAGAAACTGAGACTCAAAGATACGCAAGGTTACAAGAAGAGCATTTAAATACTTACGAAGTGTTACGTAGAAAAGCATCTACTGAATTAAATACACAAATGTTTGATAGAGCATTTGATGCTGCAAAAGCCTTAGACTTAGGAATAAAAGGTGAGAGGGCTGTAATGTCTGGATTGGTAAGTTTACAATTTATTCAGGATGTTATGGGAGTATTAGTAGATGAAATTACCGACTCTGAGGTTTTAAGTAGGGTCGCATTAAAATTAAAAGCTTTGGTAGAAACAAATAATAATGAGTAATCAACATTCAACAACATTTGAAGATGCTTTAAATCGGTTAGCCGAAGGATTAGAAACACGTCAAGCAATTAAAGTAGGAAGCTTTTGGGAGTTTTTACGGGATATTTGGAGTCAATCATTTGACCATCCCGAATACTTTCAAGCTTGGCATGTAGGAGTTGTAGCGGAAGATATTGAGAAATGTCTTGAAGAAGGGTTAAACTATGTCGCTATTCTTCCCCGCTTCCATTTTAAGTCTACCCTACTAGGACACGCCTTTAGTGTTTGGAGGCTCTTAAAAGCCAACAGGGACTGTTCTGTGCTATATCTATCTTATAGTGACCATATGGCTAGATACCACCTTAGTGAAATTAATAAAACAGTTAATCGAAACCCTCAGCTTAGAGAGTGGATGGTTAATAGAAGTCCGAAAGCAGATTACTCGTTTAGGTACTATGTTAATGGTCATCCAGTTGAAATAGCGCATGGGGGGCTTTTTTCATTTAAAAGAGGTATGCATGTAAATGGAGCATTGATTGCTGATGACATACTTCGTGACCCAGATAATCCATTAAATATGGGACAAATATATAAAGTTGAAGACCATTTCTTAACTGAATCAATGTATATCCCACTCAAAGGTGTGCCTTCTATAGTTTTAGGGACCCCTATGTTACCCGGAGATTTGTTGACTAAACTTCAATCTGATGAACGATTTTTCGCTAGAGTATTGCCAGCATTAGACCCAGTGCCCGGAAGAAGGGTTTTAATGCCAGAGTTATATACGGAAGAATGGTTATTACAACAACAAAAGGCTAGACCCAAATCTTTTGCATCAGAGTTTCTGTTAGTACCACATTTATCTACTCAATCTTATTTTGAGGCGGAAGAGATAGGTAAGTGTGAAAAACTTGATTTGATAAATCATTCTGCATATTCTAAGTATGCAGATGAAACTGACCAGCTTTTTGCTGGTTTCGATGTTGGGAAGAAAAGACACCCATCACATTTAGTTGTGTTCAGGAAACGGGGGGATGTATTAGAACAAGTACATCAATCGTGGCTGGATGGGTGGAACTATTCTGACCAAATAGAATATTTAAATCAGGTAGCAGAAAACTTTAATATACAAAGAGGATATATAGATAATACACGAGGAGAGTTAGAGGATAGAGGATTAGACGGTGTGTGGCATCCTATGTCATTTACCCAAAAATCTAAAAACACTATGGCTCAAGTATTTGAACACTATGTACACTCTGGGAATTTAAAGTTACTGTCTGATGAAAGGCAGAGACAACAGATACTGTGCGTAAACAATGAATTAAAAGCTCCTGAAGGCCCTATGGGTCATGGGGATGCGTTCTTTTCTATTGCGATGGCATTACAGGCTGCATATGAGTCTAGTTTATATAATGTTCAATCTTTAGGTAATGTTATGGATTGGTTTAGTGATATGGACCCAGATTCAGCAGGACAAAAGTCGTCAAATCCAAGCACTGAGTTACAGAAGAAGTGGGGAAAAGTACTAACAAATGGGTCGGCATTAAAAGATAGTGACCCCGAAACATGGGATGGAAAACCTTGGGCAGAACAAACTGGCGAAGAACTAGTAGCAAAAACTTTACAAATACAAGCGGATGCTCCAAATCCCAAATGTTCTGAAAGCTTATGTAACCCATCATATTGGGTAAAAGAACGTAACCTCTGTCTATACTGTGGGCATAGAGGGTAAATTTTAGGAGGAGAACTTATGACAGTATCTAGTCATGTATCATTGCAATTACCGTTATCGGAAACTTTAAAACATATGGAATTATCCGAGCAATCGAAAATAATTCTTAATCATAGGTATTATTTAAAAGATAAAAATTCACAACCTATTGAAGATGCCGATGGATTATTTGACAGAGTTGCTTGGGCGTTAGCTAAAGTCGACCATCAATATGGAGCATTACCAGTAGAGGTAGAACTTACCCATAAAGATTTTTATTTTATGATGAGGAATTTATATTTTCTTCCTAATAGTCCTACTTTGATGAATGCAGGTACAGCACAGGGCACAATGTCTGCTTGTTTTGTACTTCCGTTAAATGACTCTATGCAAGATATTATGAAAACTGCAACCGATATGGCTATGGTACAGAAGTTTGGTGGCGGTACAGGCTTTGCATTATCTCAGTTACGTCCTAAAGGCTCCCATATTAAAACTACACATGGGGCTGCTTGTGGACCAGTTCAAGTTTTAAAGACCTTATCTAGCGTATCAAGCATGATTACCCAAGGTGGTAAGCGTGATGGTGCTAATATGGCTGTTATGGATATCCGACATCCAGATATTTTAGAATTTATTCGCTGTAAGTCCGTAGAAGGCGATATTCATAACTTTAATATTTCAGTTGGGGTTGATTCCAATTGGATGAAAGCCGTAGAAAACGATATGGAATATGATTTAATTGACCCAAGCACTAATCAAGTAACTGGACAGTTAAATGCTAGAGAAGTATTTAATGAGATTGTGCAAGGAGCATGGAAAAACGGGGAGCCCGGTATGATATTTTTAGACAGGGTTAACGAAGATAACCATGTGACTGAGCAATATGGGAAAATGATTGCTACAAACCCTTGCGGAGAACAACCATTACTTCCTAATGAATCATGTAATTTGGGTTCTATTAATTTAGCTAGATTTTACCAACATAATATTAGAACTAAAAATTGGCAACAGAAAATTAACTGGGAAAAGTTACAAAAAATAACTAGGACTGCAGTACACTTTTTAGATAATGTTATTGATGCGAATGAATATGCTACTAATGATATTGAAACTATGACAAAGTCTACTCGCAAAATTGGCTTAGGCGTTATGGGATTTAGCGATTTGTTAATCCAATTAAAAATTCCATATAATAGCGGGGAAGCTAGAGAAGTAGGTAATCAACTTATGCAGAAGATTACAAGATGGGCAAATGAACAATCTATAGAGTTAGCTGAACAGCGTGGAGAATTCCCTGCTTGGACCCCAACAACTTTTGTAGACGAAAATGAGGAGTCTATTCATTATAGAAACCATTGCAAAATGACTGTAGCCCCTACAGGGACGATTAGCATGATTGCTGACTGTGCTAGTGGGATAGAACCTACATTCGCATTGGCATGGAAGAAACAAAACATATTAGAAGGCAAGACCTTACACTATGTAAACAAGTATTTAGAACAAGAGCCTTTTTACTCTGAAGCTTTGTTAGAACATTTAGCCGCTGGCGGTACTTTAAGTGACGCAGATGAGTCATTTAATATTCCAGATTGGGCTAAAGAAATATATATAACGGCTCCTGAGATTGCTCCTGATGACCATGTACTAATGCAAGCTGCTTTTCAACACCATGTTGACGCAGGCATCTCAAAGACTATAAACTTTGATAACAGCGCTACCCCTGCCGATGTCGAACAAGCGTACTTCTTGGCTTGGAAAAGCGGTTGCAAAGGTATAACGGTATACAGAGCGGGGAGTAGAGAAAAAGAGGTACTCGTTAAAGGAACTACCGAACAAGAAGAAGAGCCATGTTGTGACACACCACAAATAGTACAGGATAGTGGCTGTGAGACATGCAAGAGCTGTGGATGGAGTGCCTGTACAATAGCATAAGAAAAGGAGAAGGATATGGTAAGTAGAGAAAAGTTATACGCAGAAACATTTTGGACTATAGAGGACATTAGGAAACTTAGAGAAGAACTGGGATATACTCATGAACATGAATGGGATGATGCTACATATAGAGACTTTTTAACTAAAGTAGAGAAAGATTTAGTTACGGTTATGCAATTTAATGCATCTAGATTTTTAACATCGTTGCTTAAAGAATATCATTTTTATGATGAGAATCGTTCTCAGATTAGGGAGGGTTAAATGTTAGGTGGAATGTTACAGGGTCGGGAACAACAATGGGTAGCGACAAAGGACGATACAACTAACACATGGCGAATTTTAAACACTTGGCATGACAGTTTAAAATCTATGGATGTTGAAGATGATATTCCAGATGATTCTCCCGCAGTTACAATAATAACTGAGGGTGCTTTTATTTCTTTATTTAGAGAAGCCGCACGATTAGGTGTTTTAGAAAATGCTTCGTTTGCAAGTACTGATGAAACATATGAACTTGAACTACAAGACCGTGAGGAAACCATTAAGGAATTAAAAGCTCAGTTAGAGCAAAAACTATCTGTAATTGAAACCAAACCTACGTTATCGGAAAGTAAAGCATTTAAACTACAGATAGCTGATAGGATGATGAAGTTAGCTGGACTAGATGAAGTATCAGATATAACTCAAAATTAATGCTGGAAAATCCAAAAAATTGAGTAAAATATAATACAGGGACACATATTTATAGTAATTTAGCGAGGGTTAAGTATGAAATTATCTGAATACTTACCAGAAGTGCCTGCTATGGCACAACAAATGGTTGATTTTAATAGCCAGATAAACATGCTTCAACTTATGAAAGCATCTGGAGATACTGGTTCAGCTCCGACAATTGGATTAGACCACGTTGTAAATACGTGGGTACGCCATCAAATGGCATATCGCCAGCAATTAGTTATGGACTTACAGACTATAGCAATGTCTGTTGAGGAAATAAGGGGTCCATTAAATCACATTACTAGTGAAGTTTTTCGAAGAGGATTTGAGTGGAAACCTAAAGCTGAGGGAGCTGATTCTGAGCAACTTGATAACTTTAAAAATTTTGTAAAAGACTGTAATGTGTTTGACCAAAGTTTAGAAGAAGTATTAAGGCAATTTCATTTTGATATTAACTCTATAGATGATGGGTTCATTTATATTGCTAAAGATTATTTAGTGGATAAAGAAGAAAAACTTCATTCTAAAGTTAAAGAAATTAGAAGATTAAATCCAGCCTTAGTAGAATTTGATTTAGATAATGCTGGGTTACCTAAAAACTATCATTTCTTATGCCCTATTCATCGTGAGGAAATTCAAGAAAGTCAAGATACTTGTACTGAACCAGATTGTAAACAACAAACTATGCCAGTGATGTATAAGTATTATCATCGGAATAAGCATTTATATTTATTTGATTCGGAAATTATTCATATATCAAAGTTTTCACCTTCAGAAACCTATGGTTGGAGCCCTATATTAACTATTTTTGAAAAGGCTTTAACCTTAATAGGTATGGACAAAAACCTTTATCGTTACTTCTTTGAAAGAAAAATGCCTGGTAGCATGATGATGGTGTTTACAGATGACCCAGAATCATTACGTAGGGAGCGTTCTAACTTAGCGGCACAAACTAGGTTAGACCCTAACTTTGTTCCTATGGTTGCTGTCTCTGCTAAGAATAATAGGGGTAGAGTAGATATGGTTCGTTTGTTTCATACGCTACAAGAAATGGATTACCTACCTGTTCGAGACGAAATTAGAGAAAGGGTAGCGGCTATGTGGGGAGTAACTCCTGCATGGCAAGGTTCCCCAGATGCCTTCGGAGGCTTATCTACACAAACTCAACAATTAGTTGTAATGTCTAGGGTTGTAGAAGGTGACCAAAGATTACTTCATGAAAAAGTATTACCTAAATTATTAGATGCCTTTAATATTACTGATTGGGAATTATCGTTAAAAGTCCCTGAGGAAAAAGCTGAGGCTACTAGAATTAGCTTTACACAACAACGTGTATCAATTGCTAGTCAACTTAATCAAATGGGTTTTACTATTAAACTTAAAGATGCAGATGTAGTAATGGAAGATTTAGACTTTATAGTCTCAGGTGAATCTGCTCCTACAGCACAAATTAATGCTGAACAGCAAATGATTGCACTAGAACAACAAATGCAACAAGCCCAAATGCAAGCTTCTCCTGAAATGCAAGAAGGCGAAGAAATGATGCAAAAAGGATATGTTCCAGATTGGACTGGTAAAGGTCCTATGGATGAACGAGATATTGATGAATGGGCAGAAGATAGGGACAGGGCTGCTGAATCTAAATTTTGGGGATTTTACAGACTCTCAGGACGACCTCCCAAAGGCGTAGATAAACGTGTAATTAAATCAGATACGTGGGTTAATAACTTAGCTGACCAAGGATTTGGAACCCCAATAATTAAAGAAATAAGTCAAGACGGTAAACAACTATGGTTTGTTGCAGACGGAGTTGATTATATAGCTGACATACTAACTAGCGGTAAACTTTTTGTAGAAAAAGCTAAATTCGCTAATCCTAGCGTTTCATATGCCCCTACGCAGACAACCAAGAAGCGTATAGAGCCTGATAACGTACAAGGTGAGCCATACACTGGGGATACTATTGACGAGGAGAATAACTAATGCCAGTTAAACGTATAGCTAATAAATGGTATTGGGGAAACCAAGGCCCCTTCGATACCCGTAAAAAAGCTGAAGAAGTTCAACGAGCTGCACATGCTTCAGGGTATCAAAAAGCCATGCAAAAAATATCTACAGGGGCGAGACAAAGAGGTCCCAGACCTAATTTTCCTACAAAAACAGCCTTTCTTGAGCTAAAGAAAAAACAACTTTATTTTCAATGTGAAGTAGATTATAGATTAGCTAGTCACGAAGAATATGCACGAAATGAAAAATGTGATTCTTGCTTTTTCTGGAAAGATAATGGTGCTTGTCACATAGTTTTAGGCGAAATAAAACCATATATGTGGTGTAATCAGTGGCATGAATCCGCTATTTTACAAAAAGAAGATGGCGGCGGCGGTGGCGGAGATGGCGGTGGAGCTCTAGCAGGCGGAGGCACAGTATTTACATCTACAAACTCAGGTATTTTTAATCCTACATATGGTGGAAACGGAAGAAAACGCAAAAAGAAAACTGGAATTGACAGATTAGCACAATTTATTACAGAAAACTCTCCTCAAAAAAAGATGGTGAAAGAATGGGGTAGTGGGTCTGTAGAAGTTGATGCCCTTCATCGTGCTGGTACTAAAGATATGTTAGAACGAGACGAAGAAAAAAATGAGCCAGAGGTAGTTATGTTAGAAGAAAATAAGAAAAAACAATGAGATTAAATAGGCTATGTCCTAAATGCAACGGTTCGTTGTATGTAAATGTAGATAAAGATTTAAGTTGCCTAATGTGTGGCAAAAGTATAGCGTTGAGGAGAGCAATAGATGAGAATCAAAATTCCAGACAAAGCAAAAGACGACCTGATAAAAAAATGGGTTTCGGGGGCAACATACACAGAGTTGGCCAGATTCCTGCATCAACATTACGGAGTAGACGTTCATCGAACTACCGTAATGCGATGGGTAACCAAAGAAATTCCAACAAACCTAACAGACCCTTCTGATATTGAACTAGATTCACTAGAAGATAGATATAACTTAGACTCTAAATTAGCTAGGTATAGAGCTGAAGCATTAGCATATCGTCGTATGTATAACATTGCTCTTCAAAAAACCCTTCGCAAAGATAAATTTATTGACGCTATCTATGATGCTGCTATTCCTTTACAAGCCGTTAAACCTATTAAACCCACTAAACCTACTGGGAAGCGTAAAGGTGAATCTACACAAACTGTAGTAGCTCCACTTACCGATACACACATTGGTGAAGATGTTGATTATCAACAGATGGCAGGTTTAAATTCATATTCATTTGATATATTTAACAGAAGACTATCTGGATGGGCAGAACAAGTTTTAAATTTAGTTGAACTTCGCAGAGCTTCTGTGCCTATAGATGATTTAATAGTACCTATGCTTGGCGATATGATATCTGGGGATATACATGATGAGCTTATAAAGACTAATCAAGATAATGTTATGGGTCAAATGAGCAGAGGAGCAAACTTAATTGCTCAAGCATTAATGTATTTAGCCCCACATTTTAAAACTATTACAGTTCCATGCGTAGTAGGTAACCACGGTAGAATGACACGTAAACCCCCTATGAAAGATAAATACATGGACTGGGATTACATGCTGTATCAATGGGTGGCTTCCTTTTGTAAACATCAAAAAAATATTAAATTCAAAATTAACACTAGTTACATGAATATTTTCCAAGTATATGATAAAAACGTATTAATAATGCATGGAGATAGTGCGTCTGGAGCAGGGTCTATTACTACTATTACTAGAGTACTTACTAACCTTAGGTCAGTGTTACAGTTTAGGAAAGGTTTAGAGCCGGAAAATGCTGAGGCAAATTTAGCAATTCCAGAACCAAATATCCTTCCAACTAGTTTTGATTCAGTAATGTTGGGACATTTTCACCGAGTAGATGAAATAGATATTGGTACGGGCCATGCAATTATATGTGGGTGTATGAAAGGCGGAGACGAATTTGCATTGCAACGTCTAGCAGTAATTACCAAACCCCAACAAATTGTTACATATTGGCATCCTAAGTATGGGTATATAGGAAAAGAAACTATATATCTAAATGCATTTGATAATGTACCTAGTAAATTTCAAGACGTTTTATCTGAAGTTTGGTCAGAAAGTCCTTCTTTTTAAGTATAATAATTAGAAGGGGGGGACTATGGATTTATTAATAAATAATAAAATTAAAGACATTATTAATGAGGCATTATTAGAAGTCGGTAAAAAAGCCTTTACTATGTCACAAGAAACTTCCCCTTACTGTACGGGAGAATTAAAACGTAGCGGAACTGTTAATGAAAAAAGTACTACTGTGTTAGAAATTCGATATGACGCTCCCCATGCTGCGGCAGTAGAATACGGAAGGGATACTGATATCAGTAATGAACGCTATACAGTTACAGTACCAGCCCATACTCGTAGAGTAAGAACAAAAAATGGGCGCATTAATAATGTACTAGTTAAAGAGCACACTAAAACATTTGTAGGAGTTAAACCTATTTTATGTGAAGATGGTCAATGGAGAACTGTACATGTAGAAGGTCCTAAAGAAGGGCGTTTCTTTTTAACAAAATCTATCCAAGATGTATTTAAAAAAACTTTAGGCTTTACTAACGGCTTAACTAGGTACAGTAATAATTGGACAATTCAGAATAGGTAATAAGTAGGGGAGAAATTATGGTAGATGTAAATAAAGTAACACCAGAACAAGAATACGTAATAGCACGTCATTCTAGGATGGTGGGCAAAATATTGGACTTATTAGAGGCATCAATGCCTGAAGGGGTACAATGCGAAAAAATAAAGAAGCTTGCACAAGTACCGCTATATGATTTTAGAAATGAAATGATTCGGTTAGTAACCACTGGAGTTCCTAAAGAATTATAATATAAACCCGTCTTTTTTCGTAAATTTTACAGAAAACGTAGTATAATAACTTGTATAGCATAATCGCTATTATATAATTGCTTACGGAGAGGTCGGGAGTGGCTTAGACCAACCTTTCTTAAAGTAGTATAAAAACTATTATAAGGAGGAACACTAATGGCAGACGAGATTTATAATCGAATCGAAAAGCAGTTAGAAGGCAATAGCCTTGCTCTTTCCGCCGTAGCAGAGGTACTTCAGAAAATGGATGCTAGAATGGCAACCGATGACGAAGTAGCTTTAGCTAAACAGGAAGAGGAAGCAGCCGCTGCTGACAGACAGTCTCTAATCAAAGATATCGCTACTGAAGTTGCTGGAATACTGAAAGCCGACCAAGGCATGGATGTATCTGGTGATGAGCGACCCGCAAAACCAACTGGAAAAACTCCAGCTGGAGCAGATGATTCCGAAACCCCTGTAGCTGCTACAACCAATATTGAAGACCAACAGAATACAATACAGGCTATGAGCAAAGCAGATGAGGATGACGAAGAAGATATG
>Ga0209992_10002608_pt1 | contig 16221 bp, 11 predicted proteins | sample 2SBtaG_2_FD_182564 | JGI IMG/M metagenome (GOLD analysis project Ga0209992, IMG submission 182564) | Deep subsurface microbial communities from Kolumbo volcano to uncover new lineages of life (NeLLi) - 2SBTROV12_ACTIVE470 metaG (SPAdes)... | ecosystem: Environmental > Aquatic > Marine >... | reverse complement strand
GACACCGGCACCGTGGTGGAAGAGGATCCGCCGACCGATGCCCCGGACATCGAGCTCTCCCCCTCGAGCCTCGACTTCGGCTACGTGCTCAAGGACTGCACGAGCGATCCGGAGGCGGTCACCATCACCAACCTGGGCACGGCCGATCTGATCGTGCACGATGTCTGGGTCGAAGGCTCGGGTGACAGCTACTTCAACGTGTCCGGCGGGGCGCTGCCGCTGACCCTGGCGCCCATGGAGTCGAGCGAGGTCTACGTCACCTTCTCCCCGGTGGCGACCACCGCCCTCACCGTCGACCTCGTGGCGAGCTCCAACGATCCCGACGAGCCGGAAGCGGCTGCTGGCATCGCCGGCGCGGGCGCCGGTGCGGGCACGCTCGAGGAAACCTTCCAGCAGGAGGTGTTCCACGCGGTCGACGTGCTCTGGATCGTCGACAACTCCTGCTCGATGAGCGACGCGCTCACCCAGCTCGAACAGAACTTCGACGCCTTCATCGACGAGTTCGTGGACTACGGCCTGGACTGGCAGATCGGTGTGGTCACCACCGACATGATCGACGCCAGCCAGTCCGGACGCCTGCAGGGCAGCCCGACCTACATCAACACCACCACGGCCGACCCGCACGCCAGGTTCCTGGAGATGGTGGATCAGGGCGCCAACGGCTCCGCGGACGAGCGCGGCTTCGACGCGGCCTACGCTGCGCTGACCGACCCCTTGCTCACCGGCTACAACGCCGGCTTCCTCCGCGGCGACGACACGGCGCTTGCCGCGATCGTGGTCAGCGACGAGAACGATGCGTCATCGATGTCCGCGTCGAGCTTCGCCAGCTGGTTCAGCAGCCTGAAGAGCGACTCGGATCTGGTCAGCTTCTCCGCGATCTGCGGCGATCGCGGGCTGGGCTGCAGCGACTGGACGAACTGGTCGAGCGGCATGGTCTCCGCGACCGGCGGCGGCGAGTACATCGACGCGGCCGACGCGACCGGCGGCATCTTCCAGTCCATCTGCACCGACAACTTCGACGACGCGCTCGCCTACCTGGGACTCGAGGCCGCAGGCATGAAGACGACCTGGACGCTGTCGCAGGCGCCGGAGAACGTGTCCGAGCTCAGCGTGTGGGTCGACAGCGCCACCGTGGTGGAAGACAGCGAGGACGGCTGGACCTTCGACTTCGGCGACCTGAGCCTCTCGTTCCACGGCGACGCAGTGCCTGGTCCTGGCGAGCTGATCGAGGTCGAGTACCCCGTCAGCGGCGAGTGCAACTGAGCCCATTCGGGGGCCTCAAGGCCCACGGGCAGCCAGTTCCAGCGTCGACCACCGCCAGCCATGGCCCGCGGTGTCGACGGCCCAGAGCGCGCTGCCATCAGGCGCCCAGGCGGCGCTGAGCAGGGCGTTGGGGGCGAACACGGCCACCACCTCGTCGGTGCGAGCGTCGATGAGCGCCGCTCGGCCTCCGTCGCCGGACCAGGGCACCACGTGCCACAAGCCCGAGGGGTCGAAGCTGACGACCCCGTCTTCGGCGTGGCGAGCCGCGTCCGCCAGCAAGGCCCCCTCCCCGCCATCGTCCCGCCACAGCCACGCCGGCTCACAGTCCGCGCCACAGGTCACGCAGAGTGACGCGCTGGACGGTTCGACCGTCGCCGCGCGCGCGTTCCCGCAACACACGGTCCGCGTGACGTCCAGGTCGGCCAGCGTGTCGGGCTCGAGCGGGCGCACCTCGCCGCCCTTGGAGACCCGCCAGAGCACGCCATCGGTCACTGCGAGGCCGGCGGTCTCGCCGTCGACCCAGCGCTGGGCTCCCTGCGAGAACCCGTCGGCCTCGAAGCGCGTCACGCTGCCGGCGTGCGCAGCGAGCAGCGCGCCACCGTGCCAGACGAGCGCGCTCACCTCCCCCTGTGTGCGCCGGGAGAGCTGCACCTCGCCCTCTTCCACGCCCAGCACCCAGAGCCGGTCGTGCACGGCGACGGCGAGCAGCTGCTCGTCGGGCGAGAGCGCAACGCGGAAGCTGCGGCGCCAAAGCCACGGGTGCACGTTCACCCGCTCCGACAAGGTGGGCACCTCGCCACGGAACAGGACCTCCCCGGTCTCCGCGTCGAGGCGCGCGAGCAGGCCCCAGGTCCGCCCGAGATCCTGACCGTAGACGACCACGTCGCCACGGGTTGCACGCGGGAGGAGCGCCACCACGTCACGCGCGACAAGCTGGCCGCCGGCGAGCGACCGTCCGTCGGTCAGCCACCAGGCCACCGAGGCCGACGCCACGGTGCTGTCGTAGGCCCAGGAACGCACATCGGCAGGATCCAGCCGCAGCGGAGAGTCGGCCGGCAACCGCTCGTAGACGATCTGCCACCGACCGTCGACCCACGCCACCGGCCAGGTCTCCGTCCGGTCCGCCAGCTCCACGCGCACCTGCCCGCCGTCCGCGCCGGCGACGGTCGCACCGTCCAACACGAACCGCAGGTAGCCCGCATGGCTGTTGCGCCGCACCAGTGCGCGTCGCCAGGCCACAGGATCGACGCGCTGGCCATCGAGCCAGCTGTCGACGTGCAGCTCGACACCGGGGAGCAGTCGGTGGGCGGCGTCCCGCTCCGCCTCGACGTCCGCCAGCAGGTCGCGCACGAAGCGCTCCGGCTCGCCGCAGAGTCCGCAGGCGCTCCACGCGAGCTCGTCCACCACCGCGGCGCCCCCTTCACGGCGCACCGTCAGAGTGAGCGCCGGAGACCCAGCGAAGACCGCCCGGAGGTAGTCGGGACCACGCACGAACCCCGCCAGCTCACCGTCGGCCAGGGCGGCGCCCAACGGACCGTCGAGGTCCGAACCGAGGCGCTCGACGAGACGCGCGGCGTGAAGCTCACCGTAGGCGCTTGGCGCCACCAGCCCGGCCACGGCCGAGCCCTCCCCTTCGCGCGCACGTCGAGCCTGCGCTTGCAGCGCCTCGACCGTTCGCAGGGCCCGCCCCTCGTCGGGCGGGCGCGCTGCGAGCGCGAGCGGCGACCACAGAGCGGTCAGGACCGCCGCGATCAAGCCCGGAAGACCTCGATCTCGTGCAGGACCACGTCCTTGAGCGGCTTGTCGCCCGGGCCCTTCGGCACCGCGGCGATGGTGTCGATGACGTCAGCGCCCTCGATGACCTTGCCGAAGACCGTGTGCTTGCCATCGAGCCACGGGGTCGCGATCTGGCAGACGAAGAACTGGGATCCGTTGGTGTTCGGCCCGGCGTTCGCCATCGAGAGCACGCCCTTGCCCGTGTGCCTGAGCTCGCTGGTGCACTCGTCCTTGAACCGCCAGCCCGGGCCACCCCGGCCAGTGCCGGTGGGGTCGCCGCCCTGCAGCATGAAGTCGGCGATGACGCGGTGGAAGATGGTGCCGCTATAGAGGGGGCGATCCGTCTGGCCGCCGCTGGGATCGGTCCAGGAGACCTTGCCCGTGGCGAGCGCCACGAAGTTGTTCACCGTCTGCGGGCACTGGGCCTCGTAGAGCTCGGCCACCATGTCGCCCATGGAGGTCTTGAAGCGGGCGCGGAGATCCCCGCTGCCGGGAACGGACACGGAGGCGGCGGGGGCGGGGCTGTCGGAGCCGCGCGAGAAGAAGCTCATGGTTCTCCCACAAGGTTGGAATCGCCCCTGCCGTAACGCGATAGGACGGCAGCGGAGGCTGGATGGCAGACGAGGCACACCACATCCTCATCGTGTGCACGGGAAACATCTGTCGGTCGCCGATGGCGGAGTACCTGCTGCGGAACGCGGCGGTGCTCCGGGGCAAGCGCGTGGAGGTGAAGAGCGCTTCCATGATCGGCCTGGACGGCAACCCGGCGCACCAGAACGCCGTGCGGGCCATGAAAGAAGTTGGCATCGACATCCAGGATCACCGCGCCCAGCCGTGCACCGAGGAGCTGGCGGCCTGGGCCGACTGGATCCTGGGCATGGAGATCAACCACGCCGCGCAGCTTCGTGAGCGCTACCCCGACGCAGATGAGAAGATCATGCTCCTGGGCACCTACGGGGGCCTCGTGGAGATCGACGACCCCCTAGGCGGCTGGCGGTGGAGATTCCGCACCAGTCGAAAGGACATCCAGCGCTGCGTAGACACCTTCGTGGAGCGCTTGCCGCCGCAGCGCTGAGCTGCACCGGCTGCCTGCATCCGGAGCTCAGCGACACGCGCACCGAGCTCGCAGGGCGGATCTCGCTCTCCCTCGACGCCACGATCGACCGGACCACTCTGGTCGTTCAAGCCTGGCAGCCCACCGTGATCGTGCCGCCTCAAGACCGCGCGGGCCTGGTGATGGACAGCTGTGGCGTGGCTCCGCCCGTGCCTCGCGAGGCCGGCGTGCTCCGGCCGGCCACCGCCACCGCGAGCTGCGACGGGGAGCCCATCGTCCTGGGCGAGCTGGCGCCGGGGGCCTGGTCCACCGTGCTCGACGTGGGCCTGCCGGTCGGCAGCCGCTGCGAGGTCACGCTCGATGGCGAACGGATCGAGCTCCCGGACCTGTTGCCCTGGCCCGACCTCGAATCCAGCCTCGGCGGACTGTCCTGGACCCCAGCCGGGGGCGACGAGTTGCGGGTCGTCGTGCCCTTGCCTTCCGGCGACCTCGCTACCTGCCGCTTGAGCGACGACGGCCGCGGACCCAAGCCCAGGCACCTCGCGCGCCACACCGCCTTCGCCACCCGGCAGGCGTATGCGCTCGCCCGCACGGAGGCCGGCCGGATCGGGGTCAGCGTCGCCAGCGGAATTTGGCTCCGACGAGGACGCACCACCACAGAGCCGTGAAGGACACCGGACTGGTGCTGCAGGTCCAGGTGAGCCCGCCGGGGTCGCCGGGGTCCACCTGGCTCGCACAGCCCTCATCGACCACGTCGTCGCAGTCCTCGTCCGCGCCCCATGAACAGGACTCCTCGGCGTCGGGGTGGATGTCCGCGTCTCCGTCCGCGCAGTCATCACCACCGACTTCCGTGCCGTCGTAGCCGTCGTCGTCGACGTCGACCAGATCCTCCCCGTCGCAGTCCTGATCCACACCGTCGTAGGGCACCTCGACCGCATCCGGGTGGACGCCCGGGTCGCCGTCGTCGCAGTCGGCGTCGGCGTCGTAGCCGTCGCCGTCAGCGTCGAGTGGCAGTGGCAGTGGCAGCGGATCCATGGTCTGGACCTACCACGCTCGCTCGAATCCGACCCGCCCTCCGGCCGTCCACCACGCGCCAACGCCGCCTCCCCCGTGGGCCTCGACCCGCAGCGTGAGCTCGTTGAGCACCTCCACCACGAGGCCCGCGGTGGGAAGGACGCCGACGCGAAAGCGCCAGGCTTCTTCGAACGGGCCAAGCGCAACCACCGCCAGATCGAGGCCCGCGTCCCAGCCCACGCCGCGCGAAGGCTGACCGGCATGCAGCCCGGCCCTCACCGGAACGTGGGCTCGCCAGACAGACGTGTCGTCGTAGGCGATGGGCAGGAGGTCCGAGCGGGCCACCAGGTCCACGCTGGCGGTGGCCACGAGCAGGTCGGAGACCGTCCGGCGGTACCAGATCGCGACGCCCCCGGCTGGACCCGCCAGGTCCACGGGCCCGCCCACGAAGCTGGAGGTCGACGCGCTGAGGCCCGCCCCCACCGTGGCCTCCCAGTCGCCAGCCGCCGCCTGGAACCCCGCCTCCTCGTCGGGCCCGTCGAGCTCGGCCACGATGGCCGCGACGTCCGGCGTGCTCCGTGGACCGAGCGGGCGCCCCTCGATCACGCGGCCGTCCGGCTGGCGCAAGACGACCCTTCCGTCCTTCACAGCCGCGACCACGATGGGGGATCCGAGCAGCGAGGACAGCGCCAGCAGCGTGTCGCTGGGCAGGCCATCGAAGCCGACGTCCCACGCTGCCATCTCCAGGTCGCCCGGGCTGTAGAAGCCCGCGTACACCAGGTTGGGCCCTGGCGTCATCGGTGGCATGGACGCACCCGTGACGGCGTTGTGGTTCTCCACCTGCAGGAGGTGCGAGCCCGGCGGGCGTGCCACCAGGCTCTTCGACAGGCGCTCTCCGTCCAGGAAGACCGCACCGCCAGGCCCCGCCGCCGCGACCAGGATGGGCTCGTCCCGCCGCGACTCGATGCCTCGAACGAAGGCGTCGAGCTCCGGCTCCAGCCCGTCTGGCAGGAGCAAGTCGGAGCCCAACCCCTGCATCACCTGCACCGCGTAACGGGCCTGGTCTTCGTAGAAGGACACCTGGTCGGGCCACTGCTGGGAGGCCAGGAGGTTCGCGCGCGCATGGAGGAGGTGCAACCGCTGGAGCTCGCGCCGTCCGGGAACCTGGTCCAGGCATCCACTCTCCAGATCCGCCGTGGCGATGGCGCCCAGGGCGTCGTCGATGCGCAGCCGAAGGATGGCCTCCTCCGCCGCGTCCAGGTCGCTGCGCCAGCGGTCGATCGGGACCATGCCGCCGCAGTTGGCGTCCTCCACTCGAACCGCCACCCCGATGACGTTGACGAGGCCGTCCAGTGCGTCTGGCGCGGCGAAGGCGAAGTCTCGGACGCCGGCCCGTCGGAGCTCGTCCTCGATCAACAGAGGCGTGGCCGTGTCGCCGGGCGCGACGCCAACCGGCACCACGACGGTGTCGGCGGCCAGCGCCCAGGAGACGGCGAATGGGAGGATCAGCGCTCGACCCAGGTGGCCTGGTCGAAGTGCCAGATCCGGCGCACTTCCCCGTCTTCTGGAACGTCGACCATGAAGCGGTGCCGGCGACCATCGTCGAGCTCCAGGAGCACCGTGTGCTCTCCCGCCGGGAGACCGTGCTGGAAGAGGGGCGTGTAGCGCACGAACTGGCCGTCCACGACCACCTTGCTTCGAGGGAGGGAGGACACCGTCAAGAGACCCGACGCTCCGTCCGTGGCGACGTCCTCCACGGAGGGCGCATCGTCGTTCGGGCCGACCTCCTGCACGGCTTCGACGGTCTCGCCCGACCCGCCGCCGAGGCGAGGCTCGAAGTCCACGTCGGGTTCGGGCTCCGGGACCCGCTCCGCCACGGGCGGGGCCGGCACGGTTCGAACCGGACGCTGCACCTCGGGGGCGGAGGGCGCCGGCGGCCGCTCCGGCGCTGGCGTGGCATCGGGCGCCGCCGGTGCAGGATCCGGCTCCGGAGCGACCTCGGCCGTCGCCGCAGCTTCGGGCTCGGGTCTTAGGGGGTGTACCGCTTCGACCGGCGCGACCGCAGCGGCCGGCTCAGCGGGCGGCTCGGCTTCGACCGTGTCCGTAGCCGTCGCCCATCGGAAGGCCGTGAAGGCCACCACCAGAGCCAAGGCGCCCAACGCGAAGACCTTCCACGTGCCGCCTCCCTCGTCTCTGCGCAACGCGCTGCGGGGGATGTGAACGTCGGGAACGGGCGCTGCGGCCGCGGCCATCTGCGGCTCCTGCCGCACCCTGGACATGGTGTCCTGGGACCCCGCCGACGGCCGAACCGGCGGCGCGGACCTGGACGTGGGTGTCAGGCTCGCGACGAAGCCCTTCACACGCTCCCGGTTGCGGACCGGGTCCTCGACGAGTCGGTGGAGCGCTTCTCCCATCGCGTGGGCGCTTGGGAACCGGGCGGCAGGATCCCGTTGCAGGGCGCGCACCAGCACCCGCCCCAACTTCCAGTGCCCACCCGCGAGGGTGGCCGCGCGTGCGGCCGCCTGGTCGGCCTCCAGCAGCCCGCGGATGACGCCGGGGTCCTTCTCCGGAAACAGGGGGCGATGGGCCGCCAGCTCGTAGAGCACCGAGGCGAGGCCGAACTGATCGGCAGCGCCGTGGACCTCCAGACCTGCGGCCTGTTCCGGGGCCATGTAGCCCCAGGTTCCCTTCACCGATCCCTTGCGCTCGGCGGCGATGAGCGCCTTCGAGATGCCGAAGTCGAGCACCTTCACCGTGCCCGAGGGCATCAACACCAGGTTCGACGGCTTCATGTCGCGGTGCACCATCTGGAGGGCGCGACCGTCCTCGGTCGTGGCGGTGTGGAAGTAGTGCAGGCCATCGCAGGCCTGCCGGCCGAGCTCGCCGATGACCGACAGCGGAACCGCCACCCCGGCGTGCCGCGACAGCGAGATGAGCTTGCGAAAGGTGTGCCCCTCGACGTACTCCATCACCAGGTAGAAGCAGTCGCCCTGCCGATCGAAGTCCTGGATCTGCACCAGGTTCTGGTGCTGCAGAGCGGCCCCGATGTGCGCCTCGGTCACGAACAACCGCTGGAAGGTCTCGTCGGTCGCGTGCTCGGGGCGAATCACCTTGATCGCGACCTTCGGCGCGACACCCGCGAGCGACTCCCGTCGCGCTTCGTACACCCGCGCCATCCCACCCGCGGAGATCTGGCGCACGAGCCGGTAGCGACCGAGTCGCGTGATCGTCGGAGCCTGGCCGGGCTTTTCGGTCACGGGGCCCTCGTGCGCGGCGCGATGGTACACCGACACCGCGTGGGGTGCGCTACATCCGCTCCAGAGGCGTGAGCCCCAGGATCTGCATGCCGTCGCGCAGCACGCGTGCCGTGGCCTCGACCAAGGCGAGACGGCTCTCCCGAACGGCAGGCTCGGCGTCGAGCACCGGATGCTCGTGGTAGAAGCGGTTGAAGGCCTGCGCCGACTGGTAGAGGTAGTCGCAGAGCAGGTTGGGCCGGTGGGTCGACAGCGCCAGCTGGACCGCCTCGGGGAAGCGCGCGAGCTGCACCGCCAGCGCGCGCTCCAGCGCATGCTCCAGCACCGCCGGACCAAGCTTCGGGTCGGTCACACCACCCTTCCGCTGGAGGCTCCGACAGCGGGCGTACCCGTACATCAGGAAGGGCGCCGTGTTGCCGTCCATCGCCATGGCCTTGTCCCAGTCGAAGGCCACGTTCGACTGCGGGTTCTGGCTGAGATCCGCGTACCTCACGGCGCCGCAGCCGACCGCTTCGGCGATGGCCGCGCGTTCGTCGTCCGGCAGCTCGGGCGACTTCGCGTCGACCAGGACGCGCGCGCGCGACGCCGCCTCGTCCAACAGATCGACCAGATGGATCACGTTGCCCTTCCTGCTCGACATGGCGCCTTCCGGAAGGCTCATCAGGCCGAACCACACGTGCAAGAGCGTGGTGTCGTCGACCCAGCCCATCTTCCGCGCAGCCGTGAAGAACTGTCGGAAGTGGAGCTGCTGGCGGGTGTCGGTCACATAGACGATGCGCGCCGGTGCCCACCGATCGATCCGGTACCGCACGGTGGCGAGGTCGGTGGTCCCGTAGAGGTGGGCCCCGTCCACCTTGCGCACGATGAGTGGCGACTTTCCGAGACCCTTGCCGTCCTCGGGCGAGAACGGGACGACGATGGCGCCATCGCTCTCCTTGGCGACCCCCGCGGCCAGCAGCTGGTCGACCAGAGGGCCGAGTGCGTCCTGGTAGGCGCTCTCACCCAGGGTCTCCTCGAAGGAGATCCCCAGCCGGTCGTAGACGGTCTGGTACTCGGTCATGCTCGCAGCGACGAAGCGCTCCCAGAGGGCCCGGTTGTCGGGGTCGCCGGCCTGGAGCTTGGCGGTCTCGGCGCGGGCGGCATCCTGTTGCTCCTCCGTCGCCTCCTTGGAGAAGCGCACGTAGATGCGCTCCAACTCGGCGATGGGATCCGCCGCGAACGCGTCTGCGTCCGCCCAGAGGTGCCAGGCCACGATGAGCTTGCCGAAGGGGGTGCCCCAGTCCCCGATGTGGTTGTCGCCGACGACCGTGTAGCCGGCGAAGCGGTAGAGTCCGACCAGGGCCGAGCCGATGACCGTCGAGCGGAGGTGCCCGACGTGCATGCGCTTGGCCACGTTGGGCGCGCTGAAGTCGATGACGACCGTGCCCTGCTCCTGAGGGTACCCGTGCGCGACCGCCTCGGCCTGGTCCGCCAGCTGGGCCGCCAGCCAGGCGTCGTCCAAGCGGATGTTGAGGAAGCCCGGACCCGCCACATCCACCCGCGCCACCGCCGGATGGTCGGGCAACGAGGTGGCGAGCCGCTCCGCCACTGCTCGGGGGTTCGTCCGCAGGGACTTCCCCAGCCGGAACGCGAAGTTCGACTGGTAGTCGCCGTGGTCGGGGTTCTGACAGGGCACGGCCGGCTCGAGTGGGACGGGGCTGTCGGCGTGACCGGCGGCCACGGCGCCCTGGCGCACGAGCTCGGTGAGGATCCGGGAGATGGTCATGCACGCGAGCTAACCCGACGCTCGCCGTCGACGCCGCCCAGGGCCGAGGCCGTGGACCTCAGTCGCAGGACCCGGGGGTCATCCCGCAGCTCCCGCAGTTGCCCGCCACCTGGGTGGTGCGGGGCTTGCCCATCGCGTAGCCTCCCGTGAGCGCCACCTGGCGCACGACGCTGCCCTCCCCCGCGTCCGGCGTCCAGTCCCGTGCGCAGTCCTCGCCGCAACGCCGGCGATCCTCCTCGCCGCTGCGCTGGAGCACCTCGATGGTCTCGTCGCAGGTCGTGCAGTGGTACTCGTAGAGGGGCATCAGGGCTCCAGCAGAGGTCCGAGCGCAGCGTACCCGGACGGGCCGAGCCGCGCGACCGGCTGGAGCGCACGCTCGTCCACCAGCCCGTCGTCCCCGACGACTTCTGGGTCGAGGTGGAAGCGGACCACCTCGATGACGAAGAGGTGGGTGCTGCCGAGGTCGTGGGCGCTGTGCAGTCGCCCCTCCATCGCCACCCGAGCAGCGGAGGGTCGCGGCGCCGCCACCAGATCGCAAGCGACCGCCTCGAGCCCCACGTGGGCGAACTCGCTGGCGCCCGGCGGAAGCCGGCTCGCCGTGCCGTGCATCGGGGTGAGGAGGTGCTCGGACACCATGCTGATGGAGCAGACCTCGGTGCTCAGCAGGTTGCAGGCCGTGTCCTTGAGCGCACCCTCCCGATCCTTGCGCGCCACCGACACCGCCACGAGAGCAGGTCGACTCGCGACACCCATGAAGTACGAAAAGGGCGCCAGGTTGTCGTTCCCCGCTTCGTCCCGCGTGCCGATCCACGCGATCGGACGGGGGACCAACAGCGACGTCATCAGGCGGTAGACATGGCTACCTCGGGCTTCGGCAGGGTCGACGATCACGCTCTCGGGGCTATCCTCGGCTGGATGTGGCTGCACCTCGTCCTCGCCTGCGCCCGAGCGCCCGCACCGGCGGCCGAGGGCAGCGACTCCGCAAGGGCCCTGCTCGCGGTGGCACAGGCTGACCAGGCCGCCGCCGCGCTCTACGACGAGGTGTCGGCGCTGCAGAGCCTGTGCGACGAACCGCGTCCGGGACGGCACCTCGACGCGCGCCCCGCCGGACAGGTGGTCGCCGACATGAGGGCGCACCTCGATCGCGCGCAGCTGGACCTCACCCTCCTGGAGGGCCACCTGGAGACGATGCGGACCGCGCTCCTGATAGAGTCCGCGCAACGCTTGGAGGAGACCCCATGACCCGCTTGATGATGCTCGCGTCGCTCACCGCCCTGCTCGCCCCCGGTTGCGGAGGCAAGGATGACGAGCCGACCGACACGTCGGAAGAGTCGGACACCGACACCGACACCGACACCGACACCGACACGGACACCGACACCGACACCGACACCGACACCGACACCGACACCGACACCGACCCGACCTACACCCACTCGGCCGACATCCAGCCGATCTGGGACGCTGCGTGCGCCGGTTGCCACACAGGTGGCGGAACCAGCGGCGGGTTGGCCCTCGACGATGGCTACGCCGCGCTGGTGGGCGTGGGTTCCGGCCAGTCGAGCCTCGACTACGTCGAGCCAGGCTCCAGCGCCGACAGCTACGTGTGGCACAAGCTGCAGGGCACGCAGGGCACCGTGGGTGGCTCCGGCGGGCAGATGCCGCAGGGCGGAACCCTGTCGCCCGCACAGCTCACCATCGTCCAGACCTGGATCGACGAAGGCGCTGCCGAGTAGGACCCGTTTGGGAGCGAGGCAACGCCTCGGCTACACTGCGACCCGGCACAGCTTCCCGGGTTCAAGATGACGCCCCTGCGTTCCCTCGCGCTCCTCGTCCTGATCGTCTCCTCCTGCACCGGCAAGGAGGACGACGACTGGAGGAAGCCGAGCAGCGACGGTGGTGACAGCGGGGATGCGACCGCCGACGACTCCGGCGCGGGCGACTCGTCCGGCGGCGACGGCGGCGACAGCCAGGAGTCCGGGGGCACTGGCACCGACAGCGGCGGCGACGGCGGCGACACCGTCGACACGTCGGTCGACGACTGCCCGGTGGTCTCGGCGGAGCCCACCGAGATCACCATCGTCACGAACCTCGACACGCCCGGCCAGGAAGACCTCTACCTGCTCAACACCTGCGATGGCTCGACCCAGCTCTCGATCTCGGAGCTCGAGCTCGACGACGACGACGGCGTCTGGGACATCAACGCCAGCTCGGCGTGGGACGTCAACCCGGGTGGCAGCCTCTTCGTCCAGGTCGGCTTCCACCCCGACGACTACGGTAGCTTCACGGGTGAGCTGATCGTGCACAGCGACGATCCGGCCCAACCCGAGCTGAGCGTGCCCCTCTACGGCACCACCAACGCCGACGAAGACGGTGACGGCTACGACACCACGGCGGCCGGGGGAGACGACTGCGACGACGGCGACGACGGCGTCAATCCCGGAGCGACCGAGACGTGGTACGACGGCGTCGACGCGGACTGCGCCGGCGACAGCGACTACGACGCCGACGCCGACGCCTACGACGCCGACGCCTACGGGGGCGACGACTGCGACGACACCGACGCGTCGGTGAGTCCGGGCGCCACGGAGACCTGGTACGACAACGTCGACGGTGACTGCGATGGAGGTAGCGACTTCGACGCCGACGGCGACGGCGACGCGGCGGACGGCTACGGCGGCGACGATTGCGACGACTCCGACAGCTCCGTGTCCAGCTCGGCGCTCGAGGTCGAGGGCGACGGCGTCGACAACGACTGCGACGGCGACGTCGACGAAGACACCACGAGCGACGACGACGGCGACACCTGGAGCGTGGCCGACGGCGACTGCGACGACACCGACAGCACCGTCTACCCAGGCGCGGTCGACACCTGGTACGACGGCGTCGACAGCGACTGCGATGGCGCCGACGACTACGACGCGGATGGGGATGGTCACCGTGCGGATTCGGTCGGTGGCGAGGACTGCGACGACTCCGACGCGGGCGTGAGCCCCGACGCCGTCGAGATCTACTACGACGGCGTCGACCAGGACTGTGATGGCGCAAGCGACTACGACGCGGACGCCGACGGCTACGACTCCGACGCCTACGGCGGCACCGACTGCGTGGACGACAACGCCGACGTCAACCCCGGCGAGCTCGAGCTCGCGGGCGACGGGCTCGACAACGACTGCAATGGCGAGACCGACGAAGACGTCACCGTCGACAGTGACGGCGACGGCTACAGCGTGCAGGCGGGCGACTGCGACGACGACGACGCGAGCGTCAACCCGGGAGCGACCGACACCTGGTACGACGGCGTCGACACGGACTGCGACGGCTCAGACGACTACGACGCCGACGGCGACGGCTTCGAGAGCAGCGACTACGACGGCGACGACTGCGACGACACCGACAACACCATCTACCCCGAGGCGGTGGACACCTGGTACGACGGCGTGGACACCGACTGCGCCGACGACAGCGACTACGACGCGGACCTCGACGGCTACGACTCGGACGCCTACGGGGGCGACGACTGCGACGACAGCAACCCCGGCACGAACCCGGGCGCGACCGAGATCGAGGACGACAAGCAGGACAACGACTGCGACGGCGACACCGACGAAGAGACCAACATCGACGCGGACGGCGACGGCTGGGAGGTCGCGGACGGCGACTGTGACGACGGCGATGCCAGCATCAATCCGGGCGCGACCGAGGTCTGGTACGACGGTGTCGATGCCGACTGCGAGGGCGACGACGACGACGACGCCGACGGCGACGGCTACGCATCCGACACAGTCGGGGGGGACGACTGCGACGACACCGACGCCACGGTCAGCCCGGCGGCCACCGACACCTGGTACGACGACCTCGACGCAGACTGTGACGGGGCGAACGACTACGACGCCGATGGCGATGGCTACGAGTCCGAGGACTATGGCGGCGACGACTGCGACGACACGTCGTCCGAAGCCTACCCTGGAGCCACCGAGATCTGGTACGACGGCATCGATGGCGACTGCCTGGGTGGCAGCGACTACGACGCCGATGCCGACGGCTTCGACAGCGACAGCTACGGCGGCGACGACTGCGACGACACCGACGACGCCGTGAACCCCTCGGTCATCGAGGTCGGCGGCAACAAGATCGACGACAACTGCGACGGCGACACCGACGAGAACACCCTCGTCGACAACGACGGGGATGGCTACCAGGTCGCCGATGGCGACTGCGACGACGTCGACGCGAGCACCCACCCGGGCGCCGAAGACATCTGGTACGACGGCGTCGACAGCGACTGCGGCTGGGACAGCGACTACGACGCCGACGTCGACGGCTACGACCACGAAGACTACGGCGGCGACGACTGTGACGACACCGACGCCGACGTGAACCCCGGCGTCACGGAGACCTGGTACGACGGCGTCGACAGCGACTGCGACGGCCACGACGACGACGACGCGGACGGCGATGGCTACGCCTCCGACACCTACGGCGGCGACGACTGCGACGACACCGACTCGACCATCCACCCCGGTGCCACCGAGGACGAGACGAACGGCGTCGACGACGACTGTGATGGCGACACCGACGAGTCCGAAAACGTCGACGACGACTACGACGGCTGGACCATCGCGGACGGCGACTGCGACGACACCGACGCCGACGTCAACCCGGACGCGACCGACACCTGGTACGACGGTGTCGACAGCGACTGCGACGGCGCAAGCGACTACGACGCCGACGGCGACGGCAAGGACGCCTCGGACTACGGCGGCGACGACTGCGACGACACCGACGCCGACGTCAACACCGAGGCCACGGAGACCTGGTACGACGGGGTCGATCAGGACTGCGACACGCTCTCGGACTACGACGCGGACCTCGACGGCCACGACAGCTCGTTGTTCTCGGGCGACGACTGCGATGACACCGACCCCGACGTCAGCCCGTCCGAGATCGAGATCGAAGACAACGGCGTCGACGACGACTGCGACGGCGACACCGACGAGGAGACCAACGTCGACGACGACGGCGACGGCTACGAGGTCGCCGACGGCGACTGCGACGACACCGACGCCACCATCCACCCCGGCGCGACCGAGGTCTGGTACGACGACGTGGACCAGGACTGCGACGGCGAGAGCGACTACGACGCCGACGCCGACGGCTGGGACAGCGAGGACTACGCAGGCCTGGATTGCGACGACGACGACGCCACCATCAACCCCGACGCCGCCGACACGAGCGAGGACGGAACCGATCAGGACTGCGACGGCACGGACGGGTCGTCGAGCAGCATCGACGTCGACGACAACTACAGCGGCACCTTCGAGCTGTACGTGGACTTCGGGGCGGGCAACGACACCTGCGTGGGCTCAGCCGACGTCACCGTGGACAGCTCCAGTCCCGTGCCCATCTCGGGCGGCGGCACCTGTGACTTCTCGGGGTTGCTGGCGGGCTCGACCTACTCCGTGACCATCGAGGGCGACTTCGACGAGACGGGCGCGGCCTCTGGCACCATGGACTTCGACGGCGAGTTCGAAGGCACCTGGAGCGGCTCGTTCGACGAGAGCGTGGATCCGGTCACGCTGTACGGCGAGACAGCCGGAACCGACAGCATCTTCGGCGTGGCCATCGACTACGACGGCTGGTTCCTGGTGGAGGCGTCCGGCGCGAGCGGTGACGACGGCGATGGCGACGGCTACGGCGACGAAGCCAGCGGCGGTCTGGACTGCGACGACAGCGACGCGACCATCAACCCCGACGCAGCCGAGGTCTGGTACGACGGCGTCGACGCCGACTGCGCGGACGACAGCGACTACGACGCCGACGGCGACGGCTACGACTCCGACAGCTACGGCGGACTGGATTGCGACGATGGCGACAGCGCCATCAGCCCGGCCGCCAGCGAGACCTGGTACGACGGGGCCGATGCAAACTGCGACGGCGAGAGCGACTACGACGCGGACGACGACGGCTACGACAGCGACGTGTACGGCGGCGACGACTGCGACGACACGAACCCGGACATCAGCCCGGGCGACATCGAGATCGAGGGCGACTACGACGACAACGACTGCGACGGCGACATCGACGAAGCCACC
>Ga0209992_10002606_pt1 | contig 16228 bp, 17 predicted proteins | sample 2SBtaG_2_FD_182564 | JGI IMG/M metagenome (GOLD analysis project Ga0209992, IMG submission 182564) | Deep subsurface microbial communities from Kolumbo volcano to uncover new lineages of life (NeLLi) - 2SBTROV12_ACTIVE470 metaG (SPAdes)... | ecosystem: Environmental > Aquatic > Marine >... | reverse complement strand
GGTGACCTGGTTTTCGAGCAGATCGTCGATCAGATGTGGGTCGCCGGGATTATAGGTCTCGAATCGGATTCCCGACGGGGTAATTGCACGAACTGTGGGGCCGTCCATATCGACGCTTGAAATCTGACCGTTTTTTACCAATTTGATAAATTCTGAGTACGGTCTGGTGGCTGCCTCATATTCATGTGAACCGATATTTTTCATCATGGATATAACCACACTGATTACAACGGTCCATAAAATTATTTTAAAGATGATTTCTCTTTTTTCTACCAGGTATTTCACAAGTCTTACTCCTGCAATTTTACAAAAGAATCCCATCGACATTCATCTGCGATTTTCCAGCAGAATTAAGGTCCCAATGACGGATCCAATCATTGGTATTTTAGAGAGTCGGATTAGTTAAATTTACGACTGTCTGTTCATGCAATTAGTGGTTCTAGATAATGTTGGATTTTTTTCAGTGCGCTGGCTTCGATCTGGCGAACCCGTTCCCGCGTTAGTCCTAACAAATTCCCTATTTCGTTGAGTGTTTTTTCAGCATAGACACCGATTCCGAAACGTTGCCGAACAATGAAGGCTTCGCGTTGATTAAGGTCCTTTATCGCCTTACAGATACGAAATTTGGTGTATTGGGCTTCGGCCGCGATTACTGGTTGCAAAAAGGTCTCCTGTTCGAGCAAGCTCATTAGTGTCAGGTTTTCATGCTCATCCACGGGTGTATTGAGAGACATCGATTTTTGCGACAGACTGTTCAATTCGTGCAATCTTTGCCGAGTTATCCCGGTTTCATTTGAAAGCTCCTCAACTGAGGGTGCAAGACCGTTCCGACGTCGAAACATCGCCCGTTTTTTGTTTGCGTTTCCGAGATCCTGGGTTGTCCTGTACGGCAGGCGAACACAGTGGTTATTGCGGGCCAGATATCTGGTAATAGCCAGGCGAATCCAGTAGGTTGCATAGGTCGAGAACCTGAATCCCAATTGATAGTTAAATCGTTCCACAGCTTTAATCAGACCGATGTTTCCTTCCTGGACAAGGTCGGTTAACCGATCCGGATCGGTGGAATATTGGCGTGCCAGGTAAAGAACCAAACCCAGATGAAAGGCAACGACGCGATTTCTTGCGATTTGCCATTGCAGATTTATTTTGGCGCATTGATCGGCAATGGATGTAAATTTATCTGCTTCAACGCCATATCCTGCGACAATGTCGTGGTTTGGCAAGTGGGAATTTAGAGTGCCCCCGTGTGCCTTTTTTTGATTAATCGTGTGGAGGGATTGTACATGGCTGGCAAGCTGCGTAATGGTGTCAGGAGCCAGATTCAGAGTAGAAAACGACTTTGAAAGCGTCATTCGGCGATTTTCGGTGATTTCATTCGCTATGCCGTATTTTTGTGCAGCCTGGCGAAATCTATTTAAATGAAATATCAGCTCCTTAATTGTCGTATGCTGCTGAACTTGATTTGAAGTAACCACGTTTAGTGCAAACGGGGCTGAATAATGAGATTGATTGTTGTCCGGATTCTGTATATCGCGGGGCGAATCATCGTGTTCGTCGATACAGTGCTGTACGTCTGTCGAAAGCCGATCCTTTCGGTTAATGCTGATAATAAATTCGCTGCTTGCCGGTAATTGAGACAATATTTGAACCAGTGAGCCTTGCAAGCGTCCCATGAGAACAAGGAGGTTCAACTCTGCCTCCGGATCAGCAGGTCTACGTCTGAGTGCCTGCACATAGAATTTATTCAGCAGGTCCCCTGATTCAGATTCAGTTTGCGCTTCTTTTTTTCCAGAAGTTGGCATTATCAGGTCAGGTTCTGCATACTGTGGCTCACCTTGCTCCGAGCTTCGTAATAATCCTTTGTCAATCGGATTGAGATATTTTTTCGAATTCTCTCCGGTTGCTTTGCCGGTGTTGTTTGTCGATGAATTGGGAATCCCACTCAAAACACCAGAATCGACGATTCCTTTGCGCATTGAAAGATCAATAGGCTTAGTGCTGCGACTATTCATTAATTTTATGTGCATTTCGACCATCTTTAAAGAAACAAAAGTAGTATTGCCATTCGTATTGTTAATGCCAATAAGCTTTTCCGCTTTGCGTTCGTGCAGTGCGGAAATGGAAACATCGTGAACGACATGTTGTTTCGGACTAGATTAGAAAAATGTCCAAGTATTGTCAATGAAATATATTGATATATAATGCGACATATTGTCTCACCCCCCCCATCCTCCTAAAAACATCGTCAGGGTAATGTATGTATTCAATGAAAGCGGTTGTTGAACTGACCCGGATTACTCCGGATACCCTGCGGGCCTGGGAGAGACGCCATAATGCGATTACACCTGCCAGGGCACAGAATGGCCGTCGGGTCTATAGTAGTTGCGATATCGCCAGACTTCGTCTACTTAAATGTGCCTGTTCTTTCGGACATACAATCAGCAATGTTGCACGGCTGAGCAATCAGGAATTGCAGGAGCTTATTCATGACGCTGACTCCATGTCAAATCTGCAACGGCCGGTGGCGTTTACCGATGTTTTGTTGAAGGCTATCCAGAATTACGATATGAAAGCGATCGATCAGATACTCGGGCTTGCTGTTACGGGAATGTCGCCGGTGGATTTTGCGGCCAGGGTTCTCAGCCCGACCCTGGTCGACGTGGGTAATCTGTGGCATAGAAAAAAAATCAATGTCGCGCAGGAACATCTTTTCTCTAATAGCATAAAACGGTTGATATTTTCTCTAATTCATGTTCATCATCGGGAGTCAGAGGGACCGAAGCTTGTGTTCGGCGGACTTAGTCCCGAGCGGCACGAGTTGGGGCTTCTTATGTGCTGTCTGATTGCTACAGGAAAGAATTGTCGTTGTTATTATCTGGGGGCGGATTTACCCAGTCAGGATCTCATTGACGCGGTCACTCAGATTCAACCAAGAACGCTGGTGTTGAGCATGGTTCAGGAGAATTTGCAGATCTCAGAACTTATAGAAAGGTATAACAATTTGTTTCCTTCCTCTCAGCTTTGGATCGGAGGTCCGGGAAGCCTCTCGGTTGACATAAATGAATTGCCCGAGAATTGTAAACTCTTATCTTCCTTTGATCACTTTATTACAGAGATTGGTTTTCTAACCGTGGCGTCCGCTAACCGCCATGGAGAGTGAAACGAAGGCGGTTAGTCCCCGGTAGCGATCAGGCCGCACTCTTATTCCGTCGTGCGAGGAACGAGCGCCAGAGGAAAAACAAAGTAGGCATCCGAACAATCGCTTCGAGCCATTTGAGGGAGTGCTGCGTAGCCAGCGCCGAGCTTGCGATGGTGTGGCGAAGCAGCACGGGGACGCAAGGCGGATCGGGGCAATAATGGTTGTCGCGTAGGCGAGTCGATTTTGGAAACTGGGACGTCCCAAAATCATTCACGAGGTAGCGACTCGCTTAAGTGGTCTTGTACTTATGATTAATTTGAGAATTGAAATTTAGAAGCCGATGCTGAACGCAACCTTACTTCTGATAGAAGATCATAACGACTTAGCTGAAGCCGTGGGCGCGTATCTGGAAAGTGGCGGGTTTATTATGGATTATGCACCAGATGGTGTCTCTGCATTGCATTTAGCAAGCACAGAAAGTTATGATGCGATTATTTTAGATATTATGTTACCCGACATAAACGGTTTCGAAATTTGCCGACGTCTTAGGAACGATTTTCGCTTATCTACCCCGATTTTAATGTTAACTGCTCGTGATCAGTTGGATGACAAATTACAGGGTTTTAAACAGGGAGCCGATGATTATTTGGTCAAACCATTTGATATGCCGGAATTGGAAGCTCGAATTAGTGTGATGATTCGGCGTCAACGAGGAGAAGTGGATGCGTCAATTTATACTGTCCATGATTTAATATTTGACACACGAACTCTACAGGTAAATCGTCAAGGGCAGGACATTCATCTTTCTCCTACCTGTCTACGAATATTACGGATTCTGATGCGTGAATCACCGCACTTGGTTAGCCGAAATCAACTGGAAAATGAACTTTGGGGAGATATTCTTCGTGACAGCGACACCTTAAGAAGCCATATCTATAAATTGAGAAAAGCAATTGATAAAGACTTCGAAACAGCATTACTCGAAACTCACCAGGGAGTTGGTTTCAGACTCATTGCACCCAGATAACGAGAAATATATTTCGCCATCTGATGGTGACCATATCCGTTTTTACACGAAATTAATCTAAAGATAAGTATCTGTTATTTAATAATTAAGTCGACCAGGAATAGGCCCTTAATGCATTTTTTGGAGCAAGCCCTGAAACCGTCAAGGACGACTATTTAGTACTTGCGCATTAGGGAAATTCACACTGACACAAGTTCCTTCTCCGGGTTTACTGTGCACTTTCGATGACCAGCCATAGCGATTACACAAACGTTTTACAATGGCTAACCCCAGTCCGTGTCCTTTTTTATCGTGGGATCCTCGATAAAACGGTTCAAATACCTGGCGTAGTTGCTCTTTATCTATACCCACCCCGCTGTCACTGATACTGACACTGTGTTGTTCTATTCTAATTAAAATTATTCCCTTTTCGGTATAAGTAAAGGCATTGCGTAATAGATTAGCGAACACAATACTCAATACTTTTTCCGGAGCCGTTATTGTCAATAAACAATTAACTTCCATTTTCAAATCTAATTGAGGCTTAGCCATAATATGGGTTAATTGTTCAACCAGGTTACTGATAAGATCATTGATTAAAATATCGTCCTCAGGCAAAGGGGCAGATTCTTCCCTTGCCAGTAATAACAGTGCATCAATCAAAGTCTCCATGTCGCACAAAGTTCGGTCAATTAATACCAGCGCTTTTTTTTCGTTTTCCTGATAATCGGCACGTTTTTGTAATAAAGCTAATGAACTTTTTATTACTGTTAGTGGAGTTCTGAGTTCATGACTGGCATCACGGCTAAAATTACGTTCACGTTCAATAAACAGTTCCATGCGTTCAGTGAAATGATCGAGCGCATCAATTAAAATTAGAATTTCGCTGTCAGTTTCATGACGCAAATCATTTAGATCAAGTTCGGCAAGACTTTGCTCGCGAATATTGAATTGATCAACGCGACGTGCCAATTTCACCAATGGAGAAATAGCCTTTCGGGTTTGACGATAAGAAAGCCAGGCGACCAGATAAATCGAAATCAGCACCAAAGTAAGAGGAACGACACCGAAATAAAACGATAATCCGGCTACCTGTTCTTCATCAAACACTAGATAAAGGCGCGATTGATTAAGGTTTTGGACATAGACAATCGGGGTTCGACCTTGGAGACGAGTTCTGGTGTAGCCTGGTTTTAAGCTGCGCAACTCTGGGGGCACCTCTGAATAATCGCTATCGACCGCGAGATACCCCTGCATATTCATAGTGTTGGGACGGGGAACATTCTTGTATTGCCGATATAATGCCCAGAAATAGCTGGCTTCACCCTCTAATGCCTGTTTTAACAATACGTCTTCAACAACCTTGGCGGCAGCAAACACAGCAATTAGGGTAGCCAAGCTGATGAGTAATACTTGTAATAAAAATACCCGGATCAGTTTGTAATGCAATCCGTGTTTAGCTGTCCGAGGGGTCATAAAGGATCAAGCCTTTATAAAACGATAATGGGAGACCATCCATTCGTTTCCATCTCGATAGCCAAATAATTCGGCACACGCCATAAAAAATATGCGCCAACGCTGGAGCCATAATCTCGCTTGTGCTCTTCCATAAGTCCGAGCAAACAGCTCAAGTATTTCCCGCTTATTTTGATCAGCATTTGCCAGCCAGGCTTCTGAAGTTTTTTGATAATGGATTCCGGATAAATTCCATTGCGTTTCCAGTCGTATATATTTTTGAAAGTGCATTAAAGTATCTTGTGCTGGCATTAATCCACCCGTAAAAAAATAGCGCCCCATCCAATTATCGTCACCGTCGGTTTCAAATGGGTAGGCCAAATACCGATGACAGAAAATATGCACGAACAATTTACCTTGCGGCTTTAACCAACCGGCAACACGTTGTAAAAGGCTGTCATAATTGCGCATATGCTCAAACATTTCGATCGAAACGATTCGATCAAATTGTTTATTCAATATCAATTTGTTGACATCGCTGGTAATCACCTCGATATTGTTTAAATCTCGTTGCCTTGCTTGTTGCTGAATATATTCCCGCTGACTATTCGAATTGGAAACTGCCAAAATTTGGCTATGGGGCAAATGTTCAGCCATCCATAAGCTAAGTGATCCCCAGCCACAACCTAGCTCTAATATATCTTGTTGGCCTGATAATTCGGCTCGTTGCAAATAAAGCCTAAGCATTTGCGCTTCGGCTTGTTTAAGATTTTCGGTTTGCTCATTCCAATAGCATGAGGAGTATTTTAAATGCTCACCAAGGGTATAGCGAAAGAATTCAGCCGGCACTTCATAATGCTGCTGATTAGCAGCGTCTGTTTCAATCGCTATTGGACTTTGTCGAAGTTCATCCAGTAACAAACGATACTGTTGATTTTGGCGTTCAACATTATTGGCGTATTGTTCCTGCCGACGTTGGTTTAGCAAATATCGAATGCCTAGACGAACCAATACATCAGGCAATATTCTGTTTTCTGCTAAGTGAATTAAACTCATTAAAAATCTCCGAGTCGTATGTTATCGGTCAAAACCGCTGAATAATTATTCATCGTTACTTGGGTTATTTATGGTTTTCGGCCACCAAGGACAGAACGCACTGGTGATTCGTTGATAGTGGCGGTAGTCGGCACCCCGGTTTTGCAATGCTTGTCGTTCGTTAAAGGGAATACCGGTAAAAAAATACAAAAAGCAAAACATGACCATTGGTGCAAGCCATATTACATAGGAATATGAACCACCCACACACAAAAGTGGATAAGCAAACCAATGCAGCCATTCAAAAAAATAATTGGGATGTCGTGAATACTGCCACCAACCTTCTCGGCAACTCAATCCTTTGTTTGCAGGATTATTTCTAAAGGCTGCCAATTGCCGATCTGCACTGGTTTCCCCCCAAAACGCCAATATCGCGATGACCAATGAGCCAACAATCATTATTAATTGAGGTTGTGTGTTTTGTGCAACGGCCCAAAAGGGCAATGACAAAAACCAGATAAATCCTGCCTGACATTGAAAAAAAACTAAAAATCCTATTGCGTTGTGCTTGCCAAAAGCCTTCCGCATAGTCTGATAACGCCCGTCTTCGTTTTCGGTTTTGACACGTTTTAATAAGTGCAGCCCTAAACGCAGGAACCAGGCAAAGCTTAGACACCCTAATACAAGTTTTAGGGTCAACGGCGCCGCGCCATTAAATGCGTACCACGATCCAGCCAGCATCATACCGAACGCCCAGACTACATCGACAATACCGGCATTTTGGTATTTTTGTTGCCAAAGCCAGGCGAATAGCATTATCAGACTACTCACAAGGGCAACTAACAGTAAGTCAGACATTGACTTGCCCTTGCTTTTTTATTGACGGGTGATCCGCTAAATACAACAAAAAGGGTATTACCAAACCCCAACTCAAAGCCAGACCAAAAAACCAGTCCCAGGACTCTGAAATAACTCGGAGCGCCCCCAGATGTTGTGCAGCTAGATAGGAAAACGGCCCCAGCAATGCACCGATAGAAGCAGCCGCCAGTAATCGTGTTTTTAGCCACGCCATCGAATGATTAATATTTAACGCTAGACCGGCCCATAAGGCGATTATCCAATACGGGGCAAAACCGTTTATTGGTTTTGGGGCAGCAAACTCAATCCAGCCCAACTTGATCCAGGTACTATCCAATACGACACCGAGAATTATCGAAATCGGGATTAATCGAATATCACTATTTCGTCTAAACATCGGTTGTAATTGCCAACTGGCGAAAAGCAGCAAAACGACTAAAGCCGGCCATACTAATTCATCGGCTGCTCCGAGTACTGCTGAAAACCATAGGGCTTGCATCCAAATCATATTTATCAGGAAATCATACCGCATGGCAGGGTAACCATTGTCGACGGCGATTTCCGGGCTTTGCCAGCAGTAATTGGATACTGGAAATGGACTTTTCCTTAAAACCGCCTTCACAGTAGGCCATATAAAATTCCCACATACGAATAAATTCTTCGTTGTAACCCAACTGACGAACTTGTTCCAATTGACTCATAAATCGCTGATACCAGTGACTCATGGTAAGTGCGTAACTATCACCCTGATCTTCTAGATTTATTAAGCGTAAATCTTTACTACGAGCTGCACTTTTTAAGAGGACACTGATACAAGGGATAAAACTGCCGGGGAAAATATAGCGTTTGATAAAATCAACGCTCTGTAAAGCTTGATAATAACGCCAGTCTTCAATTGTAATGGCTTGGATTAGCGCGAGCCCGTCTTTTTTTAACAAGTTTGCGCATTGCTTTAAATATATGTCTAAATACTGATGTCCAACCGCTTCAATCATCTCAATTGAAACCAGCTTATCAAAGTTTCCTTTCAGCTCACGATAATCTTGCATTACCACAGTTACCCGATCAGCAACATTGTCTTCTTTCATTCGCTGTTGTGCCGCGTGATATTGTTCCCTTGAAATGGTTGTGGTGGTAATCTTACATCCATATTTTTTGGCAGCATAGGCTGCAAAACCGCCCCAACCTGTACCTATTTCTAATAAGTGATCGGTTTTACATAAATCCAGTTTTTGGCAAATACGTTCTAGCTTAGCGGTAGAAGCCTCTTCCAAGGTAACCTCTGGGTGATAAAATGTCGCCGATGAGTACATACCGTGCTGGTCAAGAAATAATTTAAACAAGTCATTACCCAGGTCGTAATGCGCAGCAATATTTTTACGACTTCCTTCCTTGGAGTTACGCTTACCCAGGTACCACATCGCAAGCAATTTATTAACTACAGTTGCCAGACCACCTTCCATGCTATCCAATAGGTCGCGGTTGCGAACCATTATCTGAATCACCTTGGTCAAGTCATTGGCCTGCCACTGCCCATCAATATAAGATTCGGCGGCACCAATCGAACCCCCTAACGCGACTCTGCGGTAAAAATCAACATCAGTTACATTCAAATTAGCAACTAATCCAAGCTCTGACTCGTCGCCAAAAATATAAGATCCAAGTGGGTCGGTTAGATGCAGTCGGGCATTTTCAAGTTTTCCAAGTTTGGCTACAAAGGCCTTCCGGAGTAGTAGGTCGATAGGTCCTGGATTATTGCTTATCGTTTCAGTAGAAACATTCATCGTTAAACCCTCATTCGATGTGATTCATTGATCAGGATGGTCGTGAAAAGGTAAGCGTTTTAGCCATAGCCGGAACGCTTGCCAGTAAATCCAGCACATCACCGACAAGGTCATTAACGGATAGCGCAACGGAGTTGCGAGCATGCTTCGCTTGTCCAGTGAGCGCGACTTAAGGCACAAAGTCGCATCAAAATAATGCTGTTGATCTTGTTGCAGAGTCATGTGAATAGTGACGGCTTTAGAGTGCAGTTTAAAATACCAGTTGTAATGGCAATTCATCGGATTAAACGGCGATACGTGAAAAGCCTTATCAAATGCAAAAGACCAATAATTTTGTTGCGGGCTGGTCTTTGTATCCAGCAAATAGCAATGACGCTGATCCCAGGGTGTATTGGTAATTTCAGCAAGAATGTAGCGAGGATTGTCGGCATCTTCTGGATAACAAAAATAAAAACTGACCGAATTAAAACCAAAGCCAAGATAGCGCAAATTAGTTAACAGACAAATGCGGCCTGAAAATTCATCTCCGGTTTGCTCCAGAATTCGCTGCTTTACTGCTGCATCCAAACTCTGATCAGCCGCACCTAGATAATCTTTCCGATAAAAACTGACCAAATTAAAGCGTTCCTGCGACCAGTATTTGCTTGTGTTCACCACTGAATCTAACTCGTTAAGATCGATCCAGGTCATAAACACGGGATAGCGAAAGTTATGTACTTTAGGTTTAACCCGTCGATGCCTTACCCAACCGAGCATTAAATGGCTTTGTAAATTACTCATGAAACCGTATTCAACAAATCAACAACTTCCTGAGCACTTTTAGCCCCGTCTTCATGAAACCCCCAGCCCCAATAGGCACCGGCATAATAAGTTCGGTTTTTTCCGTTAATTAGCTGTCTCCTTTTTTGTGCAGCCAGACTGATAGGGGTATAAACAGGGTGATGGTAGGCCCTTTGTGCCAGTATTTTTTCTGGATCAATCAAATCGGTGCAATTCAAAGTTACCAACAATGGTTCGGCGGTTTCTAAAGTTTGCAATAGATTCATGTAATAGGTCACAGTACATCGCTGATCTGAGCGCTTCAATTTTAGGGCATTCCAACTCGCCCAAGCTTTTGAATGTTTCGGCATCAAGCTTCGATCGGTATGTAAAACCGTATCGTTTAGTTGATAAGTAATTGCTCCCAGAATTTGAGCTTCCTCGGTGCTAGGATCTTTGAGTAAATTAAACGCCTGGTCACTGTGGCAGGCCAATATCAACTGATCGAAATGGGTATCATCGTCCGTGGTTGATATCGTCACACCCGATTTATCGCGATGAATTGCTTTAACCGGACTATTAAGACGAATAGTGCCTTTAAATTGCTGCTGAAATGCTTTGACATAACTATGAGAACCGCCGAGAATTGTCCGCCATTGCGGTCGTTCATTAATTTGCAGCATTTGATGGTTATTCAGGAAAGCAACCAGATAACGCGCTGGAAATTTTTCTACTACATTGGGCGGTCCAGACCATAGCGCACAAGCCATCGGTAGCATATGGTTGTCAATAAAAAATTGGCTGTAATGATTTTGTTGGAGATATTCGCCTAGGGTTAATTCATCATCGTCACTATTTAATAATTCCCCAGCTTGTTTATAAAATCGAATAATATCCAGAATCATGCGATAAAACTTTGGACTGAATACATTGCTCCGCTGGCAGAACAGTTTATCCATTGTTGTCGCGTTATATTCCAATCCGGTGGTTGCATCACTGACACTAAACGTCATGTCCGTAGGCTGCGAACTGACTTTGAGTTCATTGATAAATCGACAAAAAAAAGGGTAATTGTGTTGGTTATACACAATAAAACCTGTATCAACCGCAAAGCTTTGATCGTTTAACAATAGGTGTTGGGTATCGGTGTGTCCTCCCAGATAAGAATTTGCCTCAAAGAGTGTCACCTGGTTTTTTTTAGCTAAATAATGTGCTGCATAAATACCTGATATACCGGCACCTACGATAGCAATGTTCATATTTGCTCCTGGGGCAACCGGTTTTTAAGCAAACGCTTTGGAGGAACACCTTTTAGATCCCAAATCAGGCCGAAAAACGCCATTAAGCGTAACAGGTAGTAGCTGATATCAATTTCCCACCAATAAAAGCCTTGCCTTGCAGATACCGGATAATGATGATGATTGTTGTGCCAACCTTCCCCAAGTGAAATCAGCGCCAAAAATGCATTGTTACAACTGTCATCTCCGGTATCAAACCGACGAGTACCATATAAGTGGGCTAAAGAATTAACCATCAAAGTGCAGTGAACGAGCACGATGGAAGATATGAAATAGCCCCATATCAACATTTGCCAACCATTTGTGTTTAACTCAGGATAAAAAACTGCGAGTTGGTCTCCTAATACCCACAAAGAAAAGGCATATAGTATCGGCACCACGATATCAAAGCGATCAAGCCAGCAAAGCTCTGGATACTTAACCAAATCTTTCACCCATGGTTCACGTGTTTGGAAATTTTTCAAACTCAAAAACCAGCCCATGTGGCTCCAGATAAAACCCTTTCTTGGACTGTGCACGTCTTGACCTTGATCGGAATAACAATGATGTCTTCGATGATGAGCAGCCCACCAGATTGGCCCACGCTGAGTAGCAGTTGCTCCGAGTACGGCAAATAGAAACTGACAAACACGACCGGTTTTAAAGGCTTTATGGGAAAAATAACGATGATAAAACGCGGTAATGGCAAACATTCGAACGAAGTACGAGATTCCAGCCACCCATACTGCTACTGGACTCCAACCTACACTTATGACAAAAAAACAGGCCAGGTGCATCAAGATAAAAGGAATTACTCGCAACCAATCTATTCCTTCAATGTCTTTTGCTTCATCTTCCGAAGCATTGTTATCAATCCATCGTAATATAATATTTTTTTTCGTATGTTTTGAATTCGTTTTTTCCATGAGCAGCTTCCCGTATTCAATACTTTTATTTTTTTGTTGCCGTCACTTTAAAGAACGACGTGTGATTTTTTTGTGAACGTTTTGCCCTAAATAAAATCGATGCGGACAATTTCTAGCCCAAGCGACTAATTTAGAGTCAAATAATTTTTTTAGGTTTTAGCCAAAACGTTCACGTAAAAATCACACTGGCTGGTGAATACTAAAGAATCGAAGAAAGATGAGCGGGAGCATGGAAAAAACTCTATTTTTAATTATTCTGTTATCGGGTTGTAGCTCGAAACAACCCTCCCCGATTGATGAGTATTTGACCCTGTACCAACCCTCAAATGAAATTAAACTGGATAAGCAGATCGATAACTTTGTCGCTCTCTATAAAGATCTAAAACATCTATCCGCGGCAGAACAGGTAAAAAAAACCTATGCTGAAGATTTTTATTTTAACGATACTCTGGTCACATTGAGGAAGCGCAAAGAATTAATTATTTATCTTGAGGCCACCCAAAAGCAATTGCGGTCGATAGACTTTAAAGTGCTGAATATTTTGACCAAAGGTGACGATATTTTCCTGCATTGGGATATGCAAACAAAATTTGAGGTTTTGGGAGTGAGTCGCGACGTTCGTTCATTGGGTATGAGCCATTTGCGCTTCAACAAAAAGGGAAAAATTATTCTGCATCAAGACTATTGGGATAGTTCCAATGGTTTTTTTCAACACATACCGCTACTAGGAGACGTGATCAATTGGATAAAAAATGGTTTACATTAAAAATTGCAATTCTAGTTTATTTACTGTCGTCCCTGACCGCTATAGCCGATGAGGATAATTTGCCCATTGAATTATCCTTGCTTAAACGTTGCGCTCGTGCCGAACTTAAAGCTTTTCGGTTATTTAATGTAGGCTATGCCGCTTTATATAAAGAAAAATGCAAGGCAAAAAATATTATATTTGATAAATCTACTAAAAGACTTCGCTTCGTGTATGAACGTGAAATTCCCGCCCAGGCGTTCCGAGAAGCTTCGGAAGAGTATCTTGAAATTAACCTGGGGAAAAAATATGAAACCTGGAAATTGGAGATAAATCAGTTTAACCAGGCCTATCGAGATATTAAACAGGGTGATTATTATGATCTGATCTACGATGCAAAAGCGGGGTTAAAACTACATCTGAATGACTCTCTGTTGGCAACACTCGATGATCCCGAGATTGGCCTAGCGTATTTTAATATCTGGTTTGGGAAAGAACCGTTTTCAGAAGAGCTAAAAAATAATCTAACGATTTCAAAAAATCTATAACGTCCAATAAATACTGGCACGCGTGGAAGTGAATAAGGAGAATAAACGCCCTTTTTGATGAATTGGAAATGCACGGAAGGACCTGTAAGTTGTCGAATGTGACGTTCTCGGATGAAAAATGGGTATTTTAGGAGTTTCAAAAGAACACTAGAGTCGTGATTCCGACGATTTTTCAGGTTTCGGGTAGATGATGGCCAAAGGGGATCGCCGGCGCTGTTTCGTTTAAGTCGTTCGTTGGCAATGGCCGGTCGGGTGATCTGGCGGCACAACCGTTCTAACTTGTTACGCTGATTCATAGCGCAGCGTACCTCGGCATGCAGGCTATAACCTTCAGCATTGACACCGCATTTTGCGGGTTGTAGCGATTCCTGTATCTTTGGGTTGGGGACGGTTTTCAGGGTCAGTACTTTTTGCCCAGCTCGGGGACCCAATGCAGGCAGCAGCAGAAAATTATATCGACTGGATTCTCACGCATCTAAACTATGTCGGGGTTTTAACATTAGCATAATTCAGGTTGGAGAGAAAATGTTGGCAAATGAGATCGCCCCAAGAGTGCATAATTCAGGTCACTGGACTATAGATGGCGCTGAAATCAGCCAGTGTGAAAATCATATTCGAGCTGCTGCCAACCTTCCGCTGGGATTTACCGAAGCAAAGGGGTCTTCGGCAATGATCAATTTTATTGGCAATATTCCGGAAGTAAATACCGCTTTATCTCAAAAAGACATTCACTTTCATGCCTATGGCAAAGCAGCACGCCCAGGGCGTAAAGTTGGACATGCAACCATCAACAGCGGTCGCTGCTGATCCGAGAATGCCTGTTAGCGGACCTGTCTTATTAACCCCGTGGGATTCTTTAAGTGACTTGGCTGAACGCATCTATTGGTATTTTCCGGTTCGGTGGCTACTATTGGACAAATTTGACAACGTATCGAATTTCGGTCCTTCTACAACAAATCTTTCTCTTTATCAATGTAATATTACCTAGAGTTTAGTGCCGGGTTATGGCATTAATTAAGGTGACGTCGAAGGTAAATCAAATCAATATTTCGAAGCGATCCAATTTCACCTTGACAGTTCTCTCATACATTGGAAAAGGAAACGAAGCCAGTCTATAAGGTATGCTATTCAAATAAAGCCTCATAGTATTGGCGATATGTTCTATAAAATTGTTTGAATTATTACTAAAGTTATTAGCGCTATTGGAATTGGCGAAACGGAGGTTTGTCATTCTTATGCTTTACCCTAGAGTCGCATAGATCACTACACGGTTCCCTAAAACTTAATGCAACACCAAGAGGCAACGGCTATGAAACAGAAAACCTTATTAACGACGCTAATGTTTATCCTACAATGCTGCGTTTACGCGCTGACAGCACAGGCTACCGAACTGCCCACTGAAGTTCATATCAACATCGATCCCGGTAACCATCCGAACATAATCAATACAGAAAAAAAAGCGGCAATCGTTGTGACTATCTTTGGGTCTCGAAACTTCGATGTTGTAAAAGTAGATCCTCTTTCACTAAATCTGGGCGTGCACTCCTTTTGGTGTCCAAGTCGCGTTAAAACAACAAGTAAGGACAACGAACCATCGTGTGAAATACAAGATATTGGCAGTCCTAACAAGCGTTATTTCGACAGTTTAGGCCCATCCGACGGGTATGACGACCTAACTTGTGACTTTAACAATGATGTGGCTCATGTTCGTGAGGGCACTCAGAAAATGAACCTAAAAGGCATGCTCCGTATCGATGGTCGCGGTAATACATCGCCACTTTTTGGCAACGACTATGCATCTGGACCTGAAGGAGTGGACGCCATCCTTCGGTGTTGTATTGATTGCGATGATTCCGGTGGCTGCAGCGGTTGCAATAGCGATACTGATAATTGTAATGGCGATTTCCTAAAAGTATGCAGCGGAGATACATTTTGCAACGATTGCACTGGATGCAAAGATCCAGCACAAAGCTAATTAGCAGATTTTTTTGTCGGGCCTTGTCTTTTTGTGGAAAATAACTCCTAGGAGAGCTGTATAGAAAATGGGATCCACTTCTCCTGTTAGAGATGGTTTCCTTTCTTTGAACACCTATACTGGTTTTTTAGTGATCTTCTGCCGTTTATAAATTTTAAAATAAAAAAATTGTTGTTGAGCTGTGGGCCCTGTGGTCAACAATCGCGTAGCGATTTTGTCCACAAGTCCACAGCGCTAGGCGACTTTCTCTTGCTGCGGCAATCGGACAAAGTAAAATTCATCCGGAGTTTGCTTGTCCAGTGACGAATGGGGCCGTTGTCAGCTGTAAAAATCGATATACCGTTGAATGCCGAATTTGGCGTCACGCGCGGAATCGTAGGCGTGTAGTTACACTTAGTAGATGAATGTTGAAATTAGTCGCGGAACCAAACCGCTGGATGAGGGTAGCGGCTCTGGTCTGCGCCTCGGTGCGTTTCAATCCGGCTTGTTGAATCAGAAAAGTTGAAAGGGCGCGGAGAATCACCTGTAATACCGGGGAGAGCAGGTGCGGATGGCTGGCGAACAGGAAGCGCAGTGGAAATGGAGTTCCAGGGACACAATACTTAATTACGATAAGCTTGTCATATTATGGCAAGCTTATCAAGAGTTGTACTACGGGGACAGCCGCTCCCGCTAAAAATATTTTTTTACTAAAGTAGCTTGCTATACAAATCAGAAAACA
>Ga0209992_10002604_pt1 | contig 16235 bp, 9 predicted proteins | sample 2SBtaG_2_FD_182564 | JGI IMG/M metagenome (GOLD analysis project Ga0209992, IMG submission 182564) | Deep subsurface microbial communities from Kolumbo volcano to uncover new lineages of life (NeLLi) - 2SBTROV12_ACTIVE470 metaG (SPAdes)... | ecosystem: Environmental > Aquatic > Marine > Volcanic... | reverse complement strand
CACCACCGTATACTTTTGCAAGTACGTTAGTGATTGCTGCAGTTAGAGTTGTTTTACCGTGGTCAACGTGGCCGATTGTACCTACGTTTACGTGCGGTTTCGAACGTTCAAACTTTTCTTTTGCCATGACGGAACCTATAAGTAAGATTTATGTGTATCTAGATTACATATAAAAATAACCCGCAAAGTGCAGATTAAAATTATTCTTCAATTATTAAGTATTTTTATGACAAGTCAAAGGAAGTATTTTGGAAGATTCTAGTACTGGTGCTGATAGGCAGATTTGAACTGCCGACCTCACCCTTACCAAGGGTGCGCTCTACCGACTGAGCTATATCAGCACACCAGAACTCTGGAGCGGGCAGCGGGAATCGAACCCGCATCATCAGCTTGGAAGGCTGAGGTAATAGCCATTATACGATGCCCGCTTTAGGAACCTGTTATTCAAACTACCTCTAACCGTCAAGAATAAAGTGGTGGAGGGAGCTGGATTCGAACCAGCGAAGGCAGAGCCGTCAGATTTACAGTCTGATCCCTTTGGCCGCTCGGGAACCCCTCCACATCAAAAATTCTTGCCTAAAGCGCCTCTAAAAGAGGTTGATAAAATGGTGCCGACTATCCGAGTCGAACGGATGACCTACTGATTACAAGTCAGTTGCTCTACCAACTGAGCTAAGTCGGCACTGCTTTAGTACGGGGCAGGATTCTAGAGCATGGTTTAGGGTGATGCAACAAGAATCTGAAAAAAAATCAAAGTTTCTTGTTTAAACGCTCATATTTACAACAAAAAAGCTAAAAATCGTCTATTTGTGCATGAATTCACACCAATTTCTCAGCCCTTTTAATACTAGGTCATCAATAAATACACTCGGTTTTTCAAAGTAAAGCTGCAGTAACTCGCCATAACCACCAGCAAAAATCACCTGAATATCATCAAAATCACTTTTTAATTGTGCAATGCCCGTCTCAACAGCACCTAAAGTGGCGATCAAGGCACCGTTCTTAACTGCATTCGGTGTATTTTTTCCAAGTTCTGGCAAAAATAAACTCTCTGAGTCTGAAAATACCTTTTGCGTGTTGCTCACTAAGCTCTCAATCATCATATCTAAACCGGGCAAAATCCATCCACCCAGGTGCTCGCCCTCTTTGGTGAGCACATCAATTTTACTCGCGGTCCCCGAATCTACCACCACGCAATGTTGATTTGGATATAAGTAATGGCAAGCAACAACGCCCAACCAACGGTCGATACCTAAGTTTTGAAACTGCGGATAAGCACATTTAACATCACCTAGCTGAGCTGTCACGCTTGCATACAATAAAGGAATACCAAGTTGATGTGCTTTTGCTGTTATGCTTTCAAGCAACTTATCAGGCCCAACTTGAGCAATCGCGATTTCTTTAACCGCAGACCAATTAATATCTGCCTCTTTTATAAAGGTGATGTTGTTATTTTCTTCACTGGCAACTTTTAATGCGGTATTACCCACATCAACTAACAATCTCATTCTATTATTTCCTTACGTAATGAAATCTCACCGCCATAATAGCTTTTCACTTCGCCATCTTGGCGCAGTACAATCCCCCCTTGCACATCGATACCTTCACAAATACCGCGCCATTGTCGTTGCCCAGTAGAAAGACACACGACTTCTCCGGCGAATGCGTTTAATACATTCCACTGTGAGACCATTTCTGTTAAGCCTGACACTTGATATAGCGCTAATCTTTCATCAAGAGCGAAAGTCAGCTGTGCTACAAGCTTATCTTTATCAAGTTTATGGCTGTGTGATGCTATGTCTGTCCAGGGTTGATCGATTTGTTGAGAGGCTGTTTCGGGCATCTGTAAATTAATACCAATGCCAATCACCAAGTGACACGGCCCCTCAACTTGGCCATCTAGCTCAACTAATACGCCGGCTAGCTTTTTATGATTAAGATAAATGTCGTTTGGCCACTTCAACGCAACTTCTAACCCATAAAGTGCTTTTAACGCATCATAGACCGCAAGGCCTACCGCTATAGACACGCCCATCGCAGCTTGTAGCCCATCATCTAAACGCCAGTAATAACTGTAATAAAGGTTGGCACCAAATGGGGATTGCCAGGTACGACCGCGACGACCTCGTCCTGCCTCTTGCATTTCAGCGACCAGCACTTGCCCGGAACTAATTGGCAGTTTGTTTTGCACACGACGCATTAATTCTGAGTTGGTTGAATCAATAATTGGCATCACTTCAAGCTGTTTTTGTTGCCCCGATAACGCTTGGTAATACTGATTCACTACTGACTCATCAAGCAATGGAACACTATGGTTGAGTTTGTAACCTTTGCCACTGAGCTTAAAAATATCGATGCCCATTTCTTGTAGCGACTTAATATGTTTAGACACCGCTGCACGAGAAATGTTTAAGCTTTCACCTAAATGTTGCCCAGATACAAACTCTCCTTTATTAAGCGCTTTTAAGATAGCCAGCTTATTCCCTTGTGGTCCTTTATAACTCATGCTTGAACACCTTGTAGTTGCACATTGCCACTTGCAGCAATCACTCGTACTTCATGCTCTAGCTGCACATTGAACTTTTGCCACACACTTTGTTGGATATGGTGGATCATGGCTTTGAGCTCCGAGGCAGTGCCTGCACCTCGATTAATCAGTACTAATGCTTGTTTGTGATACACAGCAATACCACCTAACTCAAAGCCCTTGAGCCCGACTTGTTCAATCAACCAGCCAGCCGCCAATTTAGTATGCTTAGCATCGACTGGGTACTTCGGAATGTCTGGGTATTGCTTCGACAGGATTTGTACTTGATCGCTTTCAACAATGGGGTTTTTGAAAAAGCTACCGGCATTGGCTAACATTTTAGGATCAGGGAGTTTGCTTTGTCGAACTTCAATCACCTTGTCAAATACCTGCTTTGCAGTGACCGTATTTTTATCAAGTGATTGTAATGGACCATAGCTAAGTACAGGATGCCATTGCTTAGGAAGCTCAAACAGCACTTCGGTAATAATAAATGCATCTTTCAATATCTGTTTGAATACCGACTCTCTATAAGCAAAACCACACTCAGCTTGCGCAAGTTCCACAAATTGCGCTTTGGCAATATCATAACCTTTTACCGATTTAATAAATTGCCCGACTTCAACGCCATAAGCACCGATGTTTTGTACTGGCGCAGCGCCCACAGTTCCCGGGATTAATGCCAGGTTTTCAAAGCCAAATACGCCTAGTTCAAGTAAATGAATAACCAGTTGATGCCAATTCTCACCTGCTGCAGCACGAACATGCCAAACATCTTGTTGCTCTGTCACTGCTATGCCTTTATTCGCTATTTTTAGCACTGTGCCAGTAAAGTCCTCAATAAAGACTGTATTGCTGCCCTCTCCCATTACATAGCAAGGTTTAGAAAAATCGATCTCAGTGAGGCTTTCTGAATGTGTAATGGTGATAAGCGCTGCACAGTGGGCAGGTAAAGCAAAAGTATGAAGCGATTGGACTGATGGCACGTTCAACCTAACAAGTAATAAAGTAATCGGGCTAGTTTACCCTATGCTCTGCTTATGCGCACCTATGTGATCTTACCTTTAAGCATGATATAAATGCCGCTCGTTTACTCAATCCGTGCAAGGATAAACAATGAAAAAAACTGCTTTAGCCGCAAGCTTAATACTAGCTGGCTTCTCTCACAGCGCACTGGCAACACAAGCGTTTGACGAACATACCTATGCAAATTTAAAAGATGTAGTCAGTACTCATCTACATTTAGACCTAAACGTTGATTTTGCAGACAAGCAACTTGAAGGCTTCGTAGAACACACCCTAGATTGGCGCAACGCGTCAGCGCGCACTTTAGTTCTAGATACACGCGACCTTGAAATCGATAAAGTGATGTACCAAGGTAAGAACGGTCAATGGCATAAAGCAGATTTCACCCTAGCACAACGAAATGGTGTAAAAGGCGCAAAGCTGAGCATTCGCTTTAAAGAGCAAGCTAAAAAAGCGCGTATTTACTACAACAGCTTACCGCAAGCTTCAGGCCTACAATGGTTAACACCAGTGCAAACTGCTAGTAAGACACACCCTTTTATGTACAGTCAGTCACAAGCTATCCATGCGCGCAGCTGGATCCCTGTGCAGGACACACCAGCAATGCGTACTACCTACACTGCCCGTATTCAGACTCCAGAAGATGTTCGTGCGGTCATGAGTGCGGATAACTCTGAAGCATTTGTAAAGGATGGCGACTACTGGTTTGATATGCCACAGGCTATCCCGCCTTATCTAATTGCTATTGGTGCAGGTAACCTTGAATATAAAGAGATGTCACATCAAACGGCTATTTTTGCTGAACCACAAATTCTAGATGCCTCGGTTGCTGAATTTAACGACACGCAAGCGATGATCGACAAAACCAACGTGATGTATGGTGAATATGCATGGGGTCGTTATGACTTACTGATGCTACCACCAAGCTTCCCGTTTGGCGGCATGGAAAACCCACGTCTGTCATTTATCACGCCAACCGTTGTTGCTGGTGACAAGAGCCTAGTGAATCTAATTGCCCACGAACTTGCACACTCTTGGTCAGGTAACCTAGTGACTAACGCAACGTGGGAAGATTTATGGCTCAATGAAGGTTTCACCTCTTATGTTGAAAACCGCATTATGGAAGAGGTATTTGGTCGCGACCGTGCAGTAATGGAGCAAGCATTAGACGCTGCAGGCCTTCGTGCACAGCTTAAAAACATCCCAGCACCTGACACTCGCCTTAATTTAAAGTTGAATGGTCGCGATCCTGATGATGCGTTCAGCAAAGTACCCTATATCAAAGGTCAGTTATTCTTAATTTACTTAGAAGAGAAGTATGGTCGTGCACGCTTTGATGAGTTTGTGAAAGGCTACTTTGCGAAGTACTCGTTTAAGTCTCTGACAACTGCCGAGTTTGTTGAATACCTAAATACGCACCTACTAGAAAAGCACCCTGGTATCGTGTCTCTGGAAAAAGCTAAAGAGTGGATCTACGAGCCTGGCTTACCCGCAGATGCGCCAAACCCGACTTCCGATGCATTTAATAAAGTCGATGCTGCAACAGCAGCATGGTTAAAAGGTGACAAAGACTTAACTGACTTACCGACAAACGCTTGGACAGTGCACGAGTGGTTACACTTTTTAAATAATCTACCTCGTAATTTAAGCCTTGATAAGATGGCGAAATTAGACGAAGCATTTAACCTCACTAACTCAACCAACGCTGAGCGAGCGTTTGCTTGGTATATGCTGGCTGTGGGCAATGGGTATGAAGCTATTTATCCATCACTGGATAACCATTTAACTAGCATTGGTCGTCGTAAACTGATTGTGCCGTTATATAAATCACTTGTGCAACACGGCAAACGCGATTGGGCACAAAAAGTATATAACAATGCTCGTCCGGGTTATCACCCTTTAGCACAAGGAACTGTGGACGCAATTTTTAAATAAGCACAGTATAAGTAACCTGAGTTCGGGTTTTGATTAAAAAAAGGGCCATCTGGCCCTTTTTTTAAACAAAACTCAACCCATTATTTTGCTAGTTGAATCATTTAATTTAACCTGAGCTCAGGTTAATTTACTTTCACGGCTTTTAAAAATGCCTTACGCTGCTTATCATCAGCTTGTTGCCACCAATAGTGCAACATAAGTTCAGCGCTTGGGTGCGTCACCCCTTCGATATGCTTTCTACTCTTAGGTGCGGTCTGTGTTGTAATCGCCAATGGCGTTGCTGCAGTTTGAACAGTTGCTGCGACCACTGCGGGAGCGGTCACTGCTTTTGGTTTTACTTTGACGGCCACTTGCTGAGACTTATTCGGCGCTATCATATATACACTCGGTGATTTCGCAAACTGCTCCGCTGCATCTGCATCTTTTGCCCTATCAAAACCAATACGATATTGGCCATCATGAGTAATAGTCACTTCAACCCAAAAAGGTGCCGACGAAACGGTTTGGTGCTCATCATAGTCTAGCTCATATAGATCACTGTATTTTATCTGTACCTTGTGGGTACCGATTGGCAAATCAAAGTCGAGTTTCTTACTAAATAATGAGTGCTCAACTTGCTTGCCATTGACAGAGATTGGGATCAGCTCTTCAGGAAAGCTGAGTGTTGCAGCTTGCACTGCAAAATTAAAACTCCCCAATAAAACCGATAAAATTAAGCCTTTAGTTTGACTCATCGCACACTCCCTCATTGAATTTTTGTCATCTAACTGTTTGCAGTTTGACAGTTCATAGATTCTTTGTCATTAGTGTATAAATAACAGGTCCTGTTGATCTTTGCTCTTTGAAGTTTGCTCTATTTGAGCGGGCTTTGTTCACTCAAAAATAGCCCTTCGAGCAGCGCTAAATTGAGTTTGAAAGTTCAACATACCCGAATGTGGTTTTTATAAACCGAAAAATAGCAGCAACATACTTTTAGGATAAACCATGGCCGATGCCACCATTTTTGACAAAATTATTAATAAAGAAATTCCTGCCGATATCATCTATGAAGATGAACACACATTGGCATTTCGAGACATTAACCCGCAGGCCCCTTTTCATGTTCTGGTAATCCCTAAAACGCCCATCGCTACCATTAATGATGTCAATGAAACTAATGCTCATTTAATTGGTCAACTCTACGTGGTGGCGGCGAAGTTAGCAAAAGAGCATGACTTTGCTGAGGATGGCTATCGCGTAGTGATGAATTGTAATGAGCATGGAGGTCAAACTGTGTTTCATGTTCACTTGCACGTACTGGCAGGGTTGGAAATGGGCTGGCCGCCGTTCACAAATACGAAAAAAGAATTAATTTAAAAAATTCCGCGTTAACAAATGTAAACGAATAAGCTATTGGTGCGACTAACAAAATAATAGCATTATCAATTGGTTAAAATTTAAAATATCAATGAGTCACATTATTTAACAAAAACGCTTGTATATATAGCAAAATTTTCTATATTTTTAGTAGCAAACTCATACAAAAGGTCTGAGTCGCGTGTTAGCATTAAAGCAATAATTTGAATGAGAGCGTCCGTTTAAAATGAGCAGTACCGCCTTTTTACTTTTAGATAAAGAGCCAATTAATACAATTGGCATTAATGTCCTACAACCTTTACTTAAAACCCAGGGTTTAGAGGTCACTACCGGCACAGACATTACTGAAGTGCCAGAAGAAACCAGATTGTTATTCATCGAAACCGCACAAAACGATGCATGGAACAAACTAAAAGAACATTTAGTTAAGCTAAAAGTAAATTGCGATATCGTGCTATTTAATCTAGACGAGAACCCTGAGCTTGCAAATCGAGCATTGCTAAGTGGTATTCGCGGCGTGTTTTACACCACGGATAACGCTGATGTACTAATGAAAGGTATTCGTTTACTTATGGAGGACCAACTTTGGTATCGTCGTGACATCATGTGTAACGCCCTTAACCGTATGTTGCAATTCAATAAAGATGCCCTACATAAACTAACTGAAGGCGATATTGAGCCGGTTAAGTTGACCAAGCGTGAAAAAGCCATTATTTCACTTATGAGTAAAGGTGCGAAAAATAAAGAAATCGCCGAAGATTTAAATATCAGCCCGCATACAGTTAAAACTCACCTTTATAGTGCATTTAGAAAGACGAAGTGCCGTAACCGAATTGAATTATTGTCTTGGGCGCAACAAAATATCCCAGACGAAATTCGCTAATAAAACAATTCTAAAAAGAGGAAGCCTAGCTTCCTCTTTCTTTACCTGTTCCTAACTTACCTCTATGCTAGAGCCATTACTTAATAAGTTCGACGCGTATGTTTGATCCCAAAACTCTTTATTTTACCAGTGGCATCATGATGGCCATGATGACCTTGTTATGTTATTTAACTTGGCGAACCAATAAAAACATACCCGGCACAGCCACTTATATACTGTATCCGCTAGTACTTTTTCTGGCGACTATGAGCTTTTCATTGCATGGTTATTTAGAACATTGGCAAACTATAGGCATTGGTAATGCGCTCTTATTTGCCGCATCCATTATTCATGTGTTAGCGATCAGCCAATTCTTAGAGCATAAAGGTTGGGAGTTAAAAAGTTTCTTAGCATTTACCTGCGCTTTACTCGCAGCTTTAGGCTACTACAGTATAGTCGATGATAATTTAAGAGCGCGGATCTGGATTTCAGACTTACAGCACATCGCTGAAATTGTTTTGTTGCTATCAATGTTTTGGCGTTTTGCGCGCCCACGCTATCCCAATGGGACCATTGTGTATACCATAGTGCTTGGCCTGCTGCTTATCGCTTTTATTGGCCGTTCAATTATGATGGGAGAGGTCACACACCTTACCATTATGCAGGACACTTGGTTCACTACCACCGTATTTATCAATGGCGTGCTCTCTCCAATCTTCTATGCCACAGGAATGGCCCTACTCTGTAATGAGCGACGTGAGTTACATTTAAATGCACTGACAGAGAAAGCACAAAAAGACTTAGAAATTCGTGGCTTATTCTTATCTACGGTAAGCCATGAGATCCGCACCCCGCTCAATGGTATTCTTGGCAGCGCACAACTGGTGTTAAGCCGTACCAAAAGTCCAAAAAATAAAGCATATTGCGAAGCCATCATTAACTCCGCAGAATCACTGAATTTACTCATAGATAAAGTGCTCGATTACGCCAGCTTAGAACAAAGTGATGAATCGCTTTATGAAGAAGACATCGAACTTAAGACCTGGCTAAATAATCTTTGTTTACTGCTTACGCCATTAGCAGAACAAAAGCGGCTTAAATTTGAGCTCGATTATGACCTGCCTGAACAAGCTTGTTACTACTGTGACCAACAAAAACTTCGACAAATTATTATAAACCTCGTCGGTAATGCCATTAAGTTTACCGACTCAGGCACAGTAAAAATCAAAGTCCACCTTGAACAAGACAGTGCTATGGCACATACCGTAACATTCAGCGTGATTGACTCAGGGCCAGGCATTGAAGATGACGATATTGAAAAACTGACCCAACCTTATGTGCAAAGTAGCGCAGGTAAAGTAAAAGGCGGCACAGGTTTAGGGCTGGCGATTACCGCGCGCTTACTCGAACGTTTAGGTTCAAACCTCGAAATCGCCAGTCAGTTAAACAAAGGCAGTGTTTTCAGTTTTAGTTTAAACCTTGCCATTGGTGAGCTCAGCCTCGTTCCGCACCGCCTTCATGAAACAGACTATGCGACTGGACTTAACATCTTATTAGTTGAAGACTTAGAGTTAAATCAAAAAATTGCCATTGAGTTTATGGCTGAAGATGAGCACAAAGTGAAGCTCGCAACCACAGGACAGTCAGCACTCGATTTACTACAGCACTACCAGTTTGATGCCGTATTGCTCGATATGAACCTACCCGATTTAACCGGTCAAGAAGTATTGAAGTCATTAAAGAAAATAGAACATAAAAATCAGCGTACACCTTTTCTTGCGTTTACCGCAAGCTTAAGCCCGGATGAAGTAAAAGAGTATATGATGCTGGGGATCAAAGACATTGTTGCCAAGCCAATCAAGCAAGAGAAGCTTCGCCAAGCGCTCAGCGATTCACAGACAATGAAAGAGCCAACCATCAGTGTTGAACTGGCTGATGTGCTATACGATGAAACCGCGGCCTGCTCTTTGCAGAAAAACTTTAATGAAGATGAAGTGTCCTCTATTTACAATGAGTTTGTTCTTTCAGCCCGCAACAAATTAATTAGTATTCAGCAGCAGCTAGACATAGACAACGACCAATGTATTAAAATGCTGCATCGCCAAGCAAGCACAGCCTTGCAATTAGGCTTTAATCGCTATGGTCAAATGTTAAAAACCATCGAACGTCGCTTACTAGAAGAGAAGTCTGCTCACGAAGAACTTACCCAAGCCATGGTCTTGTGGCAAGACAGCTTATCGGCCTATTTGCAATTCGTTCGCTCCCAAACACTGAATTAAGTCGTTTCATCGCGCAGAGTCGACACAATGAACCAAATTCGTCATGCTAATGACAGTGTGCATAAATCACACATATAATAAAACAAAGGGAACCATTATGGCATTACTTAAAACACCACTGGCGCTGGCCGTCAGTTTAGCCGTATTCGGTGCAAATGCTCCTGCACTTGCTAATGCTGATAGTAAAGCAACCGATAAGGCAGCTGTAAAAACTGAAGCTAAAAAATCAGACAAGTGGGATGTACTCAACCCACCGGGTGAAAAGCAAACGATCACCATCGACACCAACGAAACTACCTGGAGTAATCTAGACGTTAGTCCTGACGGAAAAAACATTATATTCGATATGTTAGGCGACATTTATGTAATGCCTATCTCAGGTGGCAAAGCGACTGCGATTACTAATGATAGAGCATGGAACTTCCAACCTAAATTCTCTCCAGATGGGTCTAAAATTGCGTTTATCTCTGACCGAGAAGGTGCTGAGAACCTGTGGGTTATGGATGTAAACGGTGAAAACATGCGAAAGGTGTCGACCGAATCTCACAACCTACTTCATAACCCAGCTTGGTCGCCAGATGGTCAATACCTTGCGGTTAAACAAGGTCAAGTCACGGGTCGTACAATTCCTGGTGGCTCAATTCGAATGTATCACATTTCAGGTGGTAAAGGTGTAGTTGTACGTGAGCGTCTTCATGGTGCGAAGTCACAGAAGAACGTTGCAGAACCAGCTTTCTCAACAGATGGTAAGAAGATTTACTACTCAGTTGATGCAACAGCTGGTGTGCGCTGGCAATACAACAAAAACGCACTTGAGTCAGTCTTTGAGATCCGCTCTTGGGATTTAGCAACCGGTGAAGAAGAAACCGTTATTCGCGGCTCAGGGGGGGCAATTCGTCCAACGCCAAGTCCTGATGGTAAATCTATTGCGTTTGTAAAACGCATCGAGAATGGCAAAGAGATGCTAAGCGCACTGTATATCAAAGATCTTAAATCAGGTATAGAAACTGAAATCTTTGCAGGCCTAGACCGTGATTTACAAGAAGCAAACGGTGCACAAGGTAACACGCCAGCATTTGCTTATACACCTGACGGTAAAGCTCTCGTCTTCTGGTCAGGGGGGGTATTCCACAAAGTCGATATTGCTAGCAAACAAGCAGAAGTGATCCCAACGCGCATTGTGGCTGAAAAACAAATCACGCCAGCACTGAAGTTTGCTGTAGACGTCGCTCCAGACACATTCAAAGTGAAACTGGCACGTTGGTCTCAGATTTCTCCAGATGGTAAAACAGCCCTTTTCCAAGCACTTGGTCACCTTTACACCAAAGATATCGCATCAGGTAAATTAAAGCGTGTGACTAAGCAAAACGACCACTTTGAGTTCTATCCAAGCTTTTCTCGTGACGGTAAATATATTGTTTACACTAGCTGGGATGACCAAGACTTAGGTGCAGTTCGCGTTGTATCTGCAAAAGGTGGTCAAGGCAAAGTGATCACGCAAGAGCCAGGTCACTACATCAACCCAAGCTTCTCACCAGATGGTAAAAAAGTACTTTATCGCAAAGTAACCGGTGGTTACTTACTAAGTGGTGATTGGTCAATGGAACCAGGCATTTACTTAACCAGCGTTAAGGGGGGTGAAGCCAAACGCATTATCAAACGTGGTGACAACCCACACTTTGGCGCTGACAGCGATCGCATCTTCTTCAATGTTGCCAGCAGCGAAACTAGCCGTGAACTTAAGTCAGTAGATTTAAATGGCCAGCAAGCTCGTTCACACTTCAAGGGTGAGTACATCTTTGACTACCGCGTATCACCAAACGGCAAATACGTGGCCTTCATTGAAAACTTTAATACCTTTGTTGCGCCATTCACGAGTACAGGTAAAACGCTATCAATTAACAAGGGCACTAAATCATTCCCTGTTAAGCAAGTGTCTAAGTACTCTGGTGACTTCTTAAACTGGAAAGCAGATAGCAGCGCATTGACTTGGGCGTTTGGCCCTAACCTTTATCAGCGTAAGCTGACTGATACATTTGCCTTCTTAGAAGGCGCAGCAGATGACATCAGCGAGCTAACGGCTGAAGGTATCGACTTAAGCTTTGAGAAAAAAGCGGATAAGCCAGAAGGCCTACTTGCCCTAGTTGGCGGTAAAGTCGTGACTATGCGTAATGCCGATAAAGAGCAAGAAATCATCGAAGACGGTGTGGTGCTCATTGAAGATAACCGTATTATTGCAGTAGGTACGCGCGGCGATGTGAACATTCCTAGCAAAGCTAAAGTCATGGATATCTCAGGTAAGACTGTGATACCAGGCCTTGTTGATGCACACGCACACGGCAGCTATGGTAGCCGCAACTTACAGCCTGAACAGAACTGGAACCAGTTCTCAAACGTGAGCTTTGGTGTTACAACCATTCATGATCCGTCGAACGATTCAAACGAAGTGTTCTCAATGGCTGAACTACAGCGCGCTGGTCTAACCGTTGCACCACGTATTTACTCTGTAGGTCGCATTTTATACGCAGGTAATGCACCGGGTTATAAAACACCGATTAACAATCTTGAAGACGCACAGTTCCACGTTAAGCGCTTAAAAGATGCCGGTGCAATCTCTGTGAAGAGCTACAACCACCCTCGCCGTGACACGCGTCAACAAGTGTTAGAAGCAGCGAAAGAAATGGAAATCATGGTGGTGCCTGAAGGTGGCTCTAAGTTCCAGCAGAACATGAACATGATCATCGACGGTCATACAGGTCTTGAGCACGCGCTACCAATTCCAAACATCTACTCAGACGTAGTGCAAATGTGGAGCCAAACCAAAGCGGGCTTTACACCAACGTTTAACGTAGCTTACGGTGGTATTAAAGGTGAAGATTACTTCTACGATACAACCGAAGTATGGAAGAACGAACGCTTAAAGGCATTCGTACCTGAGTACATTCTAAATCCACGCTCAATTCGTCGCCCTACCGCACCTGAACACCACTATAACCACATCAATGCGGCTAAATCTGCGAAACAATTACGCGATAAAGGCGTTACGGTTCACATTGGTGCGCACGGTCAGCGTGAAGGCTTAGGCGCGCATTGGGAGTTATGGTCAATGGCACAAGGTGGCTTCACAGCATGGGAAGCACTACGTAGTGGTACGATTGACGGTGCTAAATACCTAGCGCTAGACAATGACATTGGTACGATTGAAAAAGGCAAACTAGCCGACTTAGTGATCATCGACGGTGACGTATTAAACGATATTCGTCAGTCAGAGAAAGTGGCTTACACAGTGCTCAATGGTCGTATCTATGATGCTGCAACCATGAATGAAGTTGGTAACTACAACCGTAAACGTCAGCCATTCTTCTTCGAAAACGGCAGCAAAGCACCTATGCACTCAGCAACCGAGGCGTATATGGAAGAAAAAGCACACAGATATCACTGGAAGCATTAATTTTTGCTGTTTTGTGTCATAAGTTATGAAAAAGGCCGCATTAATTGCGGCCTTTTTTACTATCATTAAAAAATCACCTAAATTAGCAACAATTCTGGACGATAACTGTAGACGCAATTAATAATTGTTCTAAACTTTGCATCTGTACCTAAACACTTAAAATTAATACTTTTCGATTTAGGTCGTCGTTCGTGCTCTCATCTCGTGCAAGATGAAACTATTAAAAAAGGAATGCGCTATGACTAGCCCATTGAAGTACTTCAGCTCGTTAAACCTGAGCAGAAAACTCATCGCCGCGTTTTTAAGTGTGGCATTAGTGCCTATTGTTGTGATTATCTCGATCGCACTATTTAAAGCTTCTAATGCACTCGAGCAACAAGCTTATTCACAACTTGCAGCGGTTGGTGAAATAAAGAAAAGTGCAGTCTGGCGACATTTCGAAAGTGTCAAAGATAACTTATACACACTTGCAATTAGTCAAAAAACAGCCAATGCCGCCAATGCATTTATTGCCAGTTTTAATGAGTTAAATGGTTTAAACAGCAAGCCTCAGAGCTTGACTAATTATTACCAACAAGACTTTCGCAATAAATTTAATGCAGAAAATCCGAATACTTCAGTACCAGGGTATATACTCGATGGTTTGAGCCCCAGAGCACTGGAGCTACAAACCCGTTACATCGCTGACAACCCGTATCCGCTAGGCGAAAAATCTTCATTAACGACGACTGGTCATGGTGATGCTTACGATCAAGCCCACCAAGAGTTCCATAATTTTTTCACTGAAGTTGCTAACGTGTATGACTTCTACGATATTTTTATTATCGATAATCAAAGCGGCTATGTTGTTTACTCTGTCTATAAAGAGTTAGACTTTGCTACCTCTCTTGATAGTGGTCCTTACGCAAACAGTAATCTCGCCACAGTTTTTAATGACGCTAAGGACCTATTCAGCCAATCTGATTTTGTCTTTGTCGATTATCAGCAATATTTACCTTCTTATAATGCACCGGCCAGCTTTATTGCTGCGCCAATCATTTACGATGGCATGCCACAAGCTACCTTGGTATTTCAACTATCTATAGATGCGCTTAATAACATTATGACTGAACGCGAAGGCTTAGGTGAAACTGGCGAAACCTATCTCGTTGGTCCTGACAAACTAATGCGCTCTGACTCATATCTAGATCCTGTCAATCATTCTGTTGTTAACTCGTTTAGATATCCATCAAAAGGTAGTGTTGATACTGAAGCCTTCAAATTGGCTATGTCTGGTCAGGAAGGCGAAAAGATTATTACTGATTATAACGGCCAGCCTGTGCTATCTGCTTACCGCAATATTGATGTCCTAGGTAATAACTGGGCATTGCTTGCAGAAATTGATGAAAGCGAAGCCTTTTCTGCTGTCACTACTCTACGAAATCTACTGTTAGGTATTTTGGCAGTTGCCATCGCTTTTATTGTCGCTGTTGCTATTTTCTTTGCCCGCTCTCTGACACAGCCTGTACATGATTTAATGGCGACCATGCGCCGAGTAGAAAAAGAAGGTGACTTCTCACTTCGCGCACCTGTCTCATCTAAAGATGAAATTGGGCGCTGTGCTGTAGCATTTAATTCACTACTAGAAGCCCTACAGACTTCAATTAGCGCATCAAACCGCGTGCTTAACGAAATGGCGGACGGTAAATTCCATGATCGTATCCAAGTAGAGTGTAAAGGTGAGTTAAATACTCTAAAGCAAGCAACGAATAATTGTGCAAACAGCCTAGATATGGCAATTGGAGAAATTAACCAAGTCATCGGCGCTATGTCTCAAGGTCAATTTGACAAGCAGTTACAAGCACCAATGTCAGGAGATCTTGCACACCTGAAAGACAACATTAATTGTTCTTTGCACTCGCTAGATAGGACTATGAATGCGATCGTAGAAACGATGGCTAATGTGGCGAAAGGCAATTTCAAAGACACCATTCAAGTTGAAGCGCAAGGTAAATTAAACGAGCTAAAAATCAGTGTAAATGACTCAGTGAAAAGCATTAATGGTGCTGTTGCTGAGATTAATATGGTGATGGGCGCCATTCGACAAGGTGACTTTTCAAAACGCGTTAACCTTCCGCTTCAAGGTCAACTAGAAGCACTAAAAGACGATATTAACTTCAGCGTTGCTAACTTAGCTGAAATCATTAATGACATCAGCAATGTCATGGCGGCAGTGAATAAAGGTGATTTCAAACATATCGTTGAATGTAATGCCGAAGGTGAGCTAGGTCAGCTCAAGCAAGACATTAATGCGTCGATTAACAGCCTAGATAAAGCCATGGATGAAATTTCTGCGGTGATGATGGCAATTAGCCATGGCCGCTTTGACCATACCATTGAATCACCCATGACAGGGCAACTAAATACTCTTAAACAAGACATCAATCGCTCAGTATTAACCTTAGACCAAGTTATCCAAGAGCTAGCAAATGTCATGGCAGCCATGTCTCAAGGTGACTTCACTAAGAAAATTGAATCTGATCTACAAGGACAATTACAGCAGCTTAAGCAAGATATTAATGGCTCAACCGATACTATTTCGGATGCAATTAATGAAGTCACGCACGTGTTAGGCGCTGTCTCTCAAGGTAATCTAATAAAAACCATTAATAGCGATTACCAAGGGGTATTCTTAACTCTTAAAAATGATGTGAACAGCACAATTTCTAAATTGACCGAAGTGATACAAGGAATTCAGATTGCTGCAAATCAAGTTTCTCAAAGTGCCGGTGAAATCGCAAATAGCAATACTGAGATAAG
>Ga0209992_10002603_pt1 | contig 16249 bp, 12 predicted proteins | sample 2SBtaG_2_FD_182564 | JGI IMG/M metagenome (GOLD analysis project Ga0209992, IMG submission 182564) | Deep subsurface microbial communities from Kolumbo volcano to uncover new lineages of life (NeLLi) - 2SBTROV12_ACTIVE470 metaG (SPAdes)... | ecosystem: Environmental > Aquatic > Marine >... | reverse complement strand
GTTCCAACGCAACAGGTACGAGGGAACGGCAATCACCAACAAATCAAACCCCGCCGCTCGGATCGGGACCTGAGCAAACACCATCGAAATGGTTGCCGCCGATACCAGCAAGACCCGCTGAACGGCACTGAGTGGAGCGATCAGTGCTAGGCGGTGAGCGAACCGTGACGACCGAGACAGCCCCCGTAGAGGGTGCAACGCGACCCGAAGAAGTTGACGTTGACGCTCGTAACGAACGGCCAGACTCTCGGCCAACGAATTTGACCCTCGAACACGTACGAGAGTCGCCGGAACCACCGTCACGCAGCCGCCGTTTCGCTGCACCAAGATTCCCAGGTCGACGCTGGTGGTCTGCTCGTTGACTTCGGATGCACTGATTGCGGTGGTCCGCACCAACGCGGGAACATCGCCATACCAAGGAACCGAACCACGACGAGCCAGCGACGGCCTGACCACCTGGTGCTCGTAGGGAGACAACGCCCAGCGGCCGGTCGGATCGTGCTCAAACGACGTGGGGTCGGCTTCCTCGACGCCGAGCTGAATCACCGCCACGTGAGGCGCGGAACACTGCGGAGCGGCGATTTCGAGTAGGTCGGGCATCGGGAGATCTCCCGCCGAAAGCTGCAACGCCCAGGTCGATGACAGTCCCGCGGCCAGCGAGAAGCTGGAGACGCCGGGATCGGCGATCGTGGCGTCGAACCGCTCGGCCAAGCTCCGTAGCCACCGGGATCCGTCACGGTCGACAACAACCACCCTCAACAGGCCTCGGACGCGCCGACACGAAACCAACGTGACCCGCAGCTCGTCTATGGAAGCCCCCGTCGCGTCAACGACGGCTGTCACCTCCGGAGTTGGCGCATCGGCGCCCCTGATCACCTCCATCGGTGCGGCACTCGCCGCCCGCATCCTCAGCGCAAAGACCGCCACCGACAAAACCTCGGCCAACAACAAGAGCAGCGCCGCTAGCGGCGAGGTTCCAGCGAGGGTAAATGCCACTCGGTATCCGAGGTAGCCAACGCTCCATGCCAAGGCGACCCGCGCACTCCACCGCACGATGAACTCGCTCGTTGGTGCGTGGTTCAAGTACGGATCGGTCCGCTCGCTGAGCTGCTGCATCAGGTGTCTCCGTTGAGTCTTCGCTCTTCCAATCGTCAACGTCACCGCCACAATGAGATGACCATGGTCCTTTCGGCTTAGGCACCCGGGCCATTTTCGGGACTCTGAGGACCACCCGAACCGGTTTGGTTCGGGCCAAGTCCCGACTGTTTGGGCCACAAGAACGGTTGCTCTCATGAATGGCCGAGGCAACACCGATCACTATTGCGAGCAAACATCCGGTCAGACAGCCGGAAAAACCGACAGCCGCTACGGAGGACAGGACCATGGCGTCAATCAGAGATGGAATCGTTATGGCCACCGTGACCAGCCACCCCGCTGCGGTCACGATGGCCCAAGCCATCAACGGCCCAACGACAGTGAAACCGATGGGTCAGGAGCGATGGGCCGTACTACGGCTACCAGGCCCGCTTCTTAGCGCCGCTTAGCGACCCGGCCTACCCGCGCCGCTGAGCGGGACAAACGAGCACAGAACGACATCGGAAAACGACGATCCCAGAACAACCCTGGGAAACTGATTTGGACGAATGCCCTCTCGGGTGTTCGTCCAGATCGCCTTTTGCCGCGAGACTCGCTTGCTATGTCGTTACTTCTACGCGCCCCCACCGACTGCACCGTTGTTTCCTTGCCAGTCGCCACCGATTCGTCGGTACGCGCCGGCACAACTATTGCCGTAGTTGAGATGATGAAGATGGAGCACCTGGTCGAGGCTCCCGCCGATGGTTACCTAGCTGAGCTCCACGTCGAAGTTGGCCAGGTCCTGAAATCAGGAACGCTGATCGCCACACTCGCCGAGGCCGCGGTGGCCGCCGACAAGGGGGCAACGAACGAGGCCCCCACCACTCGACAAGACCTGGACCATCTCAACGGACGTCGTCGCATGATCCTGGATTCGGCGAGGCCCGACGCGGTGAAAAAGGTCCACGAACGAGGGCGACGCACCGCTCGAGAGAACATCGCCGATCTCGTCGACCCGGGTAGCTTCGACGAATACGGCGCGCTCATGTACGCGGCCCAAACTAAACGTCGAAGCGTCGATGACCTCATGGCATCCACCCCGGCGGACGGAATCGTGGGCGGTCTCGGTCGAATCAACGGTGAGCTGTTCGATCGGGCAAGTCCTTGCGCGGTGATGTCTTATGACTACACCGTTCTGGCCGGCACCCAAGGATTTCGTGGCCATCAGAAGAAGGATCGACTGCTCGAGATCGTCAACCGTCTGGGCCTGCCTGTGGTCTTGTTCGCCGAAGGCGGTGGAGGTCGACCGGGCGATACCGACGCGCCGAGTATCGCCGGCCTCGAGATCATGTCGTTCGCATGGATGGCTGGCCTCAGCGGACGCGTCCCTTCGGTCGCCGTCGTCTCGGGCCGCTGCTTTGCGGGCAACGCCGCCCTCGCCGCGGTCTGCGACGTCATAATCGCAACCCACGACGCCAACCTCGGGATGGCTGGCCCGGCGATGATCGAAGGCGGCGGTTTGGGCCGGTTCGAACCGAGTGACATCGGGCCAACCTCGACTCAGACGACCAATGGCGTCATCGACATCTTGGTTGAGGACGACGCCGCGGCCGTCGCCGCCACCAAGAAGTACTTGTCGTACTTCCAAGGCACGGTTACCCAGTGGCGCGGCCACGAACAAACGGCCATGCGCGACGTTGTTCCCGAGAATCGCAAACGGGTCTATGAGGTGCGGGCCGCGATCGAGTTGTTGTGCGATGTTGATTCTGTTCTCGAACTCCGAGCGGCCTTCGGGCGTTCGATCGTCACCAGCCTCGGACGAATCGAAGGCCAACCGGTAGGAATTATCGCCAACGATCCGAGTCATCTTGGTGGGGCAATCGATAGCGACAGCGCCGACAAGGCGGCTCGGTTCATGCAGCTTTGTGATGCTCATGGGATCGCGCTGATCTCTCTTTGCGACACCCCAGGGTTTATGGTCGGTCCCCAAGCCGAAGAGTCGGCCCAGGTCCGCCACTTCGGACGCATGTTTGTCGCTGGGGCGAGCCTCGAAGTCCCGCTGATTACGATCGTCTTGCGAAAGGCTGTTGGCTTGGGAGCGATGGCCATGTCGGGCGGTTCGTTCCATGCAACGGTGCTCACCGCGGCGTGGCCGACCGGCGAAGTCAGCGGCATGGGCATCGAGGGCGCAGTGACCTTGGGATCGCGCCGCGAACTAGAAGCCGTCGAAGATCCGGTCGAACGGGCCGCGCTTTATGACGAACTGGTGGAGCGCATGTATTCGCACTCCGCGGCAATCAATGCCGCTGCTCATAACGAACTAGATGATGTGATCGACCCAGCCCAGACGCGACCTCGTATCGCCAACGTGCTCAGAGCGGCCGGCGAAATTCGGCCGTCGGGTAGGCCGATGGTCGATACGTGGTAGCGGCTAGCGGCGGCGCCGCCGCGAACCGCGGGCTCGTTGTGCCGAGCGGTCAGGGGCTGCCTCGAACTCGACCTCGGGCACCGGTCGAGTGCCATCGAGTACTTCGCGGATCGCTCGAATATGGGCAGGGTTGTTGCCACAACAGCCGCCGATGATCTGAACGCCGTTGGCTCGCACCCGATGGGCGTGCGCGGCCATGACATCGGGCGACCCCGAATAGGTCAGCTCGGCACCATGCCATTCGGGGATGCCAGCATTGGATTTGGAGATCACCGGGATATCGCCGGCTACTGCCTTGATCTCGGCCAGAGCCGCTTCGGTGTCGGGAAGGTTGTTGCCGCAGTTGGCGCCGACAGCGGCCGCTCCGAGCTCGACGAGCCGTTGTGCCGCTGCGGTTCCCGTGACGCCCATCATCGTGCGACCGGCAGTGTCGAAACTAAGGGTTACCGCTATCGGCAGATCAGATGACCGACGGGCGCCGGTGAACGCCGCTTCGATCTCCTCTAGCGAACTCATGGTTTCGATCCACAAGAGATCGGCACCACCCTTGGTGAGACCAAGAGCCTGTTCGGCGAAAGCGTCGGCTGCGTCGGCAGGGTCGAGCTCGCCGAGAGGCACAAGCAACTCCCCCGTCGGCCCGATCGAGCCTGCGACCAGAACCCGCCGATCAACCCGATCGACCACGTGACGGGCATGCTCGGCGGCCGCCTGGTTGATTTCGACAACCCGATCATCGAGCTTGTGAAGCTTGAGCCGATAGCGCGAACCCCCAAACGTGTTGGTGAGAACAATGTCGGACCCAGCATCTACATATGACTGATGAAGCGAATACACCGCTTCGGGACGATCGAGATTGAGCCGCTCAGGAGCGTCGCCGGCTTCGAGCCCCGAAGCCATCAGTTGAGTTCCGGTGGCGCCGTCGACAACAAGATGACCGCGCTCTTTTAGCAGGGTGGTCAACACGTTGACATTCGAAGTTCGGGGGTTGTCACTGGGCCGCGCCATATTGGCGCAGGCTAAGGGCTAACCGGCGGCTAACTACGCTCTAGCGGTCCTCAGCGGTCACGAAGTTCTCGTCGAATGATCTTGCCGGAGGCGCTCTTGGGGATGGTGTCGATCTCTTCGAGCAGCCGAATCTGCTTGTAAGACACCAAGTGTTCGCCCACAAACGCTTGAAGGTCTTCGAGGGTGAGAGAAGCACCGGGAGCGAGGGTCACGAAAGCCTTCGGCAACTCGCCCGCTTCCTCGTCAGGAACACCGATAACCGCCACGTCGAGCACTGACGGATGAGTGACGATCAGGCCCTCGAGCTCGGCCGGGGGAACTTGGAAGCCCTTGTATTTGATGAGCTCCTTGATGCGATCAACGATCGAAAAATGTCCGTCTTCGTCGACGACGGCGACATCGCCGGTGTGAAGCCACCCGTCTTCGTCGATGGTGTCGGCCGTGGCTTGAGGGTTGTTGAGATATCCCTTCATGACCATGGGTCCGCGTACCCACAGTTCGCCGCGTTCGCCCACCGGCTGGTCTTCGCCCGTTTCGGGATCAACAATGCGCGACTCGACATTGCTAATAGCCAGGCCACTAGTGCCGGCGCGGTTCACCCCCTCGGGGGTGGCGTGGGTGACCGGGCTGAGCTCGGTCATGCCGTAGCCCTGCACTACCTGGCAATTAACTCGGGCCGCGGCTTCTTCTTGCAGCTCAGCCGAAAGCGGTGCAGCTCCCGAGAAGATTTGTTTGAGCGACGTGAGGTCGTAGTTATCGACAATGGGTGCCTTGGCCAGCCCCAACACCATTGGTGGCACGGCAAAGAAACGGGTGATCGAGTTTGTCTGGCACAGATCGAGCGCTTGCTCCATATCGAAACGCGGCATCGTGATGACCCCAGCTCCGTTGGCGATCATGCCGTTCATGAGCACTTGCATGCCGTAGATATGAAAGAACGGCAACGCCGCCAGACCGATCTCGTTGTCGGTGTAGTTGACAACGTGGGTCATCTGGCAGATGTTCGAGACCAGATTGAAGTGCGTGAGCATGACGCCCTTGGGCAGACCGGTGGTTCCCGACGAGTAAGGCAACACCATTATGTCGTCGTGAAGGTCGACGTTGACCTGCCGAATCGGGTCGCCGTACATCTCAGTTAGCGAGGTGACCCCGTCGATGTCGCCAATCACGATGATCTCCGACACGTCGGTGCCTTCAGCCGCCGCTTTGGCCGTATCGAGAAACATCGGAACCGTTACCAGCGAAGAAGCCCCGGCGTCTTGGAGTTGAAACCGGACCTCCTCGGCCCCGTAGGTGGGGTTGATCGTGGTAAGGGTCCCGCCGGCTGTAGCGACGCCGTGGAAAACAATCATGTACTCGGGCACGTTGGGCGCCATAACACCCATGCACGAACCAGGGCCGAACCCTCGGCTCTGAAGCCCCCCGGCGAAACAACGGATGGCGTGCTCGAGTTCGCCAAACGTATAGCTGGTCCCAGCACCATCGGAGATAGCCATCCGCTCGGGATAATTGGCCGCGTCACGGAACACGTAATCAGTTATTGAGACCTCGGGGATCTCGACGTCGGGGTGCAGGCTGCGGTGGATGATCGTCATGGATTCGGAGCGTAGTCCGCCTGCGCCCGGTGTTCTGCTTCGGCACGGCAACTCCTTGAGAGACGGCCCCGCTCGGCCGATAAGGCCATATGAGCCCGATCTTTGGCGTAGACCGCTTGTTGCCGCGTCACCCGGTCACACCCCAGCGCGTAGAAGTCGAGTGGGATCTCGTGAGACCCAAACGCGGACTCAGGAAGAAGCCCGAACAATTCACGATCGCGACGGTGCTGGACATTTCGCTCGAGGGCGCATTGCTGGAACTGCCGCTGACCAACGATCACGAGCTCAACGCAATGGTGGCCATCCGATTTCAGGGCGAAGAGGGCTTCGCGTTGGTGCGCCACCGCCGAGAGTCAGACGGCGGCGCAACTTGGTTGTACGGCGTGAGTTTCGTGAGCTCAACAACGCTGCAGTCAAAGATCAACGTGGCGGTAGGCGAGGTGCGAGGCAGCACGCCAAAGCTCCTCGAAGACTGGGAGCGCGGTCGCTGATCGCTTGCTGCCCTGTCTTTGAGCACGGCCAGCCGCTACTTTGGTAACTGTGAAACGACACGGCCCTCGCCTTCTTCTGTGGCTTCGCAGCCTCAAGGCCGAGATCACAGCGCGACGCGCCGGGCGGCGAGCCATGACTACCAACACGTTCAAGCCGTTGCGTCACATCATCGGCCCTACTGGTTACATGGCCCAAAACACGGTCGCACCGGCAATGAAGGGGGCGGCGGCGTTCAACAAGTCGTTTGAACCGCATATCCCTCCGAGTATTCACGTTTCGCACCGAGACGCCATCCGCGTCAACATGGCCATGCCGATCTCGGAACGCTGTATCGAAGACTTTCGCCGCGACGTGGTCTACATCGACCCTCACGACGAACTCGATCTGTAACTTCGCCTACCAGAGCTAACGAACCGAAACCGGCAACGACTCCAAGCCTCGCAGGTTGATACGACCGTTCCATCCAGGTTCGCCATCAACAGTGATTCGGTCGAATCGTTTGATGAGCGAACCAATGGCGATTTCTGCTTCGAGTTTGGCGAGCGATGCGCCGAGGCAATAGTGAACGCCGGACCCGAACGACACATGTTGACCGGCATTGGTTCGAGTCAGATCCAACGTCTCGGCGGTATCGCCCCAGAAACCAGGATCGTGGTTCGCCGAAGCCAGCGAAGTCAAAACGAACGAGCCGGGCGGAATTGTGACACCCCGCACGACCAACTCGTCGATGGTGACCCGCCGACTTATCTGGACCGGCGACACCCAACGCAACAACTCGTCGACGGCATTGGGTAGTTCGGTTTGCTGCCACAATGCCAGTTGATCGGGGTGCCGAAGAAGCTCGTAAGTCCCGGTGCCGATGAGGTTCACCGTCGTCTCGTGTCCGGCGATGAACAACACCGAAACCTGATCACGCAATTCGCGCGCCGTCATTCGGTCGCCGTCTTCTTCGGCGGCAATCATGGCCGATAGCAGATCGTCACTCGGGTTGGCCCGTTTCCACGCCACCACCTCGTCGATCAGGGTGTCCATTCTGGTTCCGGCATCGATCGCCGCCGCTACTTCTTCTTCGGTGATGATCGGGTCGAGGGTCTTCACCAACGCACCCGACCACTGTTTGATCTGGTCTTTGTCGGCCGCCGGCATACCCAACATTTCGGAGATCACGTCGAAGGGCAGCGGGAAAGCCAACTCCGCAACGATGTCGCCACCACCACGGCCTTCGATGGCATCGAGTGCATCGTCGACCATTGCTTGAATACGCGGCCGTAGGGCCTCGATGGTGCGAGGCGTGAAAGCCTTGCTTATGAGGCGTCGGAGTCTGGTGTGATCAGGCGGATCGATATTGAGTATCGACCGGTTTTGCTGATCGGGGTCCATCTCTTCGAAGAGCGCTGCTCGGTCGAGGACCTCCATGTTCACGTTGTTGTCATCAACGCTTAGCGAAGGGTCGCGCAAGACTGCGAACACATCGTCGTATCGAAACAGTAGGTATTGTCCGGTCAAAAGGTGATGCACAGGGTCGGCTTCACGGATCGTTGAAAGGTGCGGCCACGGATTCTCGATGTAACCGGGCTCGAGAGGGTTGAAAAAGACCGGCTCAGATTGGATCGACATAGCCAGATGGTAGGCGCAGCGGGACGACCGTAGCGATACGGTCGCGGGGTGGACGTCGACGAACCCGAAGAGTTCATAGCGCCGTGGGACGGTAGACGGGTCCCGGTCACCCTTATCGGCGGCTACTTGGGGTCCGGTAAGACCACGCTGCTCAACGACTTGTTGGCCCGCACCGATCGGCCGATCGCTTTGATTGTCAACGACGTAGGCGAGATCAACGTCGATGCCGCCTTGCTGCGCCGGCGAAGCGGAGACACGATCGAACTAACCGACGGTTGCGTCTGTTGTTCGATGGCGCAGGGACTGGCCGCCGCGCTCGACGATCTCCGAGCCCGACCCAACGCTCCCGACCACCTGGTGATCGAGCTCAGCGGGGTTGCCGACCCGACGCAAGTGATCCCGTGGGGAGGAAGCGACGGTTTTCGCCTCGACGGCGTAATCGTCCTGATCGATGCCGAGGCCTTTGTTCACCAGGCAAAGCAGCCTCTGCTCGAACCGCTGCTGATGCGTCAGCTGACCGCCGCCGACCTGCTCGTTGTCTCCAAGACCGACCTCGTTGAGAGCCAGACCCTTCAATCGGTGCGAACCGAACTGGCCGCCAGATGCCCCAGCGTGCCGGTGGTCGAATCGACCGATCCAGCCGCCGGGTCGATCCTTTTGTCACTGGGAACCAGGCGGCCCGATGGCTTCGATGCCGGGCCCCCGCCGAGTTTGTTCGACCCCCACGAAACCGAGCGCGTCGCGCTGGCGCAACCAACCTCGATCGACGAGCTACACCACATGCTCGACGGGTTGCGCGGCAACGTCGTGCGAGCCAAGGCAATCGCCGTCGACGTCGACGGACGCCGGCTACTCGTTCAACAAGTGGGGCGTCGTCGCCGGATCTCGCCATTGCCGGCGGCCGAAGACCAGGCCCCCACCGATCTGGTCGTGGTCCGGCTCTAGCGAGCGGCCCCGTCCTCAACCAAGGGCGATCAAACCCACCGACGCGATAGCCAAAGCAAACCCAACCATCTGAAGCCGACCGATGCGTTCACGAAATACCAACCAGGCAAGGGCGACGCTCACCGCCGGGAACATCGACGCCACTACGGCCACCGTCGCCAACGAACCCAAGGTGGTGGCGGTGGCGTACAAGGCGTTGGCCGAAGAGCTCAACACCGCTATGGCGATGATTACCGCCACGTTGGACCGGCCCACATGAGGTTTGGCCCCGGTGATAGCCATCAGTGCGGCAAGGATCACGAGCCCGGACAGTCGTGAAGGCGCCACAATCCACACCCCGCCATCGTCGCTGGTCTGGGCGAAGGCCACCAGCAAGAACCCGAGTCCGGCCGCTCCAATCAGCCCGAAGCCGATCGATCGAGCGACCTGTCCACTCCCCTTGTCGCCCGACATGCTCACCATGCCAATCGCCAGAAAGCCGAGCGCTATTCCCAAACCAACCCGCGGGCTGAACGAATCGCCCTGAGCCGCCGACACCGCCACGGGGCAGGCGGTCGAAAGCACCCCTACCACCGGCGCGACGATTCCGACTCGGTAGTGGGCGTAGCCGTGGTAAATGGCCACCAGGCCAACGGCGCTCCCCGCACCAGCAGCCGCACCCCACGCCAGATCAGACGCGGTCGGAGAGCCGCCAAGCAACAGCGCGAGGCCAACGGTGAACACCAGTCCGGCGGCGTGAGCGGCGGCGCTCACCACCATCGCCGGTGCCCGTCGCGTCGCCACTGCGCCACTGAAGTCGCTGACGCCGGCGGCTAACGACACTCCGAGCGCCAAGAGAAGGGCCAACGGCGGCGATCAGGTTCCGGCTAGTGCGGCGATTACCTCACCGAACTTGTCCATGCCGCGCCCGCCGCTCCACTGCACCACGACGTAGTTGAAGCCCCACCGTTCGCGACGTTGTTGCAGCGTCTCGACAATCTGAGCAACACTTCCGGCAATTAGGGCCGGGCTTTGGGCCACGTCGTCCACCGAAGCGCCGAAGAGTTCGGCGAACACTCCGAGGGTGGCATCGCGATCATCGCCGATCGCGGTGTTCATCGCCAGAGAACTGAGCTCGAGGGACTCGAAGCGGTCGCCGGCCACCTCTTTGACCCGCGCGATCTTGCGATCGTAAGCGTCGGGCATCGAATCGGCGATGGCATCGGCGCCGACCTCGCCGGCTCGGAGATTGGCGGTGACCGCGACAATGTCGGCGTTTCTTGTCGCTACCCCGAGCATCCGCGGGCCGCCACCGCCGATGATGACCGGAGGTCCTCCTTCGGTGTACGGCTTGGGATGACCGTCGTAGCCGCTGATCGTGTAATGCTTGCCCTGGTAGTCGAACGCGTCGCCGGCCCAACACTTGCGAATGATGTCGAGGCTTTCGACCATCCGCTCGATACGGACCCCGGGGCGGTCATAGACCAGCCCTGACTGGTCGTAGTCGGTACGGGTCCAGCCGGCACCGAGGCCAAACTCGACTCGCCCCTGCGAGATGTGGTCGAGAGTCGCCATCTCTTTGGCCAACACCACCGGATGGCGATAATCGTTGCCGAACACCAGCGCGCCGACCTTCAATTCGGTGGTGACCGCGGCCGCTGCGGCCAGCGAAACTATCGGCCCGTACTGATGATGAAAATGGTCGGGCATCAGAATCGATGAGAACCCTTGGTCTTCGGCGAACCGGGCCGTGTCGAGCCAAGTCTTGTCATCAATTGGGCCGTGAAGTTGCAGACCGAAACGAAATGGTTGAGGCATCCAACGAGCGTAGACGCCGACTCACCCGGTCGGCCAAGTATCGCCAACCCGGTACCCGGTCGGCCAAGGATCAGCAGGGTCCACCACCAACGACGAAACGCCGGTTATCCAAGCCCGGCCCGACACCGTCGGCACGATTGCAGCCAAGTCCCCAGCCCGAGCAGTGCCGGCGATCGATCCCACGAATTCGGAATCAATGACCGAACGCATGACCAACTCGTCGCCGACCCCCATTTGGCCCCGCTGGTGCAGCACGGCCATGCGAGCCGACACGCCGGTGCCGGTGGGCGATCGGTCAAGTTTCCCCGGCTCGATCACCGAGGTGCTGCGCATCGTGAGCCGCCCGTGGCGATCGCTCGAGAGCGGTTCAGCAATCTGACAAAACGAGATGTGGGTCCAGTCGGAGTTCGTCGGATGAACAAAACCCAATTGCTCGTTGGCGGCCCGGACGATCTCGCCGCCAACGGCTACCAGCCGCGACGCGTTGGCTGGATCGACGTCGATTCCAAGATCGTCGGCATCGACCAGCACGAAGCTGTCGCCGCCAAATGCGGTATCGACCCGTAGCTTGCCGATGCCCGCAACATCGATCTCAGCGTCGAGGACCGAGGCAAACGACGCCACGTTGGTGATGGTGATGCGCTCGGCTTTGCCGGCCCGGCACTGCGCTTCGATCGCGACCAGGCCACCGGGGGCTTCGATCGAGAACCGGGTAATGGGCTCGGTCATCTCTACCAGCCCGGTCTCGAGCAGAACGGTTGCCACACAAATCGAGTTCGAACCCGACATCGGTGGCGTATGGCACGGTTCCATAATGATGAACCCGGCTGCTGCATCCGGATGCAACGGAGGTACCAGCAAGTTGACGTGGCGAAATACCCCGCCCCGGGGTTCGTTTAGGACCACATTTCGCAGTCGCTGATCTCGATCAACAAACCTCGACTGCTCCCAGATGGTTGCTCCGGGCGGAGCTTGCACTCCCCCGACAATGACATCGCCGACCTCACCCTCAGCGTGACAACCAACGACCTCGATTGCGTTGGCGATATCGATTCCGTGTCGGGTGCTCATGACGCGTTTCTATCTCACGTTGACCGACTTGGCTGGCCTAGCCTGCGCGACATGAACACAAAGTCGACGACGGTCACCGTCGTGCTATCCATCGATGGGCTCGCACCGCGACACATCACTCGCGCAACGATGCCTTATCTCACCACGCTCGCTCGAACCGGCGCGTCGTGTTTCAGCGCTCGCACCGTGTTGCCCACCATCACGCTCCCGGCCCACACGTCGATGTTTCGCAGCGTTGCGCCAGCCGCCCACGGTCTGCTCGACAACACCCCGGGCCCCGTGTCGACTGATGCCCCTTCATTTCTCCAGCAGGCCCACGCCTCGGGACAACGAACCGCGGCCTTTCTCAGCTGGCTTCCGTTGGATGCCTGTCTCGAGTCGACGGCGGTCACCGAGTTGGTTCTTACCGACGCCGGCTACGGCCCTCATGATGATGCCAACACCACCAATTCGGCCTGCGCCCTGCTCGATCGCCGCGACCACGACATCGTGTTCGTCTATCTGACCCAACCCGATGTAGACGGCCACCGATACGGATGGGACAGCCCCGAATACGTCGCCGCTGCGACTCGTTCCGACGCCTTGTTGGGCCAGCTACTACAACACGTCGGGCCCGACGATCGGGTGGTGGTCACCACCGACCATGGCGGCATCGCCAAGAGCCATGGCGGAGACCGGCCCGAAGAAACAGAGACGTTCGTGGTGCTGCGAGCCGGCGGGCGGGTTGCGCCGGCGACCGGCTGGGCGACGGCATCGATTCTCGACATCGCGCCGACGGTCGCCGACCTGTGCGGTTTTGACCCGGCCCCTCAATGGCAAGGCCGCTCCCTCGTTGGCCACGAACTACCGCTTGTCGACACGCTGATCGAACTGCTTCAGCTAACCGGGCATCAGTCCTATGGCGAGAACGTCAACATGCTCGATCACAGCCTGCAAAGTGCGGCCAAGGCTCGGTCGGTCGGGGCGTCCGACGACCTGATCTTGGCCGCGTTGCTTCATGACCTGGGACACGTCCTTGGCCAGGCCGGAGATTGGGGTTTGCCGGGGCACGCCGAACTCGGAGCACGTGCGCTTCAGCCGCTGTTGTCGGCGGCAATAACCGAGCCGATCCGCAACCACGTTGCCGCCAAGCGTTACCGCGTGGCGACCGAACCGTCGTATCTAGATCGATTGAGCCACGCGTCAATCATGTCACTCGAAGAGCAAGGGGGGCCATTCAGCGACGACGAGGTTCGCCGGTTCGAAGCGAACCCGTTTTGCGCCGAAGCGGTGGCCCTGAGGGAGTTCGATGACGACGGTAAGGTCGAAGGTATCGAGATCGCTGGGCTCGAGAGTTACCGCCCGATGATCCAGGCCGCCCTCGCCGCGGTTGGTCCCACCAGCGCGACGTGGGCACGCGATGCCTGTCGCTGCGCCGAATGCCGCGACGCCGGCAACGACCAACACCTGCTCGATGTGCAAGACCTGGACGGCTGGACGGTGGTGGGCGAATCCTCGACCGAAACCGACCGCCAAATCACGGTGCAGCACACCGATGGGCGCCGCCACGCCTGCGTGGTGCCCGCGGGGTCGGCAACCGGGCGCGTCGATCGTCGCTTATGGGAGGGCACCCACAGCAAAACCCTGCGGACCAATGCCACCGATGCCAGAGGCGATCTCTCGACGTTCGCCGAGGCGCTGGCCCTCGACGGCATCGCGCTGGCCACCAATGTGGACACCACTCCCGACGAGGTGTTGCGTTTCGCCGATCGGATTGGCTTCGTTCGCAATACCAATTACGGCGAACTGTTCGATGTGATCGCCGCGGCCAACCCCAACAACCTGGCCTTCACCCCGGTTGGATTGCCGCTACACACCGACAACCCTTACCGAGATCCGTGTCCGACGGTGCAGCTTCTTCATTGCTTGGCGTCGGCGCAGACCGGCGGAGCGAGCCAGTTCGCCGACGGATTTGCGGTGGCCGAACATCTCCGTCGCTCATTCGCGGCCGATTTCGCGGTACTCACCCAGACCGTTGTCGACTTTCGTTTTCACGACGACGAGGTGGATCTACGGGCCCGACGACCGCTGATCGAGCTGAGTGCCGACGGTCAGGTGGTAGCCGTAGCCGTAAACCACCGCAGCATGGAAGCGCCTACCGGGGCGGTCGCCATGGTTGAGCGGTTCTATGCGGCTTATGCGCGGTTCGCCACCGAGTTGTCATCGCCACGCTTCGTGCTGGGGATCACCCTCGGACCCGGCGACCTGATCGCGTTCGACAACCGTCGAGTCCTGCACGGCCGCGAAGCCTTCGCCGAGGTCGCGGCTCGCCATCTGCAGGGTTGTTACATCGACATCGACGCGGTGCAATCGGCGCAGCGTCTTGCGATAACCGGTTGAGACGACCGGGAGGTTGCTCCCGGTCGTCTCAAGTACTGGGTCTTATCCCTTGGCCTCCACGAAGGCGTCGGAGTAGTTGGTCTCGAAGTCGCCGGTGTCTTGCAACGCTTCCAGCGAGTCGACGCCGCCGACCAGAATCGCCGGATCGTTGACAAAGGCCAAAAGGTCTTCATCGAGCATCGGCACCGCGGCATCGTTGGGCGTGTTGTAGTAGTTCCAGTTGGTTAGAGCCGCACCCTGTTCGCCGCCGTACATCCAGTTGATGAACGTGTGTGCGGTGCACGGATGCGGGGCGTCGAAGGCAATCGAGAAGTTGTCGATCCAACGAGTGCCGCCTTCTTCTGGCACGAAGTAAACGTAATCGTCCGGGTTGTCGGTCTCGAGGAACTGTACGAACATGTCGCCCGAGTAGCCGTGAGCAATCACGGTCTCGCCGCTGGTGAGGAACTCATCAGCGGAGTCGGTATTGAACGCGGCCAGACGACTGGCCGTGGCCTTGACGAGATCGCGAGCCTCGTTGAGTTCGTCGATGTTCGTCGTGTTGTTCGAGTAGCCGAGATATCGCAGCGCCGCGCCAAGGGTTTCGCGTGGATCGTTGAGCAACTGGATCTTGCCGTCGTACTCAGCCGAAAGCGCAGGATCGAAGATCAGACCCCACGAACGAGGGAAGTCGGTTCCGACCACCGCGGTGTTCACCGCCATGCCGGTTGTGCCCCACTGGTAAGGCAACGAGTACGCACCTTCGGGGTCGTAATACAAGCCGGAGAAGTCGGCCGACAGATTCGAGGAGTTGGGGATCGCATCGTAGTTGAGCGCCATCAGCGAGCCGGCATCGATCATCACCGAGACCATGTAGTCCGAGGGCACGATGACGTCGTAACCACTGTTGCCCTCAGAAACAATGGGCTGCATTGCTTCGTTCGAGTCGTAGCTGTTCAGCGAGTACGAGATGCCGTACTGGTCGGCAAACTCCTGAAGCTGCTCCTCGTCGATGTATTCGGCCCAGTTGTACAGCGCCAGATCGCCGTCGATCTGATCGACTTCGCAGCTGGCGCCAGCACCGGTATCGGCGTCGTCGCCGCAAGCCGCGGCAATCAGCGACAACCCCAGAAGTCCGGCTACCAGCCGGGTCCAAGTTGGTTTCCTCATTGCTATTCTCCTTCCGGCCATCAGCCGTGTCCAAGATTCATGCGGGCATTTCCTTACCAGAACTTCAGATTTATGAACTGGTTATTGAGCGCGGTCGCCACCACGGGTTCGTTCAAACAGCAGCGACAAAGCAACGAGCGTCATCGACGCGACGAGCATCACTACCGAGATGGCGTTTATCAATGGGGTCACGCCCTTGCGGATCAGGCCAAACACGTACACCGGAAGTGTTTCCAGGCCCGGACCGGCGACGAACTGGGTGATCACCACATCGTCAAGCGACAAAGTCATGGCGAGAAGTGCTCCGCCGGCGATCCCCGGAATGATCTGAGGGAACGTGACGTAACGAAATGCTTGCCAACGGGTGGCGTAGAGATCGAGCGCTGCTTCCTCCATCTTGTTGTCCATGCCAGCGAGCCGAGCTCTAACCACCACCGACACGAAACTGATGCTGAAGGCAATATGGCTTGCTACGACCGAGCCGAACCCTTTTCGGAGACTGAGCCCGAACACTGTGTTGACGGCATCGAAGAACTGCGAGAAGAACAACAGCATCATCACCGCCATTGTGACGTCGGGGATGATGATGGGCAAATACAACAAAGCATCGAACACTTGCTTGCCGCGGAACTTGAAACGTTCGAGGGCCAAAGCTGCCATGGTTCCCAGCACCACCGACACGACGGTTGAAATGGCT